>Ga0315280_10010669_pt1 | contig 11463 bp, 13 predicted proteins | sample YL17G06_40_MG_FD_203697 | JGI IMG/M metagenome (GOLD analysis project Ga0315280, IMG submission 203697) | Sediment microbial communities from Yellowstone Lake, YNP, Wyoming, USA - YL17G06_40 | ecosystem: Environmental > Aquatic > Freshwater > Lake > Sediment | place: USA: Wyoming | collected... | reverse complement strand
GTTCACCGTGTTGCGAGCGCGGTTCGACAAGTGGAGCGCCCAGCAAGTCCGCGACGCGGGCGCGCTGATCATCCCCGAGACCGTCGTCGAGTCGCCCATCATGGATGGGGAGAAGGTGATCGGCGTTCGCACCGGCCGCCCCGACGGCGACCTGTACGCGGACGTGGTCATCGCCGCGGATGGCGTGAACTCGCTGTTGGCGCAGGCAGCCGGTCTCCGGCCCGAGATCGACCCGGACCAGGTCGCGGTGGCGGTCAAAGAGGTGATCGCCCTGCCCCGCGAGGCGATCGAGAGCCGCTTCAACCTCACCGGCGACCAGGGAGCAGCCATCGAGATGTACGCCGATGCCTCCTGGGGCATGGTGGGCACCGGGTTCATCTACACCAACAAGGAGTCGCTGTCCGTCGGCTGCGGTGCGCTGCTCTCCCAGCTCATCGAGCGCGGGGTGACCCCGAACGATCTGCTGGAGCACATGAAGGCCCATCCGGCCGTCGCGCCCCTGCTGGAGGGGGGAGAGACCCGGGAGTACCTCGCGCACCTCATCCCCGAGGGCGGGCTCCGCGGCATGCCCAGGCTCTCCACGCACGGCATGCTGGTCGTGGGCGATGCCGCGATGCTGGTGAACAGCATGCACCGCGAGGGGTCGAACCTCGCCATCATTTCCGGCAAGTTCGCCGCCCAGGCAGTGCTGCGCGCCAGGGAGTGGGGCGACTACTCGGCGGAAAGCCTGAACTACTACGACCAGCTCGTGCGCGACAGCTTCATCTACAAGGACCTGTACAAGTACCGGAACATGTCGCGCTTCTTCGAGCGCCACCCCGAGTTCTTCGCCCTCTACCCGGACCTGCTGAACGAGGCCGCGAGAGAGATGCTGACCGTGGAGGGCAAGTCGAAGCGCAGCAAGCAGCGCGCCATCTTCTGGGACGCGCTGCGCAAGCGCTCTCTGGTGCGCATGGCTCTCGATTTCTACGGCGCCTGGCGCTCGGTGGCCTAGCTGGCTCAAGGCCACATTGTCATCCTGAGCAGAGCGAAGGATCACGCCGTTGTCTGTTGAGCAGGGCATTGCCCTGCCGGCGATATGGAGATCAGTCAGTGAAACAGCTTACTCTTGAGCAAAAGCTCTTCCTGAACGGGTTCCGGCCCGATAGGGACTCGCACCTGGCGATCAAGGACCAGGAGAAGTGCCGGGCCTGCAAGCTCCGGCAATGCACCTACGTCTGTCCGGTGAACACCTACCGCTGGGAGAACGACCAGATCACCGTCTTCTTCGAAGGCTGCCTCGAGTGCGGCGCCTGCCGCGTCGCCTGCAAGTCCTGTGGCAACCTCGAATGGCGCTATCCCCGGGGTGGATTCGGGATCAACTACCGGACGGGGTAGGGGAGGGACGGCCTTGCGGCCTTACGGCTTGGGCCTGGGCGGAACGCCGATGATACCCTCAGCCCACCTGACCACTGCTTCCGCCAACCGCAACGCCTCGCGGAACTCCTTCTCGGCTACCGGCTCCTGCTTCCCGGGATAGCGCAGTTCGGTCGCGTAGAATGTCAATTGATCCGCTGCACGAAGCTCGGGCGCCACACCGACGGACTGGGGGAGAAGGTCGACGAGCCTCGCGATGCTGTGGGTCTTCGGGAACGTCAGCCCAAGGCTCACCAAGACAGCCTTGATACCCTTCTCGGCAGCTTGCTGCGCGTGGAAGCAGAGCATTTCCAGGAGGACTCCCTCGGCACGGGAGTGCTGAGCGACCGCGAGGTCGCTTCGGGCGTAGCGCATCCAGTCTTCCGCGGAGCCCGGCTCAGGCAGCATATATCTCTCGGCCTTCTCTCAGGATCGTCCCATAGATGAGGCCCACGCTGTCTCTGTAGCGTTCCAGGTCCGACGGCGTGGCCACGAGGACATCCACCGATAGCGGGATCCCGTGGAACTGGGAGTGCAGGAACATCGCCGTGTGCCGACGGTGCGTCCCCTCTGGCATCACCACCAACAGATCCACGTCACTATCCGGCCCCATCTCGCCCTTCGCCGCTGAGCCGAACAGGATGATGCGGAGTGGATGAACCGCGTCCACGATGCGTTCCACCAGGGCGTCTATGGATGCCTGGTCCGGTTGAGCAGTGGCCTGTTCCATCGGGGCGATTATACCACGTCGGTCGGCGGCGTCGCGCCATGCCGGGGCGTCGGCAGTGAAGTATGGAAGCGACAGCAGCGCCGAAGCAATGGGAGACGAGCACTATCGGTTTGATGGGCCCTGGAGAGCAACGGCGCCGTCGCCTGGGATACCCAACCCAAGATCCGCCGACATCCTCCGCACCTCGCCCACGATCTTCTCTTCCGCCGCCACCCCGGCGAGGAAGCGCTGCGTGTTCGATGGCGTCTGGGAGAGTTCCTCACCTCAGTGGAAGAGCGCCACGACGAGGTCGGCCTGCGACCGCGCGGCGGGCGGGCCCTTCCGGCCGGATCCCGTCAGGTCAAGGTCCGCGTCCCGCTGTGCAGGAACCGGGACACCCGCGCGGCAATCCCCTCCGGCGTCAGACCCAGCGTCTCCAGCAAGAGCTCCCGACGGCCGTGGTGCACGAAGCTGTCCGGGATGCCGATCGTGAGCATGGGGACGCATACGCCCTCCTGCTGCAGCATCTCGCCAACCCCACTGCCGAAGCCGCCGGCAGCCGAATTCTCCTCGACCGTGACGACGTGGCCGCAGTCGCGCGCGATGTCACAGATCAGCTCTCTGTCGAGCGGCTTCACGAAGCGCGCGTTGATCACCGCCGCGTCGATGCCTTCGGCGCCGAGCGCCACAGCGGCGGCCAGCGACGGCCCCACCATCGTGCCGACGGCGACCAGGACGGCCGCGGGGCCCGAGCGGATCAGCTCGCCGCGCCCAACCGGCACCGTTCCAGGCGCGCCGTTCGGAGGGTTGGCGCCCTCGCCGCGAGGATACCGGATCGCTGACGGCCCGCCCAGCTCGAATGCGGTAGCCAGCATGGCCGCGAGCTCCGACAGATCCTTCGGCGCCATCACCGTCAGGTCCGGTATGTGGCGGAGAAACGAGAGATCGAACGCGCCGTGGTGCGTGGGGCCGTCCTCGCCGACGACCCCCGCGCGGTCGAGCGCCAGCACCACCGGCAAGCGCGGCAGGGCGACGTCGTGGACGATCTGGTCGTACGACCGCTGGAGGAATGTCGAGTAGATGGCGGCCACCGGGCGCAGCCCATCGGCCGCAAGGCCGGCGGCGAAGGTCACCGCGGTCTGCTCGGTCATGCCGAGATCGAAGAATCGCTCGGGGAAGCGCTCCGAGAACTCGGTGAGGCCCGTGCCCTCCTTCATCGCTGCGGTGATGGCGACGATGCGCTCGTCCTTCTCCGCCAGGGCCGCAACCGTGCGGCCGAACACCCTGGTATAGGACAACCCGCTGGAGACGCTGACCGGCTCCCCGGTATCCACGTCGAATGCGCCCGTGCGATGCCACTTGGTGGCGTCATTCTCCGCGTGAACGTAGCCGCGGCCCTTCTGGGTGAGCGTGTGGATGAGGACGGGCCGCGAGAGCGCCCGAGCGTGGTTCAGCGTGTCGATCAGGGCCGGCAGATTGTGACCGTCAATGGGGCCCAGGTAGGTGAACCCCAGCTCCTCGAATAGCATCCCCGGCAGGAGCAGTTGCTTCACGCCGGTCTTGAACCGGCCCACGGCGTCTATCAGGCTTTCCCCGAGGGGCAGGCGCGCGACCATCACCTCGAAGTCCGTCTTCGCGCGCAGATAGTAGGGGTCGAGGCGAAGCTTGCTCAGGTACCCGGAGAGGGCGCCGACATTGCGCGAGATCGACATCTGGTTGTCGTTGAGGATGACGATGAGCGGGGTCCCCAGGTGCCCCGCGCAGTTCATCGCCTCGAAAGACATGCCCCCGGACATGGCGCCGTCGCCGACCACAGCCACGACGGCGTGCTTGCCTCCGGTGATATCGCGCGCCTTCGCCATTCCCAGCCCGGCTGCGATCGCGGTGCTGCCGTGCCCGGTGTCGAAGGCGTCGTGCGCGCTCTCGCTCCGCCGGGGAAAGCCCGAAATGCCGCCCGCCTGGCGCAGCGTGTGGAATCGGTCTCTGCGGCCGGTCAGAAGCTTATGGGCGTAGGCCTGGTGGCCGACGTCCCAGATGATCTTGTCCCGGGGGCTCTCGAAGACGTAGTGCAGCGCGATGGCGAGCTCGACCGCGCCCAGGCTGGCCGCCAAGTGGCCGCCGGTGTGGGAGACGGTCGAGATCATCCGCTCGCGGATCTCGGCGGCAAGCGCCGACAGCCGGTCGCGGCTCAGCTTGCGCAGGTCGGCCGGCTTATCTATCTGGTCCAGCAGGCTCTCGTCACGTGATATCACTCTTCTTCGCCTTCTTCCTGCTCCAACGGCTCCAACCCCGGCCGTCCCATACACTCCACGAGCTGCTGGATCTTGCCTTCGGCCGCCGTCAGTCGTTCCTCGCAGAACCGCGACAGCTTGGCGCCTTCCTCCGCCAGAGCGATCGCCTCCTCGAGGGGCAGGTCGCCGCTCTCCAGTTGGTGTGCGATCTCCTCGAGCCGCGCGAGCGCCTGCTCGAACGTCGGCTCGTCCGGTTTGCTGTTGCGCCTGGCCGCGCCGCTCAACTCGCCGCCCCCACAGGCTTCGACCGCCTATCCCCGGCGACCCCCGCCGGCTTGGGCTGGGGTGACGGCTTCCCCGCAGGCGGCGGGTAGGTGGTCTGGGGCGTCAGCCCGATCCCGGATATCACCGGCGCCACGATCTTCGCCTCGGTCATCAGCAGCTCCTGAACCGTCGGCGCCGACATCTCGCCAATCTGCTTCACGTAGGCGCTGAGCCCGGCCGCGAGCTGGCCTCGGGCGAAGGTGACCACGCCTGCCTCACCGGTCCAGCGGTCGAAGTCCGCGGCGGCATCCTGGCGCGGCAGTCCGGCGCGGCCGGCGAGCCATATGTAGAAGCTTGTCAGAAGCTCCAGACTCCACCGGGTGTCATCCATGCTGGTCGGCGGCGGATCCAGGCGCTTCCAGTCCGCGTAGGCCGCGGTCTCCTGCTCGGGGGTCGCTCGCGTGTATGCAAAGACCCCGCGGATGAGCGCCTTGGCTGCTTCCTGGTAGTCTGGCGGAGGCGCCTGCTCGCCCGCCGCGGTGAGTGCGCCGCGTATCACCGCCCGCGCCGATACGCGTGCGAGGTAGCGGTACGCATCTTCCATCATGTCAATCCCGCTGGCGACGTTGAGGAACAGGTTGGGCGCCATCGCGCCGACCATTCGTCCGGTCTGCAAGGCCCATCGGTACTGCTGGTCGGCGCCCCCCAGATCGCCCCTCTGTTCGAGCGCGGCGCCGCGCTTGAGCAGGAGCCGCACGTCGTTACGGAACCGCGCAAGCAGCTCGTACCAGTGCCCGAGTTGCGCGTACTGCCAGGCGCGAACCGACGCGCCCTTGTCCTCGGACAGGTCGGTGGGAACCGTGAGGGTGTAGAGCATACTCCCGGGCCGCTGCAGCGCCTGCGAGACCCTCGAGACGGCGAGGTCCGGGCGGTCCACATCGAAGGCGACGCTCGCCGCCTGCAGCAGCGGCAGGGCGTTGTTGGGGTCGAGCTGCCCCGCGCGGTCGAAGGCGCTGATCGCGGGCCCGATGTTCTTCGCCGCCTCCGGCGGGTCCATCTGCGCCAACGCCGCCTCCGCCTGCCCGCGCAGCATATACAGCAGCGGCCGATCCCGTTTCATACCGATCGCCTTGTCTATCGCTGTCTTCGCCTTGTCGTACCGCCCGGCGGTGAGGCAGATGTACCCCAGCGACTCCTGGTAGGCCCAGTTCCGCGGGTCGGCCGCGACCGCGGCCTCCATGAGTGGGATGGCGGCCATCCGCGCTTGCTGTCGCGCGTCCAGCGACTTCGCCTTGTTCGGGTCGCTCGCGGGGGCCGCGAACGCCAGCCAGGCCGCCCGGTAGTCCGCGTCTCCCTTCGGCGGCGGCTTCGCCGCGGGTCCGGCGGCCAGTCCGGCAATGGTCAGGCCGAAGAGTGCAGCGATTGCGATGGTGATGCTGTGGCGTGTGCTCATATGATTCTCCTGATGGACCAGTGCCGTCTCTCCCCCTATCCGTCTAATCCCCTCGCACCTCGCTCACCTTCGCTCCTGCCCAGCCCTCAGCGAAGGTGAGATGAACGGCGGCGCCGACACTCACTTGCTTCGCCGACCGCACCACGGTTCCATCCGTCAGCCGCGCGATCGAGAAGCCGCGCCCCAGCACCGCCTGGGGGCTGAGCGCCATGAGGCGCTCCTGGGCGCGGCCCGAACGCTGTCTCAGCTCCGCCAGTCGCCTCGCGACGGTTCGCGGCAGGGACGCCATGAGGTCGTCCACTCGCTGCCGCCGCTGCGCCAGCAGCAGGCGCGGCATTCTCAGCACAGGCCGCGCCTGGACGAGGGCAAGCTCCCGGCGGCAGCGCTCTGCCATGCGCCTCAGGCGCCGCGCGATGATGCGCTGCGATCCCTGCACCTGGCGGAGCAGCTCGTGCCCGTGCGGCGAGACCGCGGCCGCGGCGGCGGTGGGCGTGGGGGCGCGGTGATCCGCGACGAACTCCGCGATGGTGAAATCGGTCTCGTGCCCGATGCCCGTGACCACCGGCACGGGAGAGGCGACGATCGCCCTGGCGACCTCTTCGGTGTTGAAGCCCGACAGCTCCTCGATCGAGCCGCCGCCCCGCGCCAGCACAGCGACGTCCGCGCCCCCGTGGGTTCGCAGCAGTCGCAGCGACCTCACGATGCCTGGCGACGCTGCCGCGCCGCTCACCGGTGTCGGGATGACGATGACATCCGCCACCGGCCATCGCTGGCGGAGGGTTGTTAGTATGTCGTGGATGGCCGCGCCGTGGGGGGATGTGAGCAGGGCGATGCGGCGCGGGAACGCGGGCAGCGGACGCTTTCGGGCCTCGTCGAACAGCCCCTCGGCCGCGAGCTTGCTCTTCAGCCGCTCGAAGGCGAGGTACAGGTCGCCGATCCCCTGCCGCTCGAGCTCGCGCACGATCAGCTGGTACTGGCCGCGCTGCTCGTACACGCTGATCGTCCCGTGCGCGATGGCCGCCATACCTTCGGCCGGGGTGAACGTCAGCTCCTGCGCCTCCTCGCGGAACATCACGCACCGGAGCTGGGTGGCGTGCTCCTTGAGCGTGAAGTAGCAGTGGCCGGAGCCGTGCCGGGCCAGATCGCTGATCTCGCCCCGCACCCAGACATCCTGGAGGGTGCTATCCTGCGAGAGCAGCGTGCGGATGTAGCGCGTGACCTGGGTGACGGTGAAGACGAACCGCCGCGTCCGGTCTTCAGCGCCCTTCAGCCCGGGCACTGCCCCACCTCCTGCTGCTCCTCGTCCAGGTGGCGAACCAGACTGCCGAGGATGCCGTTCACGAAGCGGCCGGATTCGCCCGTGCTGTACTTCTTCGCCAGTTCCACGGCCTCGTCAACGCTCACGCTGGGAGGGATGTCGCTGAAGTAGAGCAGCTCGCAGATGGCGAGCCGAAGAATATTGCGGTCCACGTTCGCCATTCGCTCGAGCGTCCAGCCCCGCGCGTACTTCCCGATCAGGGCGTCAATTCGCGGCTGATTCTCGACCACCTTGCCGACCAGCTCCCGGGCGAACACCCGGGTGTCGGCCGCGCCGTCGCCGGTCGAGAGCGACATGGCCATCGCCTCGTCGGCCGCGATGCGGCCCACGTCCACCTGGAACAGGGTGCGCAGCGCGAGCTGGCGGCTGCTCCGCCGCTTACCCATCCACCGTCTCCGCCTTCATTCGGACCTCCCCACCCCCACCTGTCATCCTCCCTCCAATTGCCGCCCGATCGCCCTTCACTCGACACCCATCCGACGCTGCACGAAATTCGTCGCGATGTCGCCGCGTCGGAAGTAGGCGTTCGACAGGACGTTCTGGTGGAACGACACAGTGGTCTTCAGCCCGCCGATCTCGAACTCTTGCAGCGCCCGCGCCGCTCTCACGATCGCCTCCGCCCGGGTAGGCGCCCAGACGATCAGCTTGGCCAGCAGGGCGTCGTAGTAGGGCGGCACGGCGTAACCGGGATACAGGTGCGTATCCACCCGCACGCCGGGGCCGCCTGGCAGGCGAAGCGAGTTGACCACGCCGCTCGACGCCAGGAAGCGATTGGTATAGTCCTCCGCGGTGATCCGACATTCCATCGCGTGGCCGCGGAACTCGATGTCGCGCTGGCTGCGCCCGAGCTTGTGGCCGTAGGCGATGCGGATCTGCTCGCGCACCAGGTCTATCCCCGTCACCATCTCGGTCACGGGGTGCTCGACCTGGATCCGTGTGTTCATCTCGAGGAAGTGGAAGCGTCCCGTCCTGTCCACCATGAACTCGACCGTGCCAGCGTTGACGTAGCCGACCGCCTTCGCCGCGCGCACCGCGGCCTCGCCCATGTGGTGGCGCAGACGACGCCCAAGGCCGAAGCAGGGGGATTCCTCGAGGAGCTTCTGATGCTTGTTCGTCTGGATGGAGCAGTCGCGCTCGCCCAGGTGGATCAGGTTGCCGTGCGCATCCGCCAGGACCTGGAACTCGACGTGTCGGGGCTCCTCCAGGTATTTCTCCAGGTAGACGTCCCCACGCCCGAACGCCGCCTGGGCTTCGGTCTGGGCCAGCTTGAGGTTACGCAGCAACTGATCCTCGTTGTGCGCGACCCGAATCCCGCGGCCGCCGCCGCCCATGGCCGCCTTGATCAGCAGCGGGTACCCGAGCCGGGCGGCCGCGCGCGTCGCATCCTGCTCGCCCTGCACGATCCCCTCGCTCCCGGGGATGACCGGAACACCCGCCCTCTCCATGACCCCCCGCGCTGCCGCCTTGTCCTGCATGCGGCGGATCGTCTGGGCCCTCGGTCCGATGAACTTGATGTTGCAGATCTCGCAGTTCTCGGCGAATGCCGCCACCTCCGAGAGGTTGCCGTACCCCGGGTGGATGGCGTCGGCGCCCGTGTTGAGAGCGGCCTGCATGATGTTGGGGATGTTGAGATAGCTGTCCTTATTCGCGGCGGGACCGATGCAGACCGCTTCGTCGGCGAGCTTCACGTGGAGGCAATCGGCATCCGCCTGCGAGTAGACTGCCACCGTGGCGATGTGCATCTCCCGGCAGGTGCGGATCACTCGCACCGCGATCTCGCCGCGGTTGGCAATCAGGATCTTCTTAAACACACGGACCTCCGGCCGGCATCATCGCTCCATCCGGGACGGTAGTGTGTGGGAGCGCACCACTCGGCCGCGTTCCCTCAGGGAAGGTGATCCTACAGAAGCTCACGGAATCGATCCACGTCGAGTCGAGCCTGTTTCAGGATGTGCGCAAGCGTAGCACGCTCGACCGGCCGATGGGCAGGCACGGTCACCCGCAATACCTCGCCCCCGCTCCTCCTGTGCAGGCGAATATGGGAGCCACGCTGCCGAACCCCCACCCAGCCATCGCGCTGGAGGGCGCGCACAATGTCCGCGTATGGCACACTGGGAGCCTTGCTCAAACAACCAGTTCCTTGACAACCACACCTTCGCGCGTCAAGTCAGCGTCATCCACCGGCTCGAGATACAGCTCGATCGCCTCGCGGATGTTCGCCATTGCCTCCTCAACCGTCTCTCCCTCGCTCACGCAGCCTGGCAGAGACGGGACCCATACGGTGTAGCCACCATCTTCACTCGGTTCCATCACCACCTTGAAGACCATGCTTGGCACACTCCCATTCTGCCCCGGCCGCGCAGACGGCTGCGGCGCTAGAACGACTCATGTCCCCGGTGGACGCAGTGGACGGTGCCGGTGGCCGGGTCGTACTGGTAGGGCTCTTCGCCCACCGGGCAGTGCAGGGCGACATTCGACTGGAGCGCGTCGAGGGAAGGCGGGAAGCCCCCGTAGTTGCCCTGGTAGATCGCAATCGCCGCCCGCAACTGCGCCAGGTTGTTGCGGCACACCGTCTTCTCCGCCTGGTTCACCGACCCGCCGAGCGTGGTCTGCGGCTCCCCCGGCGCGCTTGAGCCGCCGGGCGCGGGGCCGCCGAACTGGGTCTTGTAGAGCAGCATGATGATGACCAGCACCACCAGCAGGCCGATCAGCATCAGGAAGCCGCGCTCGGACCTACGCCAGGCCGACCAACGCATCCCCGTCATTGACCTCACCACCCTCTTCCGGCTGGATCAGAAACAGCGTCTGACCGTACTCCACCACCGCCCCATCCTGCACCAACAGCCTCGCCAAGACCCCGCTCACCGGTGCCCGCAGCTCATTCGGCACCTTCATCGCCTCGATCGCCGCCAGCAGTTGCCCCTGCTCCACACGGTCCCCCTCCTTCACCGGCTCCCGTGGGTTCACCATACCCCCATTATGGAAGGTCCCCACCACCGGCGATACCACCGGTACCGATTCGAGGGCCTCCATCCCTGCCCCATCCGACGCCGACGCGGGCGTTCGGGCCGTGCTCGCCCCCACCACCTCCGGGACCAGGTCTGCGTCTTCGCGCGCCCCGCGCTTGATGCTGATCTTGTAGTCGGGGACCTCCAGCGACAACTGCGTCACGCCCGACCGCTCCATCAGCTCGATCAACTGCTCTATCCGCTTCAGGTCCACTCTCGAACCCTCCCGGGGGCATGCCCGCCCCGCCCTGCTGTCATTGCGAGGGAGGCAGAGTGCCGCAGGCACTCCACGACCGTGGCAATGGCTAGGTCTACGCCTATGCGGAGACCGCCATGGCGGCCCTTCGGGCCTAGCCATCTCGCCCTCATCCGCGCTCGAGATACTTCCCCGATCGGGTATCTACCCTGATCACGTCGCCTTCATTGATGAACAGTGGCACATTCACAACCGCGCCCGTCTCGAGGGTCGCCGGCTTGTTCCCGCCGGTGGCGGTGTCTCCGCGCAGCCCCGGGTCGGTCTGCGTCACCACCAGCTCCATCGTGTTGGGAAGCTCGACGCCGATGGTCTCGTCGCCGAACGTCATCACCAGCACCTCGACATCGGGCTTCAGGTACTTCACGCCTTCGCCGACCCGCTCCTCGGAGAGAGATACCTGGTCGAAGGTCTCCGTGTCCATGAACACGTACTCATCGCCGGCGCGGTACAGGAACTGCATTGGGCGGCGCTCGATGATCGCCTGCTCCATTCGCTCGCCAGCCCGGAAGGTCTTGTCAATCACCGCGCTGGTGCGAATGTTGCGCAGCCGCGTCCGAACGAACGCCCCGCCCTTGCCCGGTTTCACATGCTGAAACTCGACGATCTGGAAAATGCCCTCACCGATCTCAATGGTCAGACCAGTCCGGAAATCGGCCGTGCTAATCGCCAACGTCGTCCTCCCGAATGTGACTCGCGTGGCACAGGAGCCCGCCACGGGCGGGCTCCTCCTCGATCCACGGAGGAATTGTACGACGCGATGGGCCAGGAAGTCAATGTGAGGAGTCAGCGGAGCAGGAGCGCCGGTTTAGGGGAGTGAGTGCCATCGGGG
>Ga0315280_10010668_pt1 | contig 11464 bp, 6 predicted proteins | sample YL17G06_40_MG_FD_203697 | JGI IMG/M metagenome (GOLD analysis project Ga0315280, IMG submission 203697) | Sediment microbial communities from Yellowstone Lake, YNP, Wyoming, USA - YL17G06_40 | ecosystem: Environmental > Aquatic > Freshwater > Lake > Sediment | place: USA: Wyoming | collected... | reverse complement strand
AGCATGGCGGGCCAGACAGTACGCATGGGCACCTTAACAGATGAAGGCAGACTGTTCCCGCCAAGTTGGACTTTCTATCATGAACTCGCTCATGACTTCACAGGGCTCGATGGTAGTCGCCCGAGGACTTCAACGGCTGGCTACATCAACATGAACATCGCCTTTGGAGAAACAACGGCATGGATGTTCGCGTACTACTTTGACTCGACCTTCAAGTACACCCCGAGGTACGTAAGGAGGATGGAGTCTTTCTGGAGATCCAAGCTACGAGAGTACGAGACTAAGAAGGTCAGTCCATACGGATTGAATTGGCATGGTCACAACGAAGATCAACAGTATTTTGAAGCGATGCTGTTCAATGTTTCAGATACACACGGATGGGAGACATGGAATTCCTTCTTTAGAGTCGCCAAGAAGTCGGGAATTCCACAACCGCCCGACAATAGGGAAGCCAAGATGGAAGACCTCAGTCAAAAGGATGCTTCTCTGGCTTTCAGTAGATTCGTCTACCTTCTCAGCCTCGGGGCCGGCGACGACCTGAGACCACAGTTTCTACACTGGGGTTTCAGAATAGAGCCTGAAGCAGCTGCCTTGAAGGTGGAGGAAGTAAGAGAACAGCCGACTCTAGTGTTGAACCTATCGTCGAACTCCATCAAAACCCAGGACGTTCTAGAGATCAAGGCTGAACTAAGGAACGCTCACGGAGATCCAATAGTCAATGAGACGGTGGAATTCCACTTGGAAGACCCTGCCGGGTTTGTGTATTCTCTCGGCAAGGCCAAGACGAACAACTTCGGCGAGGGAAAAATCAGCTATAAAGTCGATCTTGACGTTGGGATCTATTGGGTTGCAGCCTCCTATGCCGGCTCGACAAATTACATCAGGAAGCAGGCAAGAAGCCAAGTGACGATCAACCCGCTTTTCTGGAAAGTCGTACCTGATGGGCCCATTCAGCTGGTTGGTCAGTACGGTCCCATCGGAGGAGACCTTGGACAACATTATGTGAACTTGATCGACATCAACTACACATCCTCCAGTCACTTGCTGTATTATAGATTTGACGTGGGTGACAAGATTCCGAGCGAGACTGCGGGTCCCCATGTTGACAGTATCTGGTATCAAGTGTTGCTGGATATTGACTCGGATTCTAGCACAGGCTATCATTGGAGCAAAGACTTCACGCCGGACTACATTCTACAGCTGTTCGTGAAATTTGACGCCTCATCCGGATCGTCCCAAGCTTCCTTCCAAGTCATGAAGCACTCAGGAGGCGAAAACGAGTTTACCTGGAATGTGATCGATGACACTATGCGTTTCGGAGGAGACACTACTCTGGCGGGAGGTGCTGGACAGGATTTCCTGATTCTGACCTGCAATAACCAAGACATAGAGGTTTCGAATGGGTCCAGAATTAGGTTCTTTGCTCGAAGCTGCGTTTCATATGGTGGCAGTGGCTATTGTGGCCTTGTCCCTGACGAAGGCAGTCTAACCATGACTGTGCCATTGTCGATGCCTGGCACATCGATCATGACAAGCGTTACTTCAAACGCCACTAGCGCAACAACCATTCAAGAAACCAAGACCGTGGTGTCCACAGAGACACAATCTATCTCACAGACCCTAACAATCGAGATCTTGGCGATTGCTGTCGTAGCCCTTGCTACTGCCGGAGTCGTCTGGTTGAGGAGACTTAGGAAGTAGAATCGCGCGTTGGATCCTCAGTCATTTCGATTGGTTTCTCTATGTGTTCCCTCCGCACGGAGACGGTTCCTTTGACAGGTAAAGGCTCGAAGCTAGTTGCGGTTGTTCTGATAGCATTGGTGGTTGCTGGAGGAGCTGGATATTGGCTACTCTCTCCAAAGACTCCAAGCGAGATCGTGAACTACACAACAGAGCGAACCTCGCTCTCGACAACATCTGAACAAACTTCGCTCTTGACCTCGTCGGAGCAAACCCAGCGTACCTCGACGTTGTCGTCGACGTTCGCATCAGAAACCACTCTGTGGATCAATGTCAGCGCCACCAAGCCGGTTAGCTATTACGTGTCTCTGCTCAAGTCGAGCGGTACTCAACCATATGTTCAGCTGGGGTGGGAGTTGCAAGCGCTCCCTGATGCGACGAATGCGACCGCTGTTGCGAAGATCACGTACCTGGCGCTGAATGCCACCAATCCTGAAGTCAAGGAGGCGTTCGAGCTAATGATTACAGGCGGGACTCCAGATCCTAGAGATTTCTCATACTCGGTGCCAAACTACAACACAGAGCTACAGATTCTCTATTGGCTTGCGTGCCAGAACGAGTTCAAGAAAGACGACACGCTCGCGCTGGCTATCGCCATGGTCAACGGGCTATGGGTCACAATGGGTGATGGGCAGGTCAGGGAGGCAGTGAAAAAGGACTCGAGTGACCTGCTGATTTTCTTCACGGAGACGAATGAGCTTCAGAAGCAAGTAGGGTACTATCCACTTGAGGACTACCCGCTGGAGGCTAAGATTTGTTTGGCATGGGCTGGTAACATGACACCTATCCATGGGCCACATGCTCTAGTTGGATATGAATCCCATTATGATTACTTGAGTACAAGGTTGGATCCGAGAGGTTACTCATGGAATACGCTCAGCATAAGCACCTTGAGACTGATGAGAGAGGAAGCAGTCAAGAAGCACTGGATTGACAACGACCCGACCAAGACAATCAGTAACCTGGAATACTACTTCTACTTCAATTTGGGGCCAACTCGTTCGTCAAATTGGTTGTACACCAACACGCCTGAGTCGAACGAGACGATAGAGATTGCAGGAGAGAAAGTTCGCAACTGGTCCATCATGAACGTGAATTTCATATTCGATTACTACCTGAGAACTGGTACAGGAATCGGAGCCTGCACCGACGAAACAGCATTCATTGATGCGTTGGCGAAGTCTTGGGGGATCGCGACTACCTCTCTCTGGCGTGGAGGATATAGCGACGGCAAAATGATCACGCAGCATTACTACAACATATACTACGAACCGAAGACGCACACATGGAGGGCTTATGAAGGACAGCTAAGAGGAGAAGTAGAAATCCAGTCAGCAGTGTATATGTTCATTTTTAGACCTCCTGTACACCAGCCAGGGTACTTGCAAATATGGCCAATCGCGGGCCTGTTTGACGGAGGCAATATGTTCTACATTGAGCCGGATACCACAATCGCAAGGATTCATGACGCCTTCTCAAATGGGATACCGACTTCTCAGATGAAGCAGTGGCTGCTCTACAGCTAGCCAAGGAGCGGGAGCGATTTGCGAGCGCATTTGGTCTTCGCCGTAACGCTAATCATGCTATCAGCATCAAATATCCCCGGAACGCTCCTAGATTATCCCCAGTCCAAGGCGATGGCCAGTCCTCAGTTGGCAAGAGCGGGGCCTGGGTCTGTAAGAACCGAAAACGATCTCTTCGTCCCTAGGTGGAAAACCATCGTACTTCAAGCGGACGCGAGATCGTATCCAGCAGAGGTAGAGCTCGACTACGTGATGAACGTTACCCTGGCAGACGCAACAATGCACACTGCGCGGATAGAGATGTCCGTAGAGGGAACGTTCACTCCATACATCACCCTCAGCATGCACAAGTATCAGGGTGACAACTCAGAGTCAGTCAGCGATGTGAGAGCCTACAACGAGAAGGGGCGCATCCTCGCAATAGAATCACGCATCGAAGGCGGGGAACGCTTCTGGAGAACAGAGGCCAAAGATTCAAAGAGAGTGCGCATCACCTACAATGTTTCGTTGGGCCGCTTGGTCGGTGCCGGCCATCTAGGATACCTAGGGACAACACTCGGAGTTTCAATGGGAGAGTGGATTTTCCTGGTGCCTGCCGATATCGCGGTGAAGGGTATCACGGTTAGGTTCTTCCTCCCCGAAGGTTGGAATGCGTACGTACCTTGGGATGCGGAGCAGGATTTCTTTCGGATTGATTCGCTAGAGTATTTCACCACATCTACGCTGGCATTTGGAAACTTCACAGTGCACCATAAGGCGATCGGAGTGACGAACGTATCCATTATCATGCCCTCGGACTGGCCGAAAGATGTTGGAACGAGGATCGCTAATACTGCGTTCAGGGTTTTTGAGTATCAGGCGGGGCTGTTCGGCAAGTCCGTCGGAGACAGATATCTCGGAATCTTCACCCCTGCTGCTGAGGATGACGTGGACATCTTCGGTGGAGAATACACCCAAGGACAGGGACTTTCAATACATTACATCCCTAGGGTCGTGGAGATGGACCGGCCGAGATTCGAGTGGCCCATGCAGCAGTTTGCCCATCGTCTCTTTCACAGATGGAATGCTTGGGCTCCCTACGGTATGACGCCCGCTACCGAGAAGGAAACGTGGTTTGTTGAAGGATCCTCCGTCTACTACCAGTACAGGGTCCTGATAGACCTGAACATCACCTATTCCTACTCGAGCTCCATTGAGGATTACAGAACGTACCTGAACGACTACTACAAGACCAGATATGACGTCGCACTCGCCGACGCATACAATCTTGTGAGCGAAGGGCTTCAGGACAAGTATACGTTCATTGCTTACAACAAGGGTGCTCTGGTATGCTTGCTTCTAGATCTCGAGATCAGAGGAGCAACCGCTGGAGACAAGCGGGCAGACGACCTCATGAAGAGCGTGTATTTGCGTTTCGGGTCGAAGAAGGGAGCTTTCACCAATGAAGACCTATTGGAAGAGGCGAATTCAATAGCCAAGAGAGATTTCTCGAGTTTCTTTGACAGATACGTATTCGGAGTGGAGAGGATTCCGCTGGACGAATACTTCACGAGGATCGAACTCCTCTATACTTCCGGACAAAAGGGGGTCGGAAAGGCCTTCACGATAGCAACGAAGCTTACCACTTTCGGTGGCAATCCTGTACCGAATGCGACCGTGTACTACTGCGTAGATTCTCGCATCCTCGGCTATACCTCAACAGATACCAGTGGCCAATCCGATTTTGAACAGGAAGTCACTAGAAATGCCACCTACACCATATTGGTACTCTATCGTGGCGACGCCTCAAAGCTGCAAAGCGCCATCGAGGTGACGATCGAGGCGCAACCTGCCTCGGTGACCCTTCGAATGCCAAGCCTCCCCGACATACGTGAGATATTCGAACGTAGCCTGGCGCACTTCAGAGCGGAAATCGGTTACATCATACCATTGGCCATTATCGTGCTGACCCTAGCAGCGTACCGCGTGCACAAAAAGAGGAGAGAGGCAAACGTCTCAAGAAATCCGAGCAACGCGATCTACCCAACCGCAGGCGAAAGGGGCTGCTGTCTCATTCGGCAAGTTCTTTGAGACTTTCGACGAGCTTCTCCTTTCGGTCGTATATCTCGTCCTCGAACAGTGAGATGAGTTTGTTCACGAGTCGCTTGTGAATGTCGTCTTCGCCTCTTTTCCTTTGGATCGTCCGTGTGCAATCCTTCGTTTGAGGACTCGCATAGTACACAACAAGAAACGGTTCATAGGCAGAGCTTAAGAGCGGAGAGGAAGTCGCTATATGTGGCTGAAGATGGCGCGTTCTAGAAGGCTGTTCATTGTTGCATTGTTGTGTGTCATTCCAGTTTCTTCGCTTTTCGTCTACCTGAAACTGGATTTTGATAATCGGAATCCGGAACGAGTATTCCTGAATGTGGTCAAGAGTAGCCCATCTGGCATGCAGGCCTTCCAGAAACTGGATGAGTTGACGCCTGCGGACGCGGTGGTCTTCTCGTGGTGGGACTATGGTCTTGCGATTCAAGAGTTTGGGAGAAGGAAGCCAGTCGTAGCATATCCCTCTAGGGATATAATTCAGTCCATTAGCGGTGTGAGTCGAGATCCAACTTACGCCCTTGAGATGCAACTCTTCGGAACCTATGAGTCATCGGAGAAGATACAGGATGTTGCTAGGGCGTTCCTCCTGCCTGAAGACGAGTCATTGAAAATAATGAGAAAATACGGGGCGACGTATGTGATCGTCTTCCCTGGCAATGATGAGACAGGGGCATTTGCGGACTGGTGGAAGTTCATTTGGATCGCGAGAATTGCAGGTTACAACGGGACGGACTACATCCATATCGACCCGTCAATTGGAGGGACGTTGACCTCGAAAGCTGGGCAGGCGACAATGATGCGATTAATGTTTGACGACCAGTTCCAGCCACAGCACTTTACAAAGATCTACGAGAACAATGTGGCGAAGATCTATCGAATAGACTACGCTGTGTCCAACTTGGTTGACTCGCAAATCCTGAGCTTGGTCTACCTGAACGACACGAAGATTCTTCCTGTCTGCCTCGGTCTGTCCACGCGATGGGGCTCCATTCCCCTGGGGTGTTGACTGACAGGCCTTGGGCGGTCAAATGAAGAAGCTCGTGTATGCTGTCCTCCTGTTGTGTGCGCTAGCTGGGTCGCAGATTGCGATCACATTCTCCATGGCGCAGCCAGCTGCACTTGTCCGCATAATTGTTCACCACAACATCTTCAGCTCGATAAAGCCGCAGATCAACCAATATGTCGAGGACATCGAACGCGACGGATTGCGAGCCGAGCTTCAGGAATATGTGGCAGAGAGCCCTGAGGACATCAGGTCCACACTTGCGTCCGAGTATCCAAGGGGTTTGATCGGCTGTCTATTGGTCGGAGATATCCCTTCAGCGTGGTATGAGATGGATGTGTCATATCCTCTTCAGCCTCAGGTAGCGCATCAGGAGTTTCCCATGGACCTCTTCTACATGGATCTAAACGGGATATGGAAGGACACAGATGGGGACGGAAAATACGATCAACACACTGGCGACAGAGCACCTGAGATTTGGGTTGGTAGACTGAAAGCCTCTGGTATGGCAGAAGACGAGGTCTCGCTTCTCAAGAACTACTTCAGCAAGAACCACGCCTACAGAAGTGGGTGGCTCAAGCTGCCAGAAAGAGCACTGATCTATGTGGATGATTTCTGGGCCGATATGGCAAGCGCGTACAGTTCAGCCGTTAGTGCCGTGTTCCTCAATAGGACAATTGTGAATGACAGACTACACACGAACCCGACAGACTACCTGAATCGTCTGAAAGAGGGGTGGACGCTTGTCCATCTGTTCGTGCATGGTGGCTCCACCTCCCATCACTTCTTTGTCAACAATGAGGATTCTGAAGGTGACGTTACCTCTATGGACGTTCGTCGGAATGATCCACGTGCTTTCTTCTACATTCTGATCTCATGCTGGAATGCCCGGAACGCCGACAGAGACTACATGGGGGGCTGGTACATATTCAGCAAGAGTTACGGGCTCCTCGCGATAAGTTCCACGAAGCCAGGTGACATGCAGCAGTTCAACAGATTCTACTCCATGTGTAGAGACGGCAACATCGGAACCGTCTTTCGCAAATGGTTTGCAGATCGTATCAAAGACGAGGATGGAGGGAACGAGTACACGAAGAAGTATTTCTATGGAATAATCATCATAGGAGATCCTACTTTCTACCTCAAACCAAGCCACTATCCTGCGTTGACGGAGACCGTCACGGTCCCCACAACTACCACGAACGTGTCGACCACCTCCAAGGTAGAGACCCTCACCTCGGAGACGAGTACTCTTCTAACGCCTTTGCGAACGACGAGCCCGCCAGAAAGTGTCACTACAGAAATGACGTCAGTTCAACTTGCGCTAGGAGTATTCGCGACTGAAACCGTTCTGGCCTTGGTAACCATGGGTCTAGCCGTCGTCGGGGTCTTCTACTTACGCAGACGTGGGAAGTGAGATTCGTTTGACGAACAAAGGCTCGAAGCTGATTGCGATCGTTCTAGTCGTACTCGTGGTCGCGGCCGGACTTGGCTACTGGTTGTTCGCTCCAAACATGGCGAGTCAGATAGTGAACAAGGACACTCAACAAACATCTTTGCTGACATCGTCTGGAGAGATCCGCACAACATCGACACTTTCAGTGCCAACCACCGGAGCCCCCGAGATATCCCTTGAGTATGTTCTAACCATCCAGAATCCAGCGTCTGGTATCATACATGTCAAATGTGTCGTGCACAATCAACAGACTCGAATGACCTTGAGCAGAGGAGAAGCAGGTGGCGGCCGCCAGATGCCGATCGCGACCAATCTCACGCCAGAAGCCGCAGTCATCTCCACCCTGGGTACACGCTTCCTTGAGAGTCTGTCCCTGCCGATCGGAGGGCAGACCACAGGCCAATTCGAGTATGATGTGGATCTTAGCCCGAAAGCTTCCATGTACGATCTGCATTGGTACCTTGACGGCCGTTTTGGCGTCGTGGAACCAGAGTACTTGTTCTTCTTTCCGACGACCTCATCCTATGACCGTTATCTCTCAATCCAAAACATAACCATCCGCTTTCAAATTCCAGATGGCTGGGAAGTCCTGACACACTGGAGAAATGAGGGAGAGCTCTACAGGGCCAATTCGACCTCCGAGTTCATTTTCGGTTTCCTTGGTTTTGGCCGATTCGATACGGTGCGCCGCGACATTGGTGGCACTAATGTTGCGGTTGCCTCCACTGGAATCTCAGAGACTCAGAAGGAAAAAGTGTCAAAGTTGGTCTTCACTCTCTACGAGTACTACACAGCGAATGTGGGTCGAATCTCTGAATCGACCTATCTGCCCAGAGACGTATACACTGTGTTGTTTGTCCCCTGCCCAAAAGGTCGATCGATGCTCAGCTATAGGGAGGCAGCCTATGGCTATTTCACATGCTCTCTCACCGATGAACCCGGTGAGGCACATCACATCTTCCATGAGTGGAATGGGAACTCCGGCGCCTTCTTCGGTGATTGGTTCCTCACAGAAGGCCTAACCAGCTACTACGAGTATCATGCTCTACTCAAGACCGGCATGTGGTCTGTGGATCAATACCATGAGGGGCTGATTTGGCAGTACGACTACTATCATGATGAGATTGCGGGAACTGCGAACGATGTACCCTTGGAGCCCTTCCGAACTGACGTTGACGGGCTTCTATACTATCGAAAGGGTGCGGTCGTCGGCTACTTGCTCAATGAGGCGATGAGCAAGGTCACTAACGGTGAACACGACATGGATGATCTGATGAAATATCTCTTTGAGCACTGGGCGACCCAGAAAGGCGACTCAAATGAATGGTACGACTTTGCTTACCATATCTCGGGTGAGGAGCTTCTAAAGGCGGTGAACGAGGTGACCGGACATGAGTTCGGTGCATTTTTCGGCGCTTATGTCTTCGGAACCGATCGGCTTCCGCTCTCTGTCCAGGGACGACAGCTCACGATTCGCTACGAAGAACTGCCAGCCATTCCAGAACTGGAGCAAGGATGAGGAGTCATAGCTATTGATCAATCCAAGAAGATTTCTGGAAATAACTCATCGGAGGCAACCCGATGAATAGGCGGAAGTTTCTGAAGTAAGCAAGTGATGGGAATTGGATCGTCGTCGGTTTCTGAAGTATGCCGGCGCTACTGCTGCATTTGTGGGAGCATCTGCACTTGGGGCAGAGTATTTCCTCAGGCCGCGTATGGCCACGAATCAAGCAACCAACACCAATATCATGCTTGAAACTGGGACTACGACAACGGTGTCCACTGCCTCGACCGCATCAATGCCGCCAAACATACCGCAGACACCTACCCACTTGCTTGCGACCGTAGCTGACTTTGAACGTGTGTGGCAGCTGGTTCAATCAAACCAACAAGCTTCGCCTGTGTTCCAGACCGTCGAAAACAACGCGAAAAGAATGTTAAGTGAGCCACCGTACGGCTACGAGTTCTACGGTGAGGGCCAACTCCTGCGGACCAGCAGGCGGATCGTGAAACGCATCTACAACTTGGCGTTGACCTACCGCTTGACAGGTGACCAGCAATATGCTGACCGCGCTTGGCAAGAGTTGGAATCAGCAGCGAAGTTCCCTGACTGGAATCCCGACGAGTTTCTATCAACCGCCGAAATGACGCATGCGTTTGCAATCGGATACGATTGGCTCACTTTGACAGACGAACAGAGACAAGTCTTGCAGCAGACGATTGTCGAGAAAGGCCTGAAACCTGCATTGGACTGCTACCTTGGCAAGGCGGAATACGGATGGTGGGTGAAAGCTGGAATGAACTGGAATCAGGTCTGCAACGGAGGCATCGGCATGGGCGCCTTAGCACTACTGCAGGACGAACCAGACTTGAGTCACCAAATACTCAATTATGCGTTGAAGTCGATCCGCATCGCAATGAATTGTTACGTGCCTGATGGGGGCTGGTTGGAGGGCCCCGTTTATTGGAACTATGCGACATTCTACAATTGCATCTTCTTGGCCGCTCTGGAGACAGCCTTAGGCGATGACTCTGGGCTTTCTCAGATACCGTCTTTCTCGGATACGGGGCTTTTTCCGATCTACCTGACGGGGCCCACCGGACACACTTTCAACTTCGCAGATACTGAAAGCGACCTATCACTAACCTCGCCGCACATGTATTGGTTTGCACGCCGATTCCAGCGTTCGGTCTACGCATGGTTCGCGCAGTCAAATGGTGACCTAGCCTGTCCTAAACAATGCGATGGTGACTACGTCTGCCCCGGTCCATGCGTCGGAATCTCCTTAGGGTTGCTTTGGTTCCAGTCTGATCTCAGCGATCCAACATCTCAAGGGCTGCATGTTGACAAGTACTTTCGTGTTGTAGAGGCGGTTACCCTACGTGGGACCTGGAATGATCCAGATGCCCTGTTTGTAGGATTCAAGGCGGGCGACAATAATGCGGACCACGGCCATCTGGACATTGGAACTTTCGTCTTCGATGCCTTGAATCAGCGTTGGGCAGTCGACCTTGGGGCAGATGACTACGACCTACCAGGGTACTTCACCTACCGCGAGGGGAAACGTTGGACCTACTATCGTCTTCGAGCCGAGGGACACAATACCCTTGTACTCAACCCATCAGACAAGCCTGACCAAGACCCTGTGGCAAAAGCTCGGATCACACGTTTTGGATCTGAACCTGAGAAGTCTTTCGCCATCGCAAACCTGACACCTGCTTACGGACAGAAGTTAGAACGCGGCATAGCGTTGATGAACCGAGAGTCGATCGTCGTGCAAGACGAGTTTCTGCCGCAGAAACGTATCGAACTCTGGTGGTTTATGCACACGCCCGCAAGAGTCCACCTGAGCGAGGATGGACGGACAGCATTGTTGGAAAAAGACTCTGCGCGGCTTTGGTGCGGAATTGCTTCATCATCTGAAGCGCGTTTCAGTGTGATGGATGCGAAGCCTTTGCCCTCCTCACCAAACCCAATCGGGCAGGACCAGAACCAAGGCATCCAGAAACTCGCCATCCACATCAACGATCTTCCTCCATCTGTTCCTTTCACACTCAGCGTGGCGATGATTCCACTAACCCTGTCACAAGAGCCGCCCACGGAACCGCCCCCTGTAACACCTCTCGCAAAGTGGTAAGATACGGAATCAACACCAA
>Ga0315280_10010667_pt1 | contig 11465 bp, 12 predicted proteins | sample YL17G06_40_MG_FD_203697 | JGI IMG/M metagenome (GOLD analysis project Ga0315280, IMG submission 203697) | Sediment microbial communities from Yellowstone Lake, YNP, Wyoming, USA - YL17G06_40 | ecosystem: Environmental > Aquatic > Freshwater > Lake > Sediment | place: USA: Wyoming | collected... | reverse complement strand
TTTTTAACCCGACCCCGGTGGGAGGAACCTCAAACGATCTGACGTTCACCATTTTGGCAGCCCAGCCCCTGGCGATTACCACCACCCTATTGCCGCCGAGCACCGGTGGGAAATACTACGACGTTACCTTGGGCAGCGTCGGCGGAGCCCCGCCCATCACGTGGGCCATCACCACCGGGAGCCTGCCGGCTGGCACTCTGGCACTTGACTCCGTCGCGGGACGGATTGCGGGGACCCTGGATGTGGTGGGCTCGGACATCACGAGCACCTTTACCGTCCAGGCGACGGACTCCAGCGCGACACCGCAGCAAGACGCAAAACCGCTGGGCATCCTGGTGAAGTCGACCGCCCTCGGTAGCAATGACACTTGCCCCGCGGGCTCCACGCCGATTTCCAACGGCCGCATTCGCGCCTCTATCAGCCCCTATGGCGATATCGACGTCTATTCTTTCTCGGGCACCGGCGGCACGAAGGTGACGATTGAGATCTTTGCGCAGCGGCTGGATTTGGACGGCGACCCGACCACGCGGGACTCGCACTTGGACTCCATCGTCGAGTTGCTCAACAGCAGTTGCGTACAACTCACTTACAGCGACGACATCGACCCCGGCATCATCCAGGACTCGCTTATCCAGGACTACACGCTCCCTGCTAACGGCACCTACTTCATTCGCGTCCGCGACTTCCGCGGCGACGGCCGCCCCGACCTCATCTACGAACTTTCCCTTTCCGGCGCCAATTAGATTACTGGGATCATCTCAGACGCAGGAATTCCTCGACGCTGAAGCCTGAGTCTTTCAGAATGCGAATGGCGAGACCGCGACCGATGTCGCAGCCGGTATGGATGGGGATGGTGACGGAGACGTTGCGCTCTTCATGCCACAGGGTCAGGTGGCTGCCCGACTGGCGGTCTTCGACGAACCCTTGAGCCTTGAGAAACTGTACCAACTCGCGTGCGGTCACCTGCGGCATGCGGGTCATTCCGGGACTCCTACGGACAGTTCCTCAACATGAACTAGGCGCTCATGTTGCGGCACAGGCTGGGCGTGCCCGAGCATAGAAGCCAGGTGCTGTTCCACCGCTTCGCGAATATTGCGCTTCGCCTCCTCGATGGTTTTGCCGTTGCTGAAACATCCAGGGAGCGTCGGAGTGTAGGCGAAGTAGCCCTCGTCCTCTGGCTCCTTCTCGATGACGATCTGAAAGGAGTAGAACTTCATCGTATTTCTCCTCCGGGTTCGCGACTCCAGTAACGTCCTTCACGCCTGCGAGGCCGCGCGCCCATGACCTACATTATGCCCCAAATCTCTGGGCTTTGCCGTAGTGAGTCCAGCGCCCGGCGACGGCCGCCCCGACCTCATCTACGAACTTTCCCTTTCCGGCGCCAACTGACTTGTAGCGGCGGCCGACGCCTGCCGCGACTTGTCGGGGGCCGCCAAGCGGCTCTTGTAAGGGCAGGTCTCCGACCTGCCCTGGGGCGGGTCACAAACCCGCCCCTAGGAGCTGCGTTCGGGGGTGGGGGATTTTTCGGGTTCGGGGGTGGGCATGTGGCACTGGCCGTCGAAATAGCCGCCGGGGTCGACGACCAGGCAGGGCGTGTAGACGTCGCCGAGCACCACGCCGTGTTCTTTGATTTCCAGGCGCTCGGTGGCGTGGATCGTGCCTTTCACTTTGCCGGCGATGCTGAGATGTCTGGCGCGGATCTCGCCTTCGATCTCCCCCTGGTCGGCCACCACCAGCGTGCCCGCGGAGGCGATCTCGCCCTTGAAATGGGTGTTGAGGCGGACCATGCCGCAGGCGATTTTCATCTTCCCTTCCACTTCCACCCCGGGCTCGAGCAGCCCCACCATGTCTTCGTCCAGCAACCCGGCCAACTCGCGCCGCCGCCCGGCTTTCCCGAAACCCCATGCCATGGCCGCCTCCTTGGAAGGGCAGGCAACAGTTAACAGTTCACGGTCAAGCGCCTGCCGCCACTAATATCATATTAGGTGAGCCTGTATTGCCCGCTCTAGTATATACACCGCTTCCTCTGGGCGCGGCCTCCTAGCGCCGCACAATCCACTCGAAGATGCGGTGCAGATCTTCCGCGGAAAAGTACTTGATTTCAATTCTCCCGCGCTTGGCGCTGCCCACAATCTTGACGCGGGTGCCGAGCGTGCGCTCCAGTTCCAGCACGGCGGCGCGCACGTTGGGGTCCAGGGGCGGGGCGACGGAGGCCCCCTTGCGCCCCGGCGCCTTCGCGGCGCGCGGGGCAACCATCTGCTCCACTTGCCGCACGGAAAGTCCTCGCTTGGCAGCCATCTGCGCCAGCTTGGTCTGCGCGGCGGCCGAATCCAGCGCCAGCAGGGCGCGCGCGTGGCCGGCGTCGATACCGCCGCGGGCCAGCATCTCCTGCACTGGCCGCGGCAGGCGGAGAAGGCGCAAAGTATTCGTCACCGTGGAGCGGTTCACGCCCAAGCGCGCGGCGATCTCTTCGTGAGTCAGCCGGTAGTTCTCCAGCAGCACTTCGAGGCCGCGTGCCACCTCGAGGGGATTCAAGTCTTCGCGCAGCAGATTCTCGGTGAGGGAGAGTTCAAGCGCTTCCCGGTCGGTGAACTGACGAACTACCGCCGGGATGGTCTCGAGACCCGCCAACCGCGCGGCCCGCCAGCGTCGTTCGCCGGCGACCAGTTGATACCGGGCGTCAGTAGGGCGCAGGAGAACCGGCTGCACTACCCCGCTCGAGCGAATCGAGTCCGCCAGTTCCTTCAGGCTCGCCTCGGGAAACGCGCGGCGCGGCTGGAACGGGTTGGGGTCGATGAGGTCGAGCGCGACCGCATTCAGCCCGGTCGCAGTGGTTTCGACCTCGCGCAGCAGGGCGCTAAGGCCCCGCCCCAGCGCCTTTCTGGTCATGGTTGATGACCTCCGTAGCGAGTTCGAGATAACTTTCCGCTCCGCGACAGTGGGGATCGTAGAGAAAAACCGGCTTGCCGTAGCTGGGAGCCTCCGCGAGCCGCACATTCCGGGGAATCACCGTGGCAAACACTTGATCGCCGAAGAAGTCTCTCAGGTCATCACGCACCTGACGGGAGAGGTTCGTGCGCTCGTCGAACATTGTGAGCAGGATACCTTCCACGGCCAGCTTCGGGTTGTGCGTGCGCCGGATGCGAATGAGCGTCTCCAGCAGCTCGGATACGCCCTCCAGCGCAAAGTATTCGCATTGCACCGGCACGATGACGGAGTCCGCAGCCACGAGCGCATTCAGGGTGAGCAGGTCCAGCGCGGGCGGGCAGTCGAGAATGACGAAGTTGAACTTGTGTCGAAGATCGTGCAGCTGGCGCCGGAGAATCTGCTCGCGCTCGGGGACTTCCACCAGTTCGACGTTCGCACCCACCAGGTTCTTCTCCGAAGGGATAAGGTGCAACCCTTCGATCTCACAGTTGACGATCAGATCTTCCAGAGGCACGTTCATCGTCAAGGCGTGATAGAGCGAGCGGCGGGAGGGGTCTTTGGCGAAGCCCAGGCCACCGGTGGTGTTGGCTTGCGGGTCGCAGTCGATGACCAGGGTCCACATCTCCCGGTTGGCGAGCGCGACGCCTAGATTGATGGCCGTCGTGGTCTTCCCGACGCCCCCTTTCTGATTGGCGATGGCGATGACTCGGCTCACTTTCACTCAACCTGTTGAAACTAGAGCGAATCTAACAGAGGGCGACATTTTCTGCAAGCCCTAACCGAGCCGGATGTTTCACGTGAAACCAGGGCGAAACGTTGGGGTCAGGATGTAGCCAGCGTGCCTACGAGAATCTCTCGCCGGCGAGTCAGCGGGATGGCGATCGGCGGTGCCCAGCGGATTGTGGACTGCGTTCCCGTCAGCTGCCGACCTTGCTCATGGCTCAGCCAGAGGCAGAGCCGCCCGCCAAGCTTCAAGCAATGTGCGGCGGCTGGCACGAGCTCAGCGAGCTGTCCCACAGCTCGTACGGTGACGACGTCAAAGGAATGGCGAGGCTCTCCTCGAAGGAAATCCTCTAGCCGCTCACGTCGCACGTCTACTGACCCTATCTGGCAAGCCCTAGCCACTTCTTTGAGGAAGGCGCGTTTCTTGGCCACAGACTCGAGCAGCGTAGCCGCCAAGTCCGGGAAGGCAATCTTCAGCGCCAACCCCGGGAAGCCAGCGCCGCTGCCGATGTCAAGCAGCTTTCCCTGCAGGTTCACCCAACGCGCCAGATATAGGCTCTCCCCGAAATGGCGCGTGAGGCATTCCTCTGGGGTGCGAATGGCCGTCAAGTTTATCTTCTGGTTCCAACGCAGGAGCAGTTCCAGGTAGGTGAGCACTTGGCCGATCTGGGAGGAGGTTAGCTCCAGTTCAAAGGGCCGAAGAAGATCCTGGACGCGTGTTTCGCTGAGCATATCATGGGGATTGTAGGGGCAAAGCAAATCGCGTTGCAAGGCTGCGGTTGGGGAGTGAGCCCACGACGGTAAGGGGGTGGATGCAGGGTCAGGAGAAGTTGCCCGTATGTGTTCCACGTGAAACAATTAGTCGTAATCATAACAAAACAAAGGCTTTGTTACCTGGAACACCGTGGTTCTGCTCAGCGCTTGGCGCGGCGGACCCTGGGATCAGGCTGAATCCGCCGGGGACGTGCCCCCTAATGCCCGCGCAGGGGCCGCCTCAGCCTCCAGTCCGCGGTGCGGGGCGCACTGTCTAGCCTACATTCTAGGCTATTACCCTCTGGACCGCGGCGGATTCCCTTGCTGTCCGGCAGGCCGCCGCCTGGCCCTCTCCTGCCTCGGCGCGCCGCCTGGCGGCTCGCCTCGGTCAGCGGCCCTCCCTACTGATTTCCCAGTTTGCCAAACTCACCTTTTCTTAAGCCCTCCGTCTAAGTACACTGAAAGGAGCAAGAGTCGATTTTGTGGTGGACGGCGCCTGCTTGGAACTGGTTGGCAAGCACGAAACCTCTCGAGAGGGCGAGGCTGAGGCGGAGCGAGCTCTGATTCGCCGCGCGCAACGCGGTGACCGCTCGGCGTTCGACACCCTCGTCCGCCGCTACGACCAGGAAGTACTGCGCATGACGCTGCGAATGGTGCGCTCGGAAGAAGAGGCGCAGGACCTCTACCAGGAGGTTTTCTTGAAGGTCTACCGGTCGCTTGGGCAGTTCCGGCTGGAAGCGCGGTTTTCCACCTGGCTCTATCGCGTGGTGACGAACGTTTGTGTCGACCATCTCCGCCAGCAGAAGAGCCGCAGCGAGGTACCTGCTCGGGCGGGTGCGGATGGCGAGCTGGACTATGCGCGAGCGCTGGCGGACGACCGTCCCGGGCTGAATCCGGAACAGGCCCTGCGTGCCCGGGAAATCAGTCGCCGCCTAGAGGTCGCGCTGCGCCAGCTGAGCCCTCGCGAGCGGATGGTTTTCGAGCTCAAGCACTGCCAGGGGATGAAGCTCCGGGCCATTGGCGAACTCTGCGGGACGAGCGAGGAAGCGGCCAAGAATTCCCTGTTTCGCGCCGTCCAGAAACTGCGTCAGGACCTGAGCGACTTGGTCTAGCAAGGTCGCACGGGAGAGAAGCTAATGAACTGCGACGATCTGGAAAAAACTAGTTCGCTTTACCTTTACGATGAGCTGGGGGCGGAGGACCGCGCGGCCTTTGAGACCCACTTGGCGTCTTGTGGGGGGTGCCGCACGCGGCTCGAGGAGGCCCGCCGCCTGCATCGCGTTCTCAGCGCATGTCCGCGGCCCGAGCCTACACCCGAGCTGTTGGTCCGGTGCCGGCAGGCACTTGACGAGGCGCTCGACCGTGAGCAACTCGGCTGGCGCGGCCTCCTGCGCGGTTGGATGTGGCAGTTCGGCGCCGCGCCGGCGCCGCGTCTTGCCGCCGTTTTGACGCTGCTGCTGTTCGGGTTCGGGTTGGGCTGGACGCTGCGACCCCGCGCCAGAAGCCTGGCCCCCCTGACCCCGAGCGGGACAACCTCTCCGTTTGGCGCCAGCGACCTCGGCGACGTCCGCATTCGCCACATCAGCGAGGTGGCGCCGGACCCGCAGTCCGGCGGGGTGCGCATCACGCTGGACGCCGAACGGCGCGTGACGCTGGAGGGCTCGCTCGACGATCCCCGCATCCGCCAAGTGCTGGTGGACACGGTGAGGGGTTACGACAACCCGGGCATCCGTCGCGACACGCTGGATGCCCTGCGGACGCATCGTGACAACCCCTCGGTGCGTGCGGCGTTGCTGTATGCGTTGCGGCACGACGCCAACGCGGGCCTGCGCCTGGAAGCATTGAAGACGGTGCGCGGGATGCAGTGGGGTCCGGATGTGCATCAGGCCCTCCTGGGCGCTCTGGAACATGACGCCAATCCGGGAGTGAGGGTGGCGGCCGTGGACGCACTCGTGGAGCACGCCGTGGAAGAAGGAGAGGATGAAACAGTGATGCCGGTGCTGCTGAAGCTCGCGGCGAGCGAGCAGAATCCTTATGTGCGTCTCCAGTGCCTGGCGGCGGTGCGAAAGATGGAAGGAAATGAGCAGTAGGAGATACAAGATGAAATACAGGACTGTTGCAATATTAGCAACGCTGGTGGCGGGGGCATGCTGGGCGCTGGAGCCCGCTGACCAGGCCGGCGTGAAGCGGGGCGAACCCCAGCGCGTTGGAAATTACTGGGAGGAGCGTGCTGAGTGCAGCGCGCCTGTGCGGGAAGGCGGCCGGCTCGTGCTCCGGGCGGACTTTGGCTCGCTGGACGTCAAGCCCGGCGCTAACGACCGCCTGGCATGCCAGGTGCGCCTGCGCGCTTACACCTCCGACGAAGCTGAGGCCAAACGGTACTTCAAGAGCTACGAGCTGAGCTTGCGCCAGCTTGAGACTGGGACTTACCTGACGGGAAAGCTTCTTCAACAGCACCACGGGCACAGGTCGCTGGGAGCGGAGTTCAACATCACCGTTCCCCTGCGTTTCAACCTGGATCTGGAAACCAAGGGTGGCCAGATTGAGGTTCAGAAGCTCGAGGGCACACTCCAGGCGCTCACTGCTGGCGGAGATGTCCGCGCCGGGGACGTCACGGGGTCGGTACGGGCTGAGACCGCCGGCGGAGACATTCAGCTCGGCAGCGTTGCCGGACCGGTTGAAGCCCGCACGGCGGGCGGCAGCATCCGGGTGGGCGACGTTAAGGGCGACGCTACGGTCCAGACGAGCGGCGGGGAAATCGTCGCCGGTTTCGTTCAAGGCTCTCTCCGCGCGGAAACCGCAGGGGGCGATCTGGTCCTGCGCGGCGCCTCAGGCCCCCTGGAAGCGCGGACAGCCGGCGGGCAAATCCAGGTTGGGGAGAGCGGGGCCACGGTCCGCGCCCAGACGGCAGGCGGCAGCATTCGGCTCCAGGGTGCGCGCGGGCGGGTGGAGGTGAGGACAGCAGGCGGGAGCATTGACTTGCTGCAAATGCGGAACGCCGTGCACGCTGCCAACGCCGCCGGCGGCATCCTGGCCCAGGTCGACGCCGACCTGAAGAAGTTCGCGGCGTCGGAGCTGGAGACTACCGTGGGAGACGTTCAGGTTTATCTGCCGGCGAACCTCCCGGTTACCGTGGACGCAGTCATCGACATGGCGACCGGCCACAAGATCCTTTCCGACTTTCCCTTGAATGTCCAAAAAGAGAGGGAGCCTTTCGTGCCCACTAAGGTGCGGGCCGAGGGTGCGCTGAATGGCGGCGGGGAGGTGCTGCGCATCCGCACCGTGGCCGGCAACATCGAGATTCGCAAGCTCGATCCGCGCATCTTGGAGCAGCTCCAGAGGCGCCAGGAGTCGTTCTGGAAGCGCTGGGAGGAGCATGAACGACAGCGGGAGGGCAAGCAACCAGAACGGCGCGAAGGCCACAAGGACGTCTTGTGAGCATCCAGGAGACCTGACGTGAGATCCATCACACTGCTCGTGTTGGCCTTGGGCTCGTGGAGTGTGGTTGCGGCAAGTGCACAGGAACGGGAGGTCTGGAGCGCGCGTTATCCGCTCCAGCCCGCCAGCCTTGTAGCGGTGGAGAACGTGCAGGGCGACATCGCCGTGGAGGCGTGGGACCGGGCTGAAGTCGAAGCTGTGGTCGTCAAGACAGCGTCCGGGCCGCACGCGGACCCTGACGATGTGCGCATTGAGGTGGAATTGGGCGACCGCGCGCTGCGCCTGCGAACCGTGCATTCGAGTAACTCGGATGGAGCGGTACGAGTGGACTATCGGCTATGGGTGCCGCGACAGGTGCGGCTGGAACGGTTGCAGACGATCGCGGGCAACATCGGCGTGCACGGCATCGAAGGGAGCGTGGATGCCCGCACGCTAAGCGGGAACATCGAAGAAAGAAATATCAGCGGGAGCGTGGTGGCCGCCGCCATCAACGGCAGCGTGGCCGTCTCCTTCCGTGCCTTGCCGGAACCGGCGGCTCCCGTCCGCCTGGATACTGTGAACGGGCATATCTTTCTCAGCCTGCCTCCCGGGGCCAACGCCGATTTGCAGTTGAGTACCGTCGCGGGACGGATTGACAGCAAGTATGTGTTCGCCGTGAGCGACGTACCTGGCGATACCTCGTGGCGCACCCGCTTGGGCCGGGGGGGCGTGCAGGTTCGCTTGCGGACGGTGCGGGGCAATATCCGGGTAACCGAGAGCGAGGAACTGCTGTGAAATGCGGCCGCGAAGGGAACTATCCGGAGAACTGGAGGAGACCATGAAACGCTACATCATCATTGTGTTGGGAAGCTTGGTCGTCGTCGCCCTGCTGGGAATTGCATCCCTCGGGGCAGAAAAGGACTCTGCCAAGGCGAGGGGGGTTGTGGCGGTTTCCGGCGACGAACCGGACGTCCTGTACTTCAATGCCGAGGACGAGGAGGAACCACCCGTGGCCGCACCCGAGCCGCACCCGGTGGTTCGCCCACACCCTGGGCGCAAGACGATCATGTTTCACGCCCTTGCGGGAGACGGAGCATGGTTGGGGCTGCGGCTCGAGGACGTGACTGCCGAGAAGGCGAAAGAGCTGAAGCTCGCGGGTGAGTACGGTGTGATTGTCAAAGACGTCGAAGAAGAAAGTCCGGCGGCCAAGGCAGGCGTGGCCAAGGGGGACGTTATCCTGGAGTTTGCGGGCGAGAAGGTTCGCAGCGCCGCGCATTTGCGCCGCCTGGTGCGCGAGACGCCGGCGGGACGCAGCGTTACGCTGCTGGTCAGTCGCGCCGGGCAGACGCGCACTCTGACCGCCAAGCTGGAGGCCGGCGGGGACCGGACCTTTCAGCTTCCGGCGATGCCGCCTATGCCGGACATGCCCGGGTTCGACATCAAAATCCCCGAGTTCGATTTCGTGTGGCATGCGCGGGGCGCGCAGCTGGGCATTTCGGCTGATGAGTTGACGCCACAACTCGCCCAATACTTCGGCGTCAAACAGGGCAAGGGCATCCTGGTGCGCGAGGTGGTCGTAGGCAGCGCGGCTGAAAAGGCCGGGCTCAAGGCCGGCGACGTCATCGTGCAGGTGGACGGGAAAGACGTGGACACGGTCGGCAAGCTGCGTCGCGCCCTGGCGGGGGAAAAGGAAGCGCAAGAGGCACGCAAGGTGACTTTGATTATCGTGCGCGATAAGCGCGAGCAGACGCTCACGGTCGAGCTCGAGCCGCAGGAGCGTATGGGTCCGCGCCGCATGACCCGCACGGAGCTGATGGGAGTTGACCCCGAAGAGATGCAGGAGATGGCCACCGAAGCCCAGGCCCACGCCAAGGAGATGGAGGCCCAGGCGCGAGAGTGGCAAAAAGAGCACCAAGAACTCCAGAAAGAGCAGCAGCGCCTGCCAGAAGAGATGCAACGCCTCCAGCAAGAACTTCCAAAGCAGATCGAGAGGGAGATCATCCGCGAGGACGTTGTCACGGGACTGAAGGGTGAGAGGCAGGTTGTGTAGGCGACAGAAGCCGCGGAGCTGGAGGACAACTCCGCGCTACAAGACGAGGAACTGCACTACAAACAGGGCGGCGAAGACGTAGGTCAGGACGGGGCATTCGCGCCAGCGGCCCGTGGCAAGCTTGCCGACAGCGTACGAAATAAACCCGAAGGCGATGCCCGAGGCAATGCTGAAGGTGAGAGGAATCGCTACCAGCGTCAGGAAGGCGGGCAGGTACTCTGTCGGATCCTCCCACTCGAGTTCTCGGACCACCTTGAGCATCATCGCACCCACCACGATCAGCGCCGGCGCGAGCGTCGGATAGCGGACGAGCGGGTTGCCGGCGGCATCGGTGCCCACGACGACGCCTCCGCCGATCATCGAGGCCAGGGGGCTGAAGAGCATCGCGGCGAGCAGCAAGAGCCCCGTCACCATGTTGGCCAAGCCCGTCCGCGCACCATCCGAGACGCCGGCGGCCGACTCGATGTAGCACGTCACGGTGGAGGTGCCGAGCGCCGCGCCCGCTGTCGTGCCCACCGCGTCTGAAAAGAGCGCCTGACCCGAGCGGGGCAATTTCCCCTCACGCAATAAGCCCGCCTGCTGTCCCACGCCCACCAGCGTTCCTACGGTGTCGAAAAGAGCCAGGTAAAGCAGCACAAAGATGGCGGCGGCGAGCGTGGCGGGATGTACCCCGAAAAGACCTCGCAGGTCGAATTTCCAGAACGTCGGAGCCAGATGAAAGTCCGCCGAGAAGACGCCGCGGTAGTGAACCAGCCCAAAGCCGGCAGCAATCGCCGTCGTGGCGAGGATGCCCAGCAGGATGGCCCCGCGGACACGGTAAGCGAGCAGCACGATCATCACCAGCAGGCCCAACACGCTCACCAGCGCCACGGGCTGACGAAAATCTCCCAGGCGCACCAGCGTGGCGGGGCTCGACACCACCAGGTTGCCGTATTCCAGGCCGATAAGCGTGATGAATAGCCCAATCCCCGCGGCGATGCCGCACTTCAGGGAACTCGGGATGGAGTCGACAATTTTCGAGCGGATGCCCGACAGCGTGAGCAGGATAAAAAAGATGCCGGCCACCAGCACCGCCGCCAGCGCCTGCTGCCAGGTCAGGCTGAAGCCCAGAGGGGCCACGCCGCAGAGGGTATAGACAAAGAAGAAGTTCTCCCCCATGCCCGGCGCTAACGCCACAGGATAATTGGCCAGCAAGCCCATCAGAAAGGTGGCCAGCGCCGCCGCAAGGCAGGTGGCGTACATAACGGCGCGAAAATCCATGCCGGCCTGCGACAGCACTCCCGGCTGCACGAAGATGATGTAAGACATGGCCAGGAAAGTCGTGATGCCGCCCAGCACTTCCCGGCGGATGGTTGTGCCGTGAGCGGCGAGCTGGAAGAATTCACTGATACGCATGGCGCGGACGGAATTATGAATTGTGAATTCTGAATTGCGAATTGCGGACAACCACAGTCCCCGGGCAGGTCCAATTCACCATTCAGCCTTCATAATCCAAGTTTCAAGATACTACTTCAATTCAATCGAGATTGACTCAAAGGTCTCCCTGCCCGCGTTCGCGAATGAGTGGGTGCGGCCCGTGCCCGGCACGAACACG
>Ga0315280_10010666_pt1 | contig 11467 bp, 8 predicted proteins | sample YL17G06_40_MG_FD_203697 | JGI IMG/M metagenome (GOLD analysis project Ga0315280, IMG submission 203697) | Sediment microbial communities from Yellowstone Lake, YNP, Wyoming, USA - YL17G06_40 | ecosystem: Environmental > Aquatic > Freshwater > Lake > Sediment | place: USA: Wyoming | collected... | reverse complement strand
TGACGCCTTTCACGGGATTGAGTTCATCCAAGTCGAGGGGATAGTTGTAGACGAGAGCCTGACCTTCAGGAACCTCTTGGGCATCCTTGAGATGTTCGCAAAGGAGGTTGCGAAGGCCGACGAGATCAGGTTCATCCCTGACTACTATCCTTTCACGGAGCCATCGGTTCAGATGTCCGCCAAGCATCCTGTAATGGGTTGGATTGAGTTCGGGGGAGCCGGGATATTCAGGGAGGAGCTGACCAAACCCTTGAACGTAGATGTGCCCGTGATTGCCTGGGGGCTGGGAGTGGACAGGCTAGCCATGTTCAAGCTGAGCATTGATGACATACGGGATCTCTTCTCAAGAGATCTGGACTGGATGAGGAGAAAGGTGATGGTGTGAGATGCCCTCGCTCGAAGTTTCGCTTCATGACATGGAGAAGCTGGTCGGAAAAACCCTGTCTCATGATGAATTGAAGAGCCTTGTAGCTCTCGCCAAGTGCGATGTCGACAGCATAGTTGGTGATACGGTCAAGCTGGAGGCCAAGGACACCAACAGGCCTGACCTGTGGTCGGCCGAGGGCATCGCTAGGGAGATCCGGTTCAGGGTGAGGAAGCCGGGGCTTCCGACCTACAAGGTATCGAAGTCCAAGATTGAGGTCGTTGTCGACAAGAGCGTCAGAGCCGTGAGGCCTTTCACGGTCTGCGCCGTGGTGACGAACCTGCACCTCGACGAGGCGGCCCTTTCTCAGATGATACAACTGCAGGAGAAGGTCGCCTCCAATTTCGGAGGTGGGAGGAGAGACATCGCCATTGGAGTATACGATCTGGACAGAATAAGCCCTCCCATAAACTACACAACAGTGGACCCAGATGGGATAAGGTTCGTCCCACTTGACTTCGAAGAAGAACTGACCCCTAGGGAGATTCTCGACAACCATCCTAAGGGAAAGGAGTTCGGGCATCTTCTCGCTGGAGCTACTAGATATCCGATCTTCATAGACTCGGCAGGCGAAGTGTTGTCAGTGCCCCCGATAATCAACTCCAACTTCAGTGGCAGGGTAACGGAGAAAACACGAAACGCCTTCATCGAATGCAGTGGCTTTCACCTGAGCCGCCTGTCCGTCGCCTTGAACGTGGTGTCCACCGCCTTGGCGGAGAGGGATGCTGTGATAGGCACAGTGAAGGTCCGGTACGCAGACAGGGCCATAGTCACGCCGGACTTCAGGCCAGGCAGGGCAAGTGTCGACCTCGTGCACTTCGCGAACATCTCTGACCTGAAGCTGAGCCCGAGCAAGTCATGCGACCTGTTGCGGAGGTCCGGCTACAAGGTGATCCGTAGGAAGAAGGACAAGGTGGACGTGCTCTACCCCGCCTACAGACAGGACATAATGCACGAGAGAGACCTGATGGAGGACATGCTGATCTCCTACGGCTACGACAAGATCAAGCCCCAGCCACTGAGACTGCCGACCGTGGGCACGTCGAGCAGGATCGAGAGGTTTTCCAGTCTTCTGTGCGAACTGATGATCGGATTGGGCTTCCAGCAGGTGATGTCGTACACGCTCACAAACAAGGCCAACCTGTTCTCCAAGATGAAACTGAAGGAGGAGCCAGTGATAGAGCTTGAGAACCCTGTCTCTTCGAGCTGGAGCGTGTTCAGGAACTGGATGTTGCCTTGCGTCGTCGACTTCCTGTCCAGCAATGCTCACGTCGACTACCCCCAGAACGTGTTCGAGATAGGCGATGTGGTAATACCCGACGAGACCAAAGAGACACGAGTGGTGGACAGAAGGAAGCTGGCCTGCGCGAGGGCAAGCGCGGAAGTCGGCTACCAAGACATAGCCTCCGTGCTGGACGCGTTTCTGAGTTCCCTCGGTTGCCAGTACGAGCTGAGGACCGGTTCGCATCCGAGCTTCATAGAGGGCAGGGTCGCGGACATTGTCGTGAAGGGAAACGGTATGGGAGTGTTGGGCGAGGTGTCCCCCGAGGTCCTTGAGGCATGGAACATCGAGGTGCCCGTCTCAGCTTTCGAGATAGACGTGAGTTCGTTGTACGATATCCTGCCGCTGGAGAACCTGAGCTGAGGGGCAGGACAGTGACGCTAGTTCCGACCGGCGACTGATCTTCCGTCTGCGTCTATCTCTCCTGCTCTGATGCGCGTCGATGAAACGAACCCACCCGCCTCAGCGAGGACTTTGGGAACGATAACCACCTCCAGCGGGCGCAGACCTGACTGTCTCCTTACCTGATTCAGCCTGAGCGCGTTCTGAACCGTGTCAACCGTGACGAATATCGCATCCAGCGCCTTGTCTTTCACGGTCGGGCCGAAGGCATCCTCTAACACGACTACCTGGATCCTGTCACGCGCTCCGATCTGTGAGAGATAGTCGTTGACAGCCATTCTTCTCTCTTCGCAACTCTGAACATCTGCTCTCTTCATGCTCTTGGCGAACCAGTCACTGGTTATGCCGAGTATGACCTCATCGCTCAGAGCGGCCGCGATAGCTATCAATCGCTTGTGGCCCACGTGCAGCCGGTCGAAGGTACCCCCAAGCGCTGACCTCGCATACCTGACGCTCGGAAGTGTCTTCAGGCTTAAATTAATCAGTCTCTCGACCCAGTTACTGGCACATGACCTCGACTAAAAAACTTACAGACCAAGAGGTGAGCCACTACGTCGAAGCCGGAAAGATCGCCAAGAAGGTGAAGTCGCAGTTCATGCCTGAGGTCAGAGAGGGCAAAAAGCTGCTTGATCTCGCCGAGGAACTTGAGCAAGAGATCGTGTCACAAGGAGCAGTGCCTGCGTTCCCCTGCAACATCGGCCGGAACGAGGTGGGGGCGCACTACACGCCAGTCCCGTCTGACTCGTCCGAGTTCTTCGGTGGCGATCTAGTGAAGGTGGATTTCGGCCTTCACTTGGACGGCTACATAGTGGACACTGCCTTCTCTGTCGCGCTTTCCTCGGTAGATCAGCAACTCGTGGATGCAACGGACGAATCCCTCAGGACCGTGGTGGAGAAGCTCAGGGTCGGAGACAGGGTAATGGAGGTGGGCAAGATGGTCGAGGGGGTTTCAGAGAGGCACGGGTTCAAGGTGATAGAGAACCTGCAGGGGCACGAAGTGAAGAGGTATGAGCTTCACGCTGGTCTGTCCATTCCGAACGTCCCCAACTTGGATGGCAGGACATTCCGCGACGGAATGGCGATTGCGATCGAGCCGTTCCTGACTTATGGGTTCGGTGCAGGCCGCGTGAAGGAGACCAGCATCACGACCATCTTCAAATCCCCAAGCCCGACGAAGCGAGACGGACGCTCCGCCTTGTCCAGTTTCAACGGGCTTCCGATCTGCGAGCGTTGGCTGGCAAAGCTTCCGTCTAAAACCCCTAGCCGGGAACTCGAGCAACTCAGGAGGTATCCGCTTCTCGTTGAGGAGAAGGGAGCTCCGATCGCTCAAGCCGAGACTACGCTTCTATTCGAGTCTGGAAAGGTCAGGAACCTTGTTTCTTAGGTGGCTTCTTCAGGAAGATAGTGCTGATCAGCATCGGTTCACCCTTCCCACATTTCGTGCAAGGGTCGCCGTTTCCGTATACATAATCGCCTTCCTTGAAGGGCCGGGTCGTCTCAAAGTTGCAGCTCTTGCACTTCTCTCGGGTCAAGACTTGCGGTCCGGCAGGCGCTCGCCCGACCGTGGAAAGTCTGCCCTGCAGCCTGAACAGGTTGTATCCGGCCAGTACTAGGCCCAATAGTCCTAAGCCTATGGAGATCATGCCTGTCGTTGCGGAGTTCTCCTGCAAGTTAGTGACGCCATTGTATATCAGTGAGGCTGAGATGAGCACGAGGAATCCAAGAAGGAAGAAGAAGAACGAGATGTTCAGGTCGTATCTCTCTCCAGAGTTGTTGTCACTCATCGTCATTCACCTCACCCCTATGGTGTTACCAACACCAACCACAAGCACCTTACCTCCCTCCGGCACCTTCTCTCGGATCACTTCCTTGACCCGAGTGGTTGCGGCTTCGATACCCTTCAGGATGTCCTCGGTGAGCGGAGTTATGGCCTCCTTGAACGACATTCGGATCAAGATCGCATAGAGCGGAATCTTCTTCTTGGTGACAACTTCCTCGATCTTGTACCTCTCGGTCCCGGGCCCGCCAATGGCCGCACCAATCCCTTCGAGGATTGTTCCGCTCTTTTCTCCCTCCAGCTTCACCCCCGCATCGATCATCACGACTAGGCTGTACTTTTTCTTCTTGATCAAGTCTTGGACCGCATCCCCCGGGTATCCGACTGTCGCCCCTGGTCCCTTGGACTTCAGTAGGGTCATCTTCCTCCCCTCAAATTCCGTTTCGCAGACCTCCATGTCCCGCCCGGTGTCCTTGAACTCACTGGGGTAGGCCAGGCTTGCAGCGACCTGTGCCCCGGTCCCGTCTCCTATTGGGTGCCCATAACTGAAGGCGTAAAGCGCCCCCATAAGGGCGTCCGCCTGTATCATCACCTCAGGCAAGAGCATCTGCAGCTGCAGGATTATGAGCTGACTCCCAGTCTTCTTACCCATGATGTAGTAATGCCGCACAGTCCTATGAAGCAAGCTGAGCGAAGCAGCGACCTCGACCACATTCGAAATGTTGTCCCGTTCAACGTCTCCAGCTTTGGCCGCGACCTGCTTTATCTCGGCCTTCAATCTCTCGTCCCCAGTCTTCAGTATGTAGTCTAACTTCCAGACTATTCCTGCCGGATCTAGTGACACCGGTTCCAACAGGACGTAATCCATCACTCTGTCGAGAAATGCACTCGGGTCCGGTACAGCTGAGTTCTTCTTGAGCTTCTCCAGCGATATCCTCCTCGACTCGTTCTTCATCAGGTCGATCCTACGAAGCACGAATTCGATGTCCTTTAGCATGATGTACGTCTGGATCTTCTGTTGCCACACTATGACAAACAGGAACAGTATCATGAACAGAAGGTTCAGGAGGGTCGGGATGTCCAGTTGAAGCTCAGCTTGGCCCACTACCACCAATAACGTTGATGGGAGCATGCAACAACTTACGAACGCAATCCACGCCGGATTTAAGTGTTCGTTTTCCAAGTGGGCGCCGACATTCTGGGTCTTGCGTGTCCTTGCGGACCACACTACGTCCCAGAACGTTGCCGCGTTTAACTTCCGTGTTCGGAACGGTTCCGCAGCTTTCGCTTGTACGGGTGGTTCCGCGGCACTGTGGCCGGCACCCGGGGATTCACCGTTCACCTTCTATTAAAATCTTGCTAGTTGTCGTCCGGAGCGGCTCGCGACAGGAAGCTCCTCGACCCGCAGTAGGGGCACACAGGCACGTTGTCGGCAACTATGGCACCACACTCGGAACACATCCTGCGGCGCGCATACAAGACGACGGCATCGACGGAGTTGCGTAAGGCCAACGGCGGGCGGATCGGCCCCTCCTCCGACATGTCAAGGTCCACCCAAAGGGCGCTTCTGCCCACAAAGGACCTCTGGAGGGCCATCTCCTTCTCCAGCCAACCATCCACATCCTCTGGGTTCACGTTGGTTATGTGCCCCTCGATTGGACCCTCCTTCTGTTTCGGCGGGCGCGAAGGCAAGAGCGTCAGCGTGGGGACCAGAAGTATCCTACCAGTGGATTCCCTTTCCATGGCCGCTCTCAAGCTGTTCAGTATCTTCTCCGTTGTGGCCAGGGCGGATTTGGAATGCCAGTCGTTCTCGCCGGTTATGATCATGGCCGCCTCATGAATGTCCCTGGGAATCAAAGCACCGACGAACTTGTCCATCCTGAGGTAGGTTCTGTCTTTCCTCTTGCTTGAGCATATGGGCAGTTTGCCCTTCTCGATCCTTGCCGTCAGGTAGTCGGCCTTGGCCTCTAAAGCGAGCTTGGATTTCTGAACGAGCCCCCTGAGTCTGTCAAAGAACCTTGATTCGCTGTCCCTCATCCTCTTCGCGATGGTTGCGGTGTGAATGACAGCGGATCCGAGCACGGATAAGCCGTGGTATTCCGCAGCACTGGAGTACAGGTCCTTGAGGAACAGGTTGTCGTACGTCACGACCGTGGCCGGCTTCTTGCTTATGAGCACTCTGGCTCCCAAGCTGGCAGCGGAAGCGGCCGAATCCAGCAGTTTCTTGAGGTCGTTCTCCTTCAGCCCACTGGCCACTATGGATGCCCTCATGCCGGAGAGGGGTGTCATCTTGCCCAACTCAAGCAGCTTGCTCAACGGGCTCGTAGTGGTTTCAGTCGTTCTGCCATCAAGTTTGACCATGATGTTCACCCTCACCCCCTCCGAAGCAGAGAACCAGAGGTTCCCCTCATGCCACTCTCGGTCCTCCTTTGACTTCTCGGACGAAAGGATCGTCTGAGCGTTCGCCGTCTCTCTCGACAATGCAGTGACGAACCTGTCCAAGGTCGAACGGTCGGTCTTGTCATCTGACATCTTCAACCTGGTCGGGCTTCCCGGGACAATGCTGAACCAATCCATGTCCACCGATGGATCGTGGATTATCTCTTCCGGCCTCAGTGCCCAATCCGCTAGGAAGTTGAAGCGCAACTCACCCGCCATGTGGGAGTCGGCTATGTTCCTCGGGAGCAGTTCGAGCAACACGTACTGTACGAGTATCTCTCGGCCGGCCTTGTCAACAGAATGCTCTCCTTCGACCTCCATCAAGGACTTCCCGACATCATAGAGAGGCATCCCCAGCCTCGTCATCTTGAAACGGAACCGTTCGAGTCCCCTGTCCATCAGAGTCGAAATCACAAGTTCCCTGATCAGGGGGGCGGTCAGGTATCTGGGTTTGAGTCTGTAGATCTTGTCTTGGACCTCAAGGGAGATCTCCTCGGCTTCGTCCTCCTCCAGCCTAGCCTCTCTTATGAGAGATTCCACTATTTTCCTCCGTTCAAAGGGTTCGATAGTGAGTTTGGTGGTTCTCACCTTTGGCAAGGTCTCCTCTTCGATGAGCTCCCCTCTCATCTCATGGACGTGCTTCAGGATGCTGTCGCCGATCTTCGTCAGCTGATACTTCTTCTCTGCGGGGTTCAGTTCGATCAACCTCGCCCTCATGAGCTTCTTCACGTGGAACGAGAACTTGCCAGCGTCAGTCTTCTGGTTGAGCCCCAGTTTCCTCATGAGATCATTGTACCTTAGCCCGCCCTCTTGGAGCAATTCCAGAACCGAGAGGCGCATTGGTGAACCGATGGATTGGAGGATTAGGACGGACTCGTCCGAGGTGGGTTCCTCTTCGCTCTCCGCCATATTTTCCCTGTACAAGGCCCTTGCTTTTTATCTCTTCTTCAGTATCATCACATGAAGAGTATACTACATCGCAACGATGCTTGCGACAAGTCCTCAATCTTCAGTTGTGGTGACTTACGTAGTGCTCCTCGCGTTCCTGACGAGTTCGCCGCCGAGCCGGAACGCGGTGGTATTCCTCTCCTCAGTCCCCTTGGGCACGTTGAGTCTGAGCGCCTCCAACAGGTTAGCAGGCTTGATCCCCGTCTCCCACGCCATAGCGAATGCCCCGTACGTGACTGCGCTGGCCAGCCTGCGTTCTCCCAGTGAGAGAGCTGCCCCCTCGAAATCCAGCAAGTAGGCGTTTGCGGTCCGCTTGTTCAGGGCCTCCTTCACCTGATCCACGGTGGGGTACTTGTCGCCTCCGAGAGTCACGTTCACAGGTACTACTCTTGCGGTGGAGATGAAAGCGAAACCGTCTTCCTTGAGGTAGTTCGACCACCTCAAGCCCTCCAACAACTCCGTGCTCAGCAACGCGTCAGCACGACCGAGTGGGACTCGCGGCGGGCCTATTGAGTCGCCGTACAAAACCATGGCGTACGCTGACCCCCCTCTTACGGCATGGCCGTGTATCTGGCTGCCGGATACTTCGAATCCCTCCAGCTGAGCTGCCGTGGCGATGGTCTTAGATATCAACATGACCCCCTGCCCCCCAACGCCCGATACGATGACATACGTTCTCATTCTGATCGCTCCCCTTCCTTTGGTACTATCGCCCCTGCCTCACATGCGTACGTGCACAGCCCGCAACCTGTACATTCGTTAGGGTCTATCATCATCTTCTTCTTCGACTCATCCCACTTTAGAGCCGGACAACCGGTCTTGACGAGACAGACCTTGCACCCGGTGCATTTGGTCTGGTCCACCCGCTTCACGGAGAATCTCTCGCCACTCCTCCTGATCCTCCTCAGCTCCTGCAGCGTACACTCCCTCCTAAACACGACGACGCTCACACCATCGTGATCCAGGGCTTGCGCCATCGCTTTCCTTGAACCATCGACGTCAAAGGGATCTACCACCTTGACGAACTCCACTCCCAAGGAAGACGCTACGCGTTCCGGGCTGAGCCTTGGCGCTTCTTCTTCCATCAGGGTCTTCCCAGTAGTGAATCCCGGCTGCTGTCCGGTCATTGATGTCCATCTGTTGTCCAGTATAGCCACCGTCATCTTGGCTCCGTTGACCACGGCGTTGGCAAGAGCCGGCATTCCGGCGTGGAAGAAGGTTGAGTCTCCGATGACCGCCACTATGGGTTTCATCACTCCGGCTTTGGACAGTCCGTACGCTATTCCTATGCTAGCTCCCATGTCCATGCAGGTGTCGAACGCTTCCAGCGGGAAGTTCGCCCCTTGGTTGTAGCATCCTCTATCTCCAGAGACAATCCCGCCTCCTCTTGCGGCTAGCGCGTCCTTGATCACGAAGTACGATGCGCGGTGAGGGCAGCCAGCGCACAGAGCTGCCACCCTAGGTATCACGTGCTCCTGTTCACGGCTGTCTGGCGCATCTATCTTTATCCCCAGCTTCGAGAGCGCGACGATGACCTTCTCAGCTGTCAACTCCCCGAGAGATTCGACCGTTCCGTCGTCCTGCCCGTGGACCTTCGTGACCAGCCCTTTGGCTTGGAGTATGTTCCTTATTCCTCTCTCCACTATCGGATCTCCGTCCTCCATCACCAGTATGTCCTCAACCTGCGAAGCAATGTCCAATATGGACTTCTCGGGCAGAGGGTTAGCAGTCCAAACTTGCATTATCTTCACTTCGCTGGGGCAGTAATCTTGGACCACGGACAGCGAGTAGGTGACTCCTACTCCCGTAGCTATGATCGCAAGTCTCTTCCCTTGGTCCCACACAACTCTCCCCGAGCTCTCGAACTTATTCTTGATCGCCTTTGTCTGTTGAATGAGCCACTTCTTGCGTTGGTACGCCTGCCTTGACAGCAACACGAACCTCTCCTTGTCTCTGACGAAGTCCGCCTCCGAGGGTGCTCTCGGATGCACCTCGCCCAGCTCCACTGATCCGTTGCCGTGCGCGAGCCTTAGGGTCAGCCTCACGATCACCGGGAGTGAGAACTCCTCCGACACATCGAACGCCAGCTTGACCAGATTCTTCGCTTCCCTAGGTGAAGACGGTTCGAAACACGGTAACCAGGTGAGCAGAGCGTAGTATCTGGAGTCCATGGCGTTCTGAGAGCTGAACGGATGGGTGTCGTCCGCGACGGCTATCACCATCCCGCCTCGAACACCAGCGTAGGATCCGACTAGGAGCGAGTCCGAAAGCACATTCATTCCCAAGTGTTTCGTTCCCACCAGTGATCTTCTCCCGGCTAGGCTGGCCGCATAAGCCGCTTCAAAGGCCACCTTCTCGTTCGCGGACCACTCGACATGGAAGCCCAGTTCCTTCCCATAGCGCGCGAGGGTCGTCGTCATCTCGGTGGCGGGCGTCCCAGGATACGACGCGACGAACTGGACGCCAGCCTCAGCTGCTCCTCTTGCGACAGCCTCATCACCGGACATTACCGCCCTCTGCGATGGAACTGTCTCCTCCTTGGTGAGCAATAGTAGGTCGCGACGCCGGGTGAGTTCAAGATAACAGTTTCTACATCACTCGAAAACAATTAGTCAGAGGTCGACCATGGACTGTGACGCAATTGCCCAAATCGCAGAAAACCCTTTTCTACTCGGCCCAAAAGACGGAGCTAGGGGGTGTCGGCTAGCTTGGTTCAGGCTCCATGGCTCGGGATCTCCGGGCGAGAGCCCATGAGACCCCAGTTCGAAACCTTCCGCGAAAATCTGGGCACCCCCACCACTCAAATGGTTTAAATCATCGAGGTCGCGCACCGCGAGAAGTTGTACGACGTAGTGATAGTCGGGGCCGGGCCCGCTGGGATATTCGCGGGCTTCAGACTCAAAGGGGCGATAGATGCAGGTGCCGATCTGTCAGTCCTCATTCTCGACGCTGGCCCGCAAGTCGATAGAAGACACTGCGTCGCTCGCGAACTCGGTCGCACGTGCGTAAAGTGCTCCACATGTCACCTTCACTCCGGATGGGGAGGCGCAGGTGCCTTCAGCGATGGTAAGATCACTTTGAGCCCAGACATAGGCGGGTGGATGTCAAAGGTGGTCGGCCAGGAGGGATTGTCCGCTCTGCTTGGCAGAGTCGACAGGATATTCTTAGAATTCGGAGCTCCCGCTGAGCTGTACGGCACTGATGAGAAGAAGTTCGAAGTGTGGTCACGCAGAGCGACGTTGGCTGATCTGAGACTTGAGAAGAACGTCCTGAGACACATGGGTACAGATCTCAGCATGGAAGTAATGAGAAGAATGTACGGATCCATTCGCGGGGCGGTTGAGGTGAAGCTCAACACAGAGGTGGCCACCATCAAGAAAGAAAACGGCCACGTGGTCGGCGTGACCACCGAGGATAGCAGGTTCATACCAGCGAAGAACGTTCTTGTGGCGCCGGGAAGGCGCGGGGCATCTTGGTTGGCCGAACAATGCTCGGCACTCGACATTCCTGTTTCGAGCAATCCCGTGGATCTTGGAGTCAGGGTGGAGTTGCCGGCGGATGTAATAGGGCCGCTTACAGATGACCTCTATGAGCCTAAACTGAGGTTCACGTCGAAGTCATTTGATGATCCTGTCAGGACTTTCTGCGTCAATCCAAGAGGGCAGGTAATAACGGAATACTACGACGACGTGGTGACCGTGAACGGGCATAGCATGAAAGATGGAAAGACTGCAAACACGAACTTCGCACTGCTGGTCAACAACTACTTCACTGAGCCTTTCAAGGATCCAATATCATACGGGAAGTACATCTCTAGGTTGGCCAACTTGATATCGAACGGCATCGTGGTTCAAAGGCTCTGGGATCTGCTGCACGGTAGGAGGTCAACTCCAGAGCGGCTCTCGCAAAGTGTTATCGTTCCGACCCTAAAGGATGCGACGCCAGGTGATCTCAGCTTCATCCTCCCGCACAGGATAATGACAGACATTATCGAAATGCTGAGAGCGCTGGACAAGCTTGCACCGGGGGTGATATCGATGAACACACTACTGTATGGGGTGGAGGCCAAGTTCTATTCGTCTCGCGTTGGGACCGACGCGAGTCTTCAGACGCCCGTTCGCGGACTGTACGTGGCCGGAGATGGCGCAGGCCTAACCAGAGGGCTCAGCCAGTCGGCCGCGTCCGGGCTTCATGC
>Ga0315280_10010665_pt1 | contig 11468 bp, 10 predicted proteins | sample YL17G06_40_MG_FD_203697 | JGI IMG/M metagenome (GOLD analysis project Ga0315280, IMG submission 203697) | Sediment microbial communities from Yellowstone Lake, YNP, Wyoming, USA - YL17G06_40 | ecosystem: Environmental > Aquatic > Freshwater > Lake > Sediment | place: USA: Wyoming | collected... | reverse complement strand
TTGCTTTAGTTTCCTGGCTAAGGTATTCTGCATTTGTGATGGCTCCTCCTACTTTAGATTTGCTGTTCGCATTTACACCATTCTACTGTAGCCGGAGCCGTCTTCGTTAATTATTCCATATACTAAAGTCTAATAATTCCCCAGCAGCCGTCACTCTGTCATAGAAATTGTCATATGGCATGATATTCTCAATTTTGGATTCTCTAGCGAGACTTATCCTTTTTACAATCGCTTCAAACTTCAATTGTTACCCTAGCAATTACTAAATCTTCACCAGAGCCTTCTCAAAGTCCTTTACTTTGGGTGGCTTTTTGCCTTTGCCCGGTTCAATGGTGTGTCCTTCTTCTTCCAAGCGGACGGCTTGGGCAGCTACGCTGCCGGGGAATTTCTCATTTAGGCTGCCATCATCCCTGATTACTCGCCAGTAGGGCGTTATTTCGCTCCTCCCCATCTGTAAATCCTCCTCGGCAGCTTCAGCAGCGATGCGAACGAAAATTCCGGTGGTTAGGGGGCAGGTGGAATCGGCTTTAAAATCTTGGGCAAGGTGTTCTCTAATTTGTCTTATAGTAACCAGCTTTCCTCTTTGGACTTTTCGTATTAACTCATCAACAAGAAGCGGCGTGGCTACCAGGACTCTGCTGCCGCCAAACCTCTTCTCCCACTTTGGCGGACCGCTAACTACTTTAGGTAAACCCTCTGGGGGATTCTCCAATTTCTCCCGCCAGGTTTTGCCTTTCTTCACGGCTCCTCCTTTTCATATATCATAAAATCGCTGTGTCCTGACGAAGACACTTAAAACACCAGTCGCATCCAGCACAGGGTTGCCCTTCCCATAATAAACACCCTATCCACACTAAATCCCTCTTTTAAGTACAGATTAAAGGCGGGTGAATTACGGTCGGCAACCAGTATTACCCCTTTATAACCTTCCTCCTTTGCCTCATTATAGAGGAAATTCAGCATTTTACGTCCCAAGCCCTGCCTTTGGTAGGCAGGTAATGTCCCAAAAATTACCAGCTCAAGGTAACGGCCTTCATATTTTGGCTCTTCTCTTACCACCGCCTCAAACTCTCTAGCAATACGCCAGCCCAAAGCCTCGGCTAGAGCAAAGACAAACCCTATCAGCGCCGGTCTAGATGGTCTTACGGTAGAATCTAGAGAAACTGAACCACAAACAAGCTTATTATCTTTCCGAATTCCATACAATAATGAGCTCTCGGCGCCTCCGAAGCAGTCAAGGAAAGCATTCATCACTGGTCTTGTCGCTTCTGATTTAGCACCAACGGCTGGAATTAAAGGGTGCTCTTTAAATGCTTGAGTGAACAAATCAAGTAATTCCGGTTTATTTGAACCGTTTAGCTGTTCTATTTCATCACTTTCTACCATAATCCATCACCTATCGTCAGGCAATAACCTCCTCCGGGCTGGCAATCCTGCCAGCTACGGCACTGGCAGCGGCAACGGCTGGGTTAGATAGATAGACCTCTGACTTGGGGCTACCCATCCTGCCGACGAAGTTGCGGTTGGTGGTTGAGATGCACCTTTCACCATCAGCCAGAACCCCCATATGACCACCAAGGCAGGGACCACAGGTTGGAGTGCTAACTACTGCCCCCGCCTTGATGAATACCTCTAGTAGCCCCGCAGTCAGGGCATCAAGATATACCTGCTGGGAGCCAGGGATGATAATGCAGCGCACCAGGGGGTGAACTTTTCTTCCTTTTAATATTTGGGCAGCAAGCCGCAAATCCTCAAGACGACCGTTAGTGCAACTACCAATTACCACCTGATTTATCTCTATATCCCCCACCTGACTAACCGACTTGGTATTAGCTGGTGAGTAAGGCAAGGCAACCTGAGGCTCGATATTTGAGACATCATAGTCAATAGTCCGAACATATTCAGCATCGCTATCTGGCTCATAAACTCTATATGAGCGTTTGGCACGAGACTTTATGTAAAGCTGAGTCTTATTATCTACCCTAAAGATGCCAGCCTTAGCCCCAGCCTCAATAGCCATATTAGCCATAGTAAATCGTCCATCCAGCGAGAGCGAGTCTATTGCTTCGCCAGTAAACTCCATTGCCGAATACAGAGCACCATCAACACCGATATCGCCTATGGTATACAATATCAAGTCTTTGCCCCCCACCCATTCCCTCAGACTGCCGTGGTAGGCCAGCTTAATAGTAGGCGGCACCTTCATCCAGATGTCCCCGGTTGCCATCGCCGCAGCGATATCGGTTGACCCCATGCCAGTAGCAAAAGCACCTAAAGCACCATAGGTACAGGTATGCGAGTCAGCCCCGATAGCGACATCACCAGGTAGTACCAGACCCTGCTCGGGCAAGAGCACATGTTCAATGCCCGACCGCCCGACTTCAAAATAGGTTATTCCTTGCTCATAGCAAAACTCCCGCATCAGCTTAGCCTGCTCAGCAGAGGCAATGTCTTTGTTGGGCACAAAGTGGTCAGGCACCATCACTATCTTTTGGGGGTCAAAGACCTTGTCTACCCCTATTCTCCGAAACTCTTTTATCGCAATGGGGGCGGTAATATCATTAGCCAGAACCAGGTCTACCCTGACATTGACGAATTCACCAGGGCTGACCTTTTTCTTATCAGCGTGAGCCGCCAGCATCTTTTCGGCTAAAGTCAATATAGCCTCCTTTAAAGTATTGAGAGAGACTGCTGAATATGGTGGAGGCGAAGGACTATTTGAAGCTTGACTGACATTTCAGCACCTAGCTCAAAAACTACCCAGCCGCCTTCTTAGCTGCTAGTAGCCTATTAAGGGCATTCATATAGGCTTTAGCGCTGGCAACAATAATGTCAGTATCAGCACCCCGCCCGGTATAGGTTACACCCTCGCTCTCTATCCTGATAAGTACCTCACCAATAGCGTCAATGCCTTCAGTTATTGACTTAACGGCAAATTCAGTGAGCACATTGGGCACCCCCACCAGTCGGTTAATTGCCTTATAGACGGCATCCACCGGTCCTGTGCCAAGGGCAGCGTCGGCTAGGAGTTGACCATCAGGGGCAATAAGCCTGACAGCGGCGGTGGGAATACCTCTATCGCCACAAGACACCTGAACGCGGTCAAGGTGATACACTTCGGAGACAGTGCGTAGCTCCTCAGCAATGAGGGACTCAATATCCTTGTCGGTAACCTCCTTCTTTTTATCAGCCAGCTCCTTAAATGCGGTGAAGGCACGGTTGAAATCTTCCTCTGACAGGCTATAGCCCAATTCTGCCAGCCGCTCCTTAAAGGCGTGCCGCCCGCTAAGTTTACCCAGCACCAGGCTGCTAGCTGGAATGCCTACAGTCCTTGGGTCCATTATCTCGTAGGTTATCGGCATCTTGATGACCCCATCCTGGTGGATACCCGACTCATGACTAAATGCGTTAGCGCCAACAATTGCCTTATTCGGCGGAACCAGAAAGCCAGTTAGCTCGCTTACCAGTCGGCTGGTCTTATAAATTTGCGTGGTATTAATATTAGTTGTCAGGTTGAAAAAGTCCTTGCGGGTCTTTATAGCCATGACAATTTCTTCAAGCGAAGCATTGCCCGCCCTTTCCCCAATACCGTTAATGGTGCACTCCACCTGCCTTGCCCCTTGCTTGACTGCCTCCAAGCTATTAGCCACGGCTAGACCCAGGTCATCATGGCAATGAACACTAACTATAGCCTGATTAATATTGGGCACATTTTGAAAAATCCCCCCAATGAGGCTACCAAACTCGGCTGGTATGGCATAGCCCACCGTATCAGGGATATTTACTGTAGTCGCCCCGGCATCAATAACTGCTGCCAAGATTTGATGCAGATAACCAAGTTCAGTCCGACTGGCATCCATCGGTGAAAACTCGATATCACCGGTATATTTTTTAGCCCGAACTACCATGCCACGAGACATCTCCAGAATCTCCTCACGGCTCTTTTTAAGTTGATAGATGCGGTGTATATCTGAAGCCGAAAGAAACACATGTATGCGCGGATGCTCAGCCTGTCTAATTGCCTCCCAAGCCCGGTCGATATCATCGGGGTGAGCCCGAGCTAGGGCACAAATTACAGGAATACGAACCTCCTTAGCGATAAGCCTTACCGCTTCAAAATCACCCGGCGAGGTAATGGGGAACCCAGCCTCAATGACATCCACCCCAAGCTTCTCCAGTTGCTTGGCTATATCCAGCTTCTCCCGGATATTGAGTGTCCCCCCCGCCGCCTGCTCTCCATCCCGCAGCGTTGTATCAAAAATAATTACCTTGTCCATCGAAAATCCCCTTTATCCTTCATTCCTTCCAACCTATCCCCCTGACCCTCTTCCCTTAGTAAGGGAAGGGGGGTGTTTTGTAAGAGGGACTTCGTCCCTCTTTACGCCCTATAGGGTAGTGAGAGCTAACGCCCCTCTCTATTTCTCTTCCCCCCTTTGAATGAGATTAACTTAACGGGGCATCTAAGAAGGGTGTCAACCCCTCTTTTTTCTCCTCCCCCTCATGCCAGAAATTACATCTGCATATTACGGAGAGGGGGATAAAGGGGGTGAGGTTACTTCTTCAGCCAGGGCATCATCTTTCTTAGCTCTCTACCCACAAGTTCAATAGGGTGCTCTTCATCCATGCGCTTTAGGGCATTATAGACCGGACGACCAGCCTGGTTTTCCAGAATCCATTCCTTGGCAAAGCTACCATCCTGAATCTCAGCCAGGATTTGTTGCATCTCATCTCTAACCATCTCATCAATAACCCGCGGTCCCCGAGTATAATCACCATACTCAGCAGTATCACTAATCGAGTAGCGCATATAGCTCAAGCCGCCCTGATAAATCAAGTCAACGATAAGCTTGAGCTCATTGCAGACCTCAAAGTAGGCTATCTCTGGCTGATAGCCAGCCTCAACCAGCGTCTCAAAGCCAGCCTTTATCAGGGCCGAAACCCCACCGCATAGCACCGTCTGCTCTCCGAAGAGGTCGGTCTCGGTCTCCTCAGCAAAGGTCGTTTCAATGACCCCAGCTCGGGAGCAACCAATACCCTTGGCATAGGCAAGGGCTACGTCCTTAGCCTTACCTGAGACATCCTGATGAACCGCTACAATCGCCGGTGGTCCTTTCTTTTCAGTATAGAGTTGCCTCAGCATATGCCCTGGACATTTGGGAGCTATCATGCTGACGTCAATATCGGGTGGCGGGATAATCTGCCCATAATGGATATTAAAGCCATGAGCAAACATCAGGGTATTGCCTTTGGCTAACCCCTTCTCAATGGATTGATAATAGATTTCTCGGTGCAAATTGTCGGGAGCCAGCATCACAATAATATCGGCTTGCTTTGCCACTTCATCCGCCAACAATACATCAAAACCAGTCTCCTTAGCCTTCTTCCAGCCCTCACTCCCCTTGGCTTCAGCCACTACCACCTGGCAACCACTATCCCTGAGGTTCTGAGCCTGGGCATGTCCCTGACTTCCGTAACCTATAATCCCCACCACCTTCCCATCAAGCAAAGTTAGGTCGCAATCACCATCATAATATATCTTAGCCATAATTTATCATCTCCTTTTTAATTATTATTTTAGTTTGTCTATCTCCCTCACCCGCCTATCAGGGATTAGATGATTCTTTCTCCTCCGGCAACCGCCTTGGGCTTCCTCTGGTCATAGCTATACGACCGGTCCTAGTCATCTCCTTAATGCCAAAGCTGCGAAGTAAATTACATAAAGAATCGATTTTATCCTCATCCCCAGTAACCTCAACTGTTACCGAATCAGGGGCGACATCCACTATATTAGCTCTAAATATATCTACAATCTGAATAATCTCGCTTCGGGTAGCGGAGGTAGCCCCCACTTTAATCAAGGCTAACTCCCGAGCCACGGTATCATCAGTGGTAATATCAAACACCTTGACCACGTCTACGAGCTTATCCAACTGCTTCCTAAGCTGTTCCACCATCGCTGTTGACCCGCTAATGACAATAGTCACGCGCGATAGATGAGGCTGTTCACTACGCCCGACAACAATACTTTCAATATTGAAGCCACGCCTTCGGAAAAGGCTTGCCATCCGGGCAAGTACCCCTGGCTTATCCTCTACTAAAGCGACTAGAGTGTGCTTTGTGGTCATGCTGCCACCTCTTTTCTTAGGCTCAGATATTGCTCACCGGAAGCTTTGCCGAATCTGAGACAGCTTTCGTCTCTTTCCTAGGTTCCTCAAGAACTTCAGTTAAAGAAGCCCCCGGTATCACCATAGGATAAACATTCTCCTCTGGTTCCACCATAAAATCAATCAGGAAAGGACCTGGCTCCTCCATGGCTTGTCTAATGGCTGGAACTACCTCCGCCTTACGCCTAACCCTTAGCCCAGGGATTCCATACGCCTCAGCAACCTTAACAAAGTCGGGACCACTCAATGGAGTGGCTACATATCGTCGCCCATAGAATAATTCTTGCCACTGTCTTACCATCCCCAGATAACCGTTGTTAATAATGGCTATCTTAACTGCCACTTTCTCCTGGACTACAGTAGCTAACTCCTGAATAGTCATTTGAAAACCACCGTCACCGGCGATACACCAGACAGTAGTATCAGGGCAGCCTACCTTAGCCCCCATAGCTGCCGGAAGTTCAAAACCCATGGTGCCTAATCCGCCTGACGAGATTAGACTATTTGGCTTATTATAGCAGTAGTGTTGAGCTGCCCACATCTGGTTCTGCCCCACCCCGGTAACAATAATAGCCTCACCCTGTGTTATCTCGTATATCTTGCGAATGACAAGCTGGGGCAAGAGCCCTTCGCACTCTCTAATAACCGTTGACGGGTGCTCTCTTTGCCAACGCTCAAGCTGTTGAAACCAATCAATATGCTTGGTAGAGATAATCAGTTTATTTAATGCGTTTAGAACCAGCTTCACATCACCAACTATAGGTACCGCCACAGGCACATTTTTACCGATTTCGGCTGGGTCTATATCAATATGGACTATGCTGGCCTGCGGGGCAAATTCGCTGACCTTTCCGGTAGCCCTATCATCAAACCTCATCCCAATGGCAATAATGACGTCAGCCGCCCCAACCGCCATATTAGCATAAGCCATGCCATGCATACCCAGCATACCGAAACTCAGAATATGACTCTCCGGGAAACAACCAATGCCTAATAAAGTAGTAATCACCGGTATTTGTGCCGTTTCAGCCAGCTGTTTAAGCTCCTCATAGGCTTTGGAGATAATCACCCCCCTGCCAGCAATAATTAGAGGTCGCTGAGCCTCGTTTATGAACTTGGCTGCCTTCTTAATCTGTGCTGGGTGACCCTGAAATGTTGGCTTATAGCCAGGTAAATCTACTTTGCTCGGGTAGTTAAACTCCGCCTGTTCTATGAAGACATCCCGGGGGACATCAATAAGCACCGGACCCGGCCGACCTGTCCGAGCTAAATAAAAAGCCTCTTTAACTATTCCTGCCAGCGAATCTACGTCAAGGACAAGATAGTTATGCTTGGTGATAGGCAAAGTAATACCGGAAATATCTACTTCCTGAAAAGCATCCTTGCCAATAAAGGGTCTAGCTACCTGACCGGTTATGGCTACCACAGGGGACGAATCAAGATAGGCATTAGCAATGCCGGTTACCAAATTGGTGGCACCGGGACCCGAAGTAGCCATACATACCCCCACCTTCCCCGTGGCTCTGGCATAGCCATCGGCAGCATGGGCTGCCCCTTGCTCATGACGTACCAGAATATGGCGAAGCCGGGGATATTGAGGTAGGGTGTCATATAACGGCAAAATAGCTCCGCCGGGGAAGCCAAAGATAACCTCTACCTCTTCCCTTATTAGACCCTCACATATAATTTGAGCGCCACTCATTTTCATTTTATTCTCTCCTATCAACTAAACACCGCCCCGGTGCTAGCTGAACATACCTTTTCAGCGTAGCGACGGAGGTAGCCTGTTTTTACTTTAGGCTCAAATTGGGCTAACTGGACTAACCGCTGGGATATCTCTTTGTCACTAAGCTCAACCTCAAGCTTGTAATTAGGGATATCAATCTTAATTATATCCCCATCTCTCAAGGCAGCGATAGGTCCTCGGCTAGCTGCCTCAGGGGAGACATGCCCAATAGCTGCACCCCTGGTCGCCCCAGAGAAACGCCCATCAGTTATAAGGGCTACCTCCTTATCCAAACCCATTCCGCTCAAGAGAGAAGTGGGAGTGAGCATCTCCCTCATCCCCGGCCCCCCTTTAGGCCCTTCATAACGAATGACTATCACATCACCCGACTTTATGTTGCTACCCATAATAGCTGCCGTGGCTTCCTCTTCACAGTCAAATACTCTGGCTGGACCCCGATGAACCATCATCTCAGGAACTACCGCCGCCCTCTTCACTACCGCACCCTCCGGTGCCAGATTCCCAAAAAGGACACAAATACCCCCTGTAGCTGAGTAGGCATCGGCAACAGAGCGAATAACCCTCCCATCTCCAGACCGGCTGCCGGCAATAATCTCAGCCACTGATTTCCCCGATACCGTTCTTGCCTCCAGGTTTAATACCGCTTTAAGTTCCTTCATCACCGCTGATATGCCACCAGCTTGGTCTAAGTCCTCCACGTGATAATCACCAGCCGGTCTTAGCTTAGCTAAGTGGGGAGTACGCTCGCTTATCTCATTCACCATAGGCAAAGAAAAAACAACCCCCGCCTCATGAGCTATAGCCATAAGGTGCAAAACCGAATTAGTGCTACCGCCCAACGCCATATCAACAACAAAGGCATTATAGATAGAAGCGTCATTTATAATGTCACCGGGACGGATGGCATTAGCTAATAGTTCCATAACCCGCCACCCTGCCTCTTTGGCTAATTGTATTCGCCTGGCATCAATAGCCGGTATAGTACCATTACCTGGTAGTCCTATCCCCAGGGCTTCGGTTAAGCAATTCATAGTATTGGCGGTGAACATCCCGGCACAGCTACCGCAACCGGGGCAAGCCACTTCCTCTAACCGCTCCAACTCCTCTTGACTCATCTTCCCCTTAGCTACCTTACCTACTGCCTCAAAGACAGAGTTGAGGTCAACCTTTTTAATCCCGTCGTTATTACTCAGCCGCCCTGCCAGCATGGGACCACCGCTAACGAAAATAGCCGGTAGGTTCAGCCTCACCGCCGCCATTAGCATCCCAGGGACTATCTTGTCACAATTAGGAATAAAGACTAAGGCATCAAAGGCATGAGCCTCAGCTACTATTTCTGCTGAGTCAGCGATTAGCTCCCGACTGGGTAGGCTGTATTTCATACCCGGGTGGTTCATCGCAATGCCGTCACATACGGCAATGGTATTAACCTCAAAGGGGACTCCCCCACCACTGCACACCCCGGCTTTTACCGCCTGGGCAATATCACGCAGATGTATATGTCCAGGGACAATCTCACTAAAGCTATTAATAATACCTATAAGCGGCTTATCTATTTCAGAACTCGCCCAGCCTACAGCATGTAATAAAGAGCGGTGCGGAGCCCGCTCCACGCCCCTTTTGACCACATCGCTTTTCATTCTTTTGCCTTCCCCAAATAATTAAAAACCGCCCCTTTAAGGACGGACTAAACTCCAAAAGCCTATCTCAACCCATAACAAAACATAACATAGCACCAAATCAATGTCAAACTAACTCCCATATAATTAGCCTTCCATAGCCTTTATCTTATCCAGCCTTGGCAAGTGTCTTCCACCCTCAAACTCAGTGGTAAGGTAAGCCTCAATGATTTCAGATATTTTATCCTGCCCCGGCTCCACCCCCAAACAAAGGATATTGGCGTCATTGTGCTTACGAGCCCGGCAAGCAGTGAAAGCATCGTGACATAGAGCCGCCCTTATCCCCTTAACCTTGTTGGCAGCAATACTCATACCGATGCCAGTATCACATATCAGAATACCTTGCTCAAAATAACCCCTAGCCACCGCCTCGGCTACCTTCTTAGCAATATCAGGGTAGTCTACCGGGTCAGTGGTGTAGCAACCAAAGTCCTCATAAGAATGCCCCATTTCGGTAATTAGCCCCATAACAAATTGTTTGAGATTCAGCCCCCTGTGGTCACAGCCAATAGCTATATGCACTTCTCAACCTCCCTTTTTAAGCACAACCTACCGCATACCTGCTCGAGCTCCCTAAAGGCTATAGCACCTTCCCGCAAAACTACCGGCGCTTCCCCGGTGACATCAACTATAGTAGATTCCCTACCACCCGGGCACTTGCCACCGTCAATCACCAGGTCTATTTTATTACCAAACTGGGAATAGACCTCATCAGCCGTCAAGGCACTTGGCTTACCACTCAGGTTAGCACTGGTGCCTATAACCGGTGCCCCCAGAGCATCAATAAGGGCAATAGGAATAGGGTGAGCCGGGATACGAACGGCTACAGTTTTACCCCCAGCAGTGACAAAATCGGGGACTGTTTTAGACTTAGGTAAAACTAAGGTCAAGGCACCGGGTAGGAAGTTACAAGCCAGGAGCCAGGCAATCTGCGGCACCGGCTCAGCAACCTCGCTTATCTGCGATATGTGGGCTAAAAGCAACGGGAGCGCCATATTTTGCGGTCGCCCTTTTACCCGATAAACCCGTTCCACCGCCTGTTGATTAGCAGCACAAGCCCCCAACCCATAGACGGTATCGGTAGGAAAGGCAACTATCCCCCCCCGCTTAAGGACAGAAATACCCTCCTCAACCTGTTTTTTAATATCTAAAGGGAGCTTGTCTAACATTATCTTCCTATCTACAAATAATGGTTTTCTCTTGACGATAGTATACCACAGTGGTAATCTTTGGTCATAGACATGGCTGAAGATGAACCAAGACAAGCCTTAAGTGATAGCCACCGGGTAACCACCAGTGGTGATATTGAAGTCTCTACTTATTTAGAGATTGCTAAAGAGCTGGGTGGTGAGCACCCATCGGCGGCAAAGGAGGTTATACCTGGGGCTGAGCGGGAAGCCATAATTATCATCGATTTTGGCTCACAATATAGCATGCTCATTGCCCGAAGAATACGCGAATGCCAAGTATACTGTGAGCTAGTACCCCCTGATACCCCCTGGGAAAAGATAGCCCCGTTGAACCCTAAGGGATTCATCTTCTCCGGAGGACCGGCTAGCGCTTATGAACCAGGCGCACCCCTCGCCCCGGCCTACATCTATGAAAGCCGCTTGCCAATATTGGGTATATGCTATGGGATGCAAGTCATTACCAAGCAGCTAGGCGGAAAGGTCGTCCCGGGGGCAAAGTATGAGTATGGTCACGCTGTGCTTCACCTGAGTGATGTAAGTTCACCGCTGTTTGCCGATTTACCCCCTTCCTCCCCGGTATGGATGAGCCATGCCGACCAGATTGAAGAGATGCCGCCTAGTTTTAGGGCTTTGGCTTATACTGAGAATTCGCCTATTGCTGTTATGGGCAACGATAAAGGAATATTTG
>Ga0315280_10010664_pt1 | contig 11469 bp, 8 predicted proteins | sample YL17G06_40_MG_FD_203697 | JGI IMG/M metagenome (GOLD analysis project Ga0315280, IMG submission 203697) | Sediment microbial communities from Yellowstone Lake, YNP, Wyoming, USA - YL17G06_40 | ecosystem: Environmental > Aquatic > Freshwater > Lake > Sediment | place: USA: Wyoming | collected... | reverse complement strand
ATCCATCACCTTTTTGCGGAGTTTATCATTCATAGCCAATCGTTGACATAATTCCTCGACCTCTGCCTCCTTCAGGAAATCGATCAGGCCATAAAAGTAGATGAGCCAACGCTCATATCGCTCCTCCAGGAAAAGGAGATCAAACCAAGCAATGACATGATGGATCTGTTCAAAAAGGGTCTCCACTTCTTCATCAAATTTGATGTGGGGGTGGAGGAAATGGAAGAGATGAAAATCTCTCATCCGCTTCAGAGCAGGGATGGGAATCTCTTCTTGAAGAATGAGGATGAGCTCAGAGAGAACCCGACCTCCTGAGAGGCGATCCATAAAACCCATCTTGACCGCATTCTTCATTAAATTCTGAGTATGTTTTCCAATTTGGAACCCCAACCTTTGTTCAAAACGGATGGCTCGAAAGACCCGGGTCGGATCTTCGACAAATGAGAGGTTGTGGAGAACACGGATTACCTTTTCTTTGATATCTTTCACCCCTTCAAAAAAATCGATCAGTTCTCCAAACGCCTTCGGATTGAGTTGGATGGCCATTGTATTGATGGTAAAGTCCCTCCGATAGAGGTCCATTTTGATCGAACCTTTTTCCACTGTGGGCAGGGCAGCTGGGGAGTCATAGACCTCCAAGCGAGCCGTTGCGACATCGACTTTTAAACCCTCTGGTAAGAGAATGATAGCCGTCCCGAATTTTTTGTGAGTTCTAATTCGGCAGGGAAACTTCTTTTCAAATTCTTCGGCCAACCGAATGCCATCCCCCTCCACCACAATATCCACATCGAAGTTTTCGACTCTCATTAAGAGGTCCCTCACAAACCCGCCCACGGCATAGACCGAATATCCCAACTCATCCCCTACCCTGCCAAATTCCATCAGCAGGTTATGCAAATGTTCAGGGAACCGCTCTTTCATTAATTTGGAGATCATCTTTTTTCGAGCATAGAGGGGCTGACCTTCAAAAACCGAAACCCCTTTTACCGATTTGATCATCTCCTCTTGGAGAACCCTCATGACATCCCCCACGGAAATCGTACCTACCAATCGATCCTTTTCAATCACAGGAAGGAGGCTCTGATTCTGCCCGATGATCAGTTCCTGGACATGAGAGAAAGGGACATCGGGAGAGACAACAGAGAATTCGGTTGTCATGTATTCCTTTATGAGGGAGTCTTTCAGCCCATGGCGCACCGCCTTCTCGACCACCTGTTTGGAGATTAAGCCGATCACCTTTTCATCATGAAAGACAGGAAGGATGTTCAGGTTATATCGGCTAAGGGTCTCCCCAGCCTCTTCCAAGGTTCGCTCTGGTTCGATAGTCTTTACTGGATAAACCATCACATCCCTTGCCGCCCTTTTGGGTCTGACCATCTCTTTCAGGGTTCTCATCAATCGATCATGGGCCTCTACCAGGGCCATCCCTTTCACTGTCGCCGAGGCTGCAGTGGGATGTCCTCCACCTCCAAATTCACTTGCAATCTCTGCCACGTTTACCTCTTCGATGCGGCTTCTTCCAATCAGGTAGATTCGGTCTTCCATGCGCACGAGAACGAAGAGGACATCCAGGTTTTCTATATCTTTCAATTTATGAACCAGGATGGCGATATCTCCAATATAATGGTCCAGAGAGGCTTGAGCGATGACCACATCGATCCCATGGATGGTATATCGGGTGGCGGATTGGATCAGGTCATTCAGCAAGAAGACCTGTTCTGCGGTGAGCTCCTTTGTGATGACATTGGAGAGAATATTTAGATTGGCGCCTTTTCGAAGCAAGTATCCAGCCGCTTTAAAATCCTCTTCTTTTGTTGAGGTAAAGGTGAGGTTTCCCGTATCCTCATAAATACCGAGCATCATCACTGTGGCTTCATCCGGTGTGACCTCAATCCCCTTTTCCCGAAGGATATTCAGAAGGAGTGTCACAGTTGCCCCTACCTCAGAGATCACTTCCAAAGAACCATGAAGGTCCTCCGAAGACGAAGGGTGATGGTCATAGATGTGAATTTCCAGCCCGGGTTTGAATACAATTTCAGAAAACTTTCCGATCCGACTGATCTGACGAGTGTCCACCAAAATCAGTCGCTCCACTTCCCGGAGGTCAATATTTTTTATCCGTTCCACCTCAAAAGCGTAAAGCGTGGAATGGATAAAAAAGTCCCGAAGGTTCCTCTCCTGAGAACCAGGAAAGACCAAAACCGCATTGGGATAGAGTTTCTTGGCCGCCAACATAGAGGCCAGAGAATCGAAATCCGCATTCGTGTGAGTGGTGATGACTTCCATCTCTAATACTCAATTGCCAATTATCAATTAACAATGATCAATTGGCAATTTGAAATGACCATTTTTTATTGAATGTCATTGTTAATTGACCATTGATCATTTTGCATTGATTTTTGTCATTATCCTCTTGGGTGATAACGCTTGTGAATCTTCTTCAATCTTTCCCCTGTGACATGGGTGTATATCTGAGTGGTAGAGATATCCACGTGGCCAAGCATCATCTGGACAGAACGGAGGTCCGCCCCCCCTTCCAAAAGATGGCTTGCGAAGGAGTGACGGAGAAGATGGGGAAAGATTCTTTTCCGAATACCCGCCCTCCGACCATAGGCTTTGATATTCTTCCAGAACTGTTGTCGGCTCATCCCCCTGCCTAAACGGTTGATAAAAAGGAAGGGGCTCTCCTTCCCTTTGGCAAGCCTTTCCCGAGCCGCCTTTAAATAGAGGGCCACCCACTTCATCGCTTCGCTCCCTAGCGGGACAATCCTTTCCTTTGATCCTTTTCCGAAGACGAGGACATATCCACTTTCCAAGTTGACCTGATTGATCGGAAGATGGGTCAGCTCAGAAACCCTCATCCCTGTTGCATAGAGTACCTCCAGCATTGCCCGATCCCTGATCCCTATAGGGGTCTGGGGATTGGGTTGTTCTAATAATTGTTCCACCTCCTTCAGGTTCAGAATTTCGGGTAATGTTTTCGCTATCTTCGGAGATTCCAATCCCTCAATCGGATTGGCCTCAAGGATTCCCTCTTGAATTAAAAATTGAAAAAAAGTCCGAATGGCCACCAGATTTCTCACCACGGTCTTGGTCGAAAGTCCCTGTTTTCTCAAAGCGAGGAGAAATGCCCTGACATCGAATTTGCTAACGCTCGGCATCTCCTGGATCCCTTTCTTCCTCAGGGAGTCTAAGAATCGATTCAGACCATGACTGTAAGCATCGATTGTATTCTTAGAAAGGCCCTTCTCCACGATGAGGTAATGGAGGAAGCGATCCAGGAATTCTTCCACGGTGTCAGTCCAAAAAAAATCAATGACCAATGAGCAATTAGCCATTATCAATTAGCAATGAAAACGAAATTCAAAAGAGAAAAAATCATTGCATTTTGCATTGATTATTGGCCATTGATCATTGACCATTGATCATCGCGAATCGATCATTTAACGGCCTGTGTGACCAAATCCTCCCTCTTGTCTTCCAGTCGGAGGGAGGTCGTTGACCTCTTCAAAGATCGCTCGAAAAATTCGGGAGATGACCATCTGGGCAATTCGATCTCCGTGACGGACAGTAAAAGTTGATTTGTCAAAATTGATCAGGAGAACACAGATCTCGCCACGATAATCGGCATCGATTGTCCCCGGGCCATTGACCACACCGATTCCGTGTTGAATCGCTAAACCACTGCGGGGTCTGATCTGGCCTTCAAATCCTTCGGGGATCGCCACAGAAATCCCCGTAGGAATGAGTTTCCTCTCCCCTGGCTCCAAAGTGACTTCCTTTTCCAGAAAGGCAAAGAGATCCATCCCTGAGGAACCTTGGGTCATGTATTGAGGCAGGGGAATGGATTGATTCTTTCTCAAACGTTTGATACGAATTTTCACCTCTTCCATTGAAGCAACCTGAAGCTCAAGGCCAGATTAAATTCAAGTCAATAGGTTCTTGTTGAAACCATCTCTATCAATGGGGCCCAATACGGTAAGGCAGAAGAATCGTTCGTCAAAGATATTCCTGGCCAAATTTCGAACCACTTCTTCTTCCACCTCATCAATCCCTCTGATAACCTTCTCCACGGGCATGTAGGATTCAAAATAGATCTCATTCTTCGCCAATCGGGTCATCAGGTTGTCAGAACTCTCGAGGCTGAGCAGAAGATTCCCTTTCAATTGTTCTTTGGCGGTCTCCAGCTCCCCATTTTTAAAGGGCTCTGTTTTGAGGCGTTTGAACTCCTTGAGGATGAGATCGATCACCTCTTGAAAAGAGTTTTCATTGGTCCCTGCATAAACAACGACCAATCCGGTATCGATGTAAGTAGGAAGATAGGAATACACCGAATATGCCAGACCACGGTTTTCGCGGATCTCTTGGAAGAGCCTTGAGCTCATTCCCCCTCCTAACATGGTGTTGAGGAGATAAGAGGCAAACCGTAGAGAGTGGTTGTATTGGAGCCCCTTTGTACCGAGACAAAAGTGGACCTGCTCTAACTCCCGTTTCCAGATATTGGTTGTAGAGATTGAATCAGGCCTCGCCCTCTCCCATACCTTGTCTGACTTTGGAGTCTGACCAAAAGTTGCCCCAATGGAATCGACCACCTCCTGATGATGAAGATTCCCTGCAGCGCAGATGATGATTCGGTTGGGCTGATAGTTCTCTTTAAAAAATTGGTAGATCTGATCCCGATTGAAAGATTGGACCAATTCAGAAGTTCCGAAAATTGGAAAACCCAATGGGTGATCCCCCCAACAGACCCGGTTGAAAAGATCGTGGATATAATCGTCAGGAGTATCTTCCACCATCTTAATCTCCTGGAGGATGACCATTCTCTCCTTCTCCACATCTTTCAAATCCAGAAGGGAATGGAGGAAGATGTCGGAAAGGAGATCGATGGCTAAGGGTAAATTTTTGTCGATCACTTTGGCATAAAAACAGGTATATTCCCTTCCTGTAAATGCATTCAGGGTTCCACCGACAGAGTCAATCTCTTTGGCGATGTCGAACGCCGTTCTTCTTTCTGTCCCTTTGAAGAGAAGGTGTTCGATGAAGTGGGAGATTCCATTTTCATGAGGCTGTTCGTCCCTAGATCCAGTATTGACCCACACTCCAATGGAGACAGATTTAAGGTAGGGAATTTCTTCCGTGATCACTTTGATCCCGTTATCGAGAACGGTCTTCTGATACCCCATGCCAAAAGTGTTCCATGAGGGATCCAGGGAATGATGATATTTTCTAATATCTGCCCTTCCTTTCTATTTCAAGCGTTGCTTTTAATAAGATGTCCCTTAGGCCTTCCCTTCTGCAGGTTGTTTCATCTCTCTTAAGGCTTCCTTTCGACTCAACCGAATACGACCCTGGGGATCGATATCAAGGACCTTTACCAAGACCTCATCCCCCTCCTTCAGGACATCCGAGACCTCCTTGACATGGGTCTCTGCTAATTGGGAGATATGGACAAGGCCATCCGTTCCCGGGAAGAGTTCAACAATTGCACCAAAACCTAAAATGCGTTTCACTTTTCCAGTATATAAACTGCCCACCTCCACCTCTTGTGTAAACCTTTTGATCATATAGATGGCTTTTTCAATCGCCTCATAATTGGGGGAAGCCAACTTCACCAATCCCGAATCTTCTACATCGACCTTTACCCCTGTCTGATCGACAATGCTACGAATATTTTTCCCTCCTGGGCCGATGATATCTCGGATCTTTTCCTGTTTGACTTGGAGGGTAATAATCCTCGGTGCATGCCGGGAGAGGTCTTTCCGGGGTTCGGAAATCGTCTCTTTCATCTTTTCAAGAATGTGGAGCCGCCCCTCCCGAGCCTGATCGAGAACACGCCACATGATCTCCTTTGAAACACCCCGAATCTTGATGTCCATCTGGATAGCGGTCACCCCTTCGGCTGTGCCAGCCACCTTAAAATCCATATCCCCAAAATGGTCCTCATCACCGAGGATGTCGGAAAGAACGGCCACTTCTTCTTTTTCCAGTATCAGACCCATTGCAATCCCAGCTACAGGGGCTTTAATTGGAACACCTGCATCCATTAGGGAGAGGCTTGCTCCACAAACGGTTGCCATCGAAGAGGATCCATTCGATTCCAGCACCTCTGAGACGATCCGGATGGTATAAGGAAAATTCTCATTGGAAGGGAGAACGGGTAGGATAGCCCTTTCGGCCAAAGCTCCATGCCCAATCTCTCGACGGCTGGGAGACCTCAAAGGTGAAACTTCTCCTACAGAGAAAGGAGGAAAGTTGTAGTGCAGCATAAAAGACTTATAGGTTTCTCCGTTCAGGGAGTTGATCTTCTGCTCATCTTCAGAAGTGCCAAAGGTGACGACTGCGAGAACTTGGGTCTCCCCTCGGGTGAAGAGGGCAGAGCCATGGGTTCGGGGAAGGATACCCACTTCGCAAGAGATGGGGCGGATCTCTGATAGACTCCTTCCATCGATCCTCTTCTTCTCTTCTAAAATCAACCTTCTAACCAGTCTACGATTGATCTCCTCGAGGACGTTCTTTACTATCTTCTGGGAGTCCGCATCCTCAACTCCATACTCCTGAAGCGTCCACTGGAGAATCTTCTCCAGACGCTCTCTCCTATTCGTCTTCTCTTTGATGTAAAAAGCCTCCCTCAGTCTCTCTTGGGCGATCGTTTCCACCTTTTCATAAATGGCCTCTTCCGGTTTTTGGAGTTCGAATTCTTTAGGTGTCATTCCAGATGCTAATTTTAATTGATTCTGAAGCTCAATCACTGGTTTAAGGGATTGATGGCCGAATAAAATAGCCTCCAGAATCTCCCTTTCCTTGACCTCCTTGGCACTTCCCTCCACCATGATGATCGCGTCTTCACTCCCGGCCACAAAGAGATCGATGTCACTCATTTCCGATTCGTCATGGGTAGGGTTGAGCACATACTCCCCGTCTATCCGACCCACTTTAGCTCCTGCAATCGGACCATCGAATGGAATATTGGAGAGGGAAAGAGCGGCTGAGGCTCCAATCATTCCCAAGATGGAAGGGTCGTTATCCTGGTCAGCTGAAAGGACAGTTGAGATGATTTGGACCTCATTCTGAAATCCTTTTGGGAAAAGGGGCCTCAGGGGCCGATCGATGAAACGAGAGATCAGGGTCTCATGATCACTGGGTCTCCCTTCCCTCTTGAAAAAACCTCCGGGGATCCTTCCAGCGGCATAGGTCATTTCTAAATAATTGACGGTAAGGGGAACGAAATCGAGTCCCTCTCGCTTCTTATCCGCTGTCACTGCAGTAACGAGGACGACCGTCTCCCCATATTGAACCAACACAGAACCATTCGCTTGCCTTGCCACCTTCCCTGTCTCAATGGAAAATGGCCTTCCAGCCAAATTGATTTGTAACTTTTGAGCCATACGATTTTATTCACTCCTTTTATTTTTAAGTTATATTCTTCAAAAACAGAAAGATGGAACCTATTTCCGAAGGCCCAGCTTATCGAGGACCATTCGATATCGATCCACTTTCTTTTCTTTAAGGTATTTGAGGAGCCTCCTCCTCTGTCCCACCAACTTCAACAGACCCCTCCGGGAGTGATGATCCCGTTTGTGAATTTTAAAATGGTCTGTGAGATACCGGATCCGTTCGCTGAGGAGAGCAATCTGAACCTCTGGCGAACCCGTATCCTTCTCATGATTTTTAAACTGCTCTATAATCTCTCTCTTTTTCTCTTGAACCAGTGCCATGAAATTCCTCCTTCAGATTAAATGTAATCTTTCCCCTCACTCTCCCCTTTTGGGGAAATGGGGGAGGGAGAGGGGTGAAATACCCTCAATGGCCGAAAGATGACCAACTCTGGATGGGCTCGTTGGATATCCGATCCTCTTACCTCTGATCTCAAAATAGCAACCAAACCCTCTTGAGGAGAGGTCATTTTTAGCCATTGCCCTTTTTCAAGGGTTGGAAGGGCCTGGGGAAAGAGATCTCTCACCTTCATCTCATTACCAAAGCGAATCTTTTTCACTAAACGCTCATCTCCGATCACCTCGGGCAAACCGGGCAGGGCTTCCTTCAAAGAAATCAACCATGGGCTAAGTTCCTCGGCCTCAGAGAGATCCTTTAACCTCTCCCATGGGATCGCCCGTTCAAGAGTGAAAGGCCCGCTTCTAATCCGTCTGAGAGAGAAGAGGTGAGCGCCACACCCTATCTTTTTTCCGATATCCTTTCCTAATGTACGGATGTAAGTCCCCTTTGAACAAGAGACTTTGAAGCGAACCTTGGGAAGGTCAATTTCCTCAACCCGAATATTAAAAATTTCAACCTCCCTTTCCTTCCGCTCGACCTCAATCCCCTTTCGAGCCAATCGATAAAGAGGTTTTCCATGAACTTTAAGGGCTGAAAACATAGGGGGGATTTGCTGAATCCTTCCTAAAAAATTCTGAAAGACGGTATGAATCAATTCAGAAGTAACGTATTCCCATGATTTTCTAAAGGCCACCTTTCCGGTCAAATCATCCGTTGTAGTCTCCTCCCCTAATTTCAAAATCGCTTCATACTCTTTAGGTTCCTCTTCTAAAAAAGGAACCAATTTGGTACCCTCATTGATCACAACGGGTAGAACTCCCGTGGCAAAAGGATCGAGCGTTCCAATGTGGCCTGCTTTCTTCACATGAAACCGGCGCTTGATCTCCTTCACCACCTCGAGGGAAGTCATCCCTTCGGGTTTATCTACGATGAGTAGACCATCAACCCGCATCCTCATCTGTCTCTTCTTCTCCCTTGATGTGACGAATCACCTCCCCAATATGAATCGCATATTCAATGGAAGGGTCGAACTTGAAAATAATTTCAGGAGTATATCTCAAACGAATCCTCCGGCCCAACTCCTTTCGAACATATCCCTTGGCACTGTTCAGGCCCTCCACCGACCTCTGTCTTTCCTCAACGGTCCCTGTCACACTGAAATAGACTTTAGCTAAGCGGTAATCTTCAGAGACCGCAACCCTCGTAATGGTCACGAAACCGATTCGAGGATCTTTGATCGTCTTCACAAGCATCTCTGAGATCTCTTTGTGGATCAAATCTGCTACTTTCTCTGAACGTTTTCCTTCCATCTTCTCTGATTCATCCATCCAAACGATTTGCTACAACCCTTATACTGTGAGAATTTCCATGTCGGTATGAACCATCTCGACAAGATGCATCCTCTCAATAAAGTCGACCACTTTGTCCAAACTTGAGTTGATATGTCTGCGATCATTACCCACCGTGCAGAAACCAATCTGAGCCCGTTGCCAAAGGTCATTATCACCAACCTCTGAGATGGCCACATTGAACCGATGCCTCACCCGATCGATCATTTTCCGAATCACATGGCGTTTTCCCTTCAGGGAATGATTCTCAGGAATCCGAAGGTCAAGTTGACAAATTCCGACCACCATCTCTATCCCCCTTTGGTCTTCAACATAAATTTTCTATCAGCTTTCGTTAGGTTAATCGAGTTTGAATCTCTTCAACCTCATAAGACTCGATGATATCCCCTAGTTTGATATCATTAAAATTTTCAATTTTGATCCCGCACTCGAGGCCCTGAACGCAGTCCTTCGTATCCTCCTTGAATCGTTTAAGAGAGGAGATTCGACCATCATAGATGACCACATTATCCCTGAGGAGTCTTGCATGAGAGCCCCTTACTACTTTTCCATCCAAAACGATACCGCCCACGACCTGGCCCACTTTGTGGATGTTGAAGAGGGCAATCACCTCTGCTCTTCCCAGGATGTGTTCCTTGTAAGTTGGCTCCAATAAGCCTTCTAAGGCCTTTTTAATATCATCAATGGCATCGTAGATGATCGAATAGGTCCGCATATCGACATGCTCTTGTTCTGCCAAAGCTTGAGACTTCGATCCTGGTCTGACATTGAAGCCGATGATAATCGCATTCGAAGCCGAGGCTAAGTTTACATCTGTTTCAGTAATTCCGCCAACCCCATCGTGGAGGATATTCACCTTCACGACATCCGTAGAGAGTTTTTTGAAAGCCTCCTTTACTGCCTCAATGGATCCCTGTACATCTGCCTTGATGATCACATTGAGTTCCTTCACTTCCCCTTTCTTAATCTGCTCATAAAGTTCTTCCAACGAGACCTTGCTCAACTTTGAAAGTTCTTTCTCTCGCATCTTCTCTTGTCGGTAGAGGCTGATCTGCTTGGCCATCCTCTCTTCGGAGATAACAATGAAGGTCTCTCCTGCCTCTGGAACATCGGTAAAACCCACCACTTCAACAGGGATAGAGGGTCGAGCTTCTTCAATCTTCTGCCCCTTATCATTCAGCATCGCCCTTACCCTTCCGTATTGGGAGCCTGCGATGAAGACATCCCCTGTCTTCAAAGTTCCCTCCTGAACCAGAAGGGTCGCCACCGGTCCTCTCCCCTTGTCCAATTTGGCTTCGATAATGACTCCTCGAACGGATTTATCTGGGTTGGCCTTTAATTCCAGAACCTCTGCCTGAAGAAGGATCAACTCTAACAATTCCATAATCCCTGTCTTCTGCTTCGCCGATACTTCCGCAAAGAGGGTGTTTCCTCCCCATTTCTCCGGAACCAGACTATAATCCGCCAGGTCTTTCTTCACCTTCTCTGGATTTGCATTCGGTTTATCGATCTTATTAATGGCCACCACGATGGGGACTTTTGCTGCGCGAGCATGATCAATGGCCTCCTTGGTCTGCGGCATCACCCCATCATCTGCAGCGACCACTAAGACAACCACGTCTGTCACTTGGGCCCCTCTGGTCCTCATCGCAGTAAATGCCTCATGGCCAGGGGTATCAATAAAGACCACATGGCCATTCTCTAACTGGACATCATAGGCACCGATGTGCTGAGTGATCCCTCCGGCCTCCCCTTCCACGACATTGGTGTTACGGATGGCATCCAGCAGCAGAGTCTTCCCATGGTCCACATGGCCCATGATGGTGACTACCGGCGGTCTCGGCTTCAGCTGTTCGGGAAGGTCCTCTTTCCTTTCCAATAAATCTTGACGTTCTAAGGAAACCTTCTCCACTTCGTAGCCAAATTCACTGGCAACCAAAGAGGCAACATCGGCATCGATGACTTGGTTGATATTAACGAAAACACCCATCTCTATAAGTTTTTTAATCAAGTCCCCTCCTTTGACCCCCATCCTTTTTGCCAAATCTCCAACAGCAATAACTTCAGCAATTCGAATAATCCTCTTAATGGGTTTGGGGACCGTCACTTCTGTCTTCTTTGATGTCTTCAATACAACTTTCTTCTTCATAGGCCTGAACGATCTGACAGCAGATCCTAACTCTTTCCCTGGTGGCCCCTCTCCTTCAGGCTCCTCCTCCATCACCATTCTTTCCTCAATAATTCTCCTCTTCTTTGCAAACCCCTTCTTCTTTCCTGGGAAGGGGAATAATTTTTCTTTTTCAACCAATTCTTCCTTGATCGGGATTTTAACCTCTATTTTTTGGGG
>Ga0315280_10010663_pt1 | contig 11472 bp, 15 predicted proteins | sample YL17G06_40_MG_FD_203697 | JGI IMG/M metagenome (GOLD analysis project Ga0315280, IMG submission 203697) | Sediment microbial communities from Yellowstone Lake, YNP, Wyoming, USA - YL17G06_40 | ecosystem: Environmental > Aquatic > Freshwater > Lake > Sediment | place: USA: Wyoming | collected... | reverse complement strand
TCGGGGATCTCTTCACGTTTGACTTGATAGCTTCTCTCAAGACGTTCGTAGATAGCTGCCCGGACAATCTCGCCAGGAACGAGTAACCCTTCATCAACAGCCTCAAGCAGAACCTTGCCTAGGTCAGAAGGCTGTCTCATGGGTGAAACCTCGCCAGGATAGGAATTTTGAGAGCATCAGTCTAGGTTAAACCTAGCTAAGCGGATACAACCAAACGTGCGCATACTTGTTGAGCCGGAATTGCGCTTTGAGCAGAACAGCGTCACTCTACTCTTCACCATCGTTTTCACAAGGAGACAGAGCACGTGTCAACGCCCAAGCAGGTGCGAGTCCAGACGTATCTACCCGGAGGCGCGCACAAGCTCTGCTTCCTCGTTGGGTGCTGGAGAATACGACTAACTCAACTCGAGCTTTTGGTCGTCAGGTGAACAGGCTTTCCTTTCAGTGAAATGAGGTCATCATGAGTCACAAACAAGAGCAAGTTGATCCTCACTTCGTGAGTCCAATGTAGGCGGCTCTTTGGCGACAGGACGAGAAATGGCGTCAAGAGTCTGGCAGATCCAGCGAGGTCTGCAACAATTCTGCGGCTGGAATTGGTTTCAGAATTCGAGAAAGTCAAATAGTTCAAAGAAGATCGCGCCGAAGAACACGAATCGAAAGCGCCAAGGAAATCGAAATCAAACAACAAGTGAGCTACGTGGCGAGCACTCTGGAGCCCACCACAACTCTGTTGCTGGATGCTGTCAAGGCTCAATGGTTCGGATCGCGGGGGGTTATTTTGCCATGGTTCTCCATTGTCTTGCATTCAGGTATAACCCGTAGGACAGGAACGCTAAGAACACGGCTATGAAGACCTCTTGTACATCCTGCATTTCCACCAGACGGTTCACATCTCAAGGCGGGCAATGAGCACACGGAGTGAGTCTGAGGGTTCAAATTGCGACGCCCTCACCAGCCTACCCACACACACAAAAGCCCAGATCACGACGCCCACATTTCGCCAGGACAGTAGGGGCAGAGCTTCTTGCCTCTCGGTTTGAAGAACTGGTATCGATTATCGTTGCGCGCCGTTTATGGTCCTAGGTGATCATGGGCGGAGGCTGGATTCGTATTTTGCATCCCTTATCTGCTGGTTCAGCCGCTCCACTTTCGCTGCGATATCTTTGAAATCGAATCGTCCTACGCTGAAGCGTGCTAGGTCAACCTTCCACGCTTCCTGTCCCGACCGTGCATCCTTTCTCAGTTGCCATCGATAGAATCGGATATCCCGTGTGCCTCTCTCCGATTCCACCGCCACAATAGCCATGATTAGGTTCGGAGAACGGTAGATATCGAATCCACCCAGCTGCTTGAGGAACCCTCCTTCTCGAATGGGATAATCTCTTCTGAACTCCTCACTCACTTACTGGCCACCTCTCTACTCGATCCGTACACTCGTGACTGCTCCGCTGTCCCGAATAGCCACACCACGCGTATTGAGCAACCATGGACGTTAAGCCTTCCGCAGCACAACTCGAACACGAAACCACACTCCAATCCGCCGCAGGATCTCCCTCCTCAACCTAAAGTTAAGTAGAGCAGGAAACCGTTGAACAAGATGATGATTCCAATGAAGATTGCTGCAAGGATCGTCGTGATTCTTCTGTTGGCGAAGGATCCCATTAGGTTCTTGTCATTCGTGAGTATCAGAAGGGGCAATAGAGGAAGCGGTACCAGTAAGCTCAAGGCGACTTGGCTGTAAACGAGAATCAGAAGCGGCTCTATTCCTGCGAGGATCGCGATTGTGGTTGGAATGGTGTTTATCAAACGTGTAACAATTCTTCGAATCCAGAGGTTCATCTTCCGACCGAGCATTCCTTCCATGATTGCTTGCCCTGCAATAGTGGCTGTAGTTGAAGATGAGAGTCCTGAGGCGAGCAGGGTTATTCCAAACACAATAGCTGCGGCCGGCCCAAAGAGGGGTTGAAGAGTAAGATAAGCGTCCTGAATTGTAGCAACGTTCAATCTATGCGATCCGAACGCTGCTGCGGCCATCACCATAATAGCAACATTGACAAGGCCTGCAAAAGTGAACATGATAATGCTCTCAGCAATATGGAGTCGCATCACTCGACGCTTCGTTTCTATGCTTGGATCGGTTACCTTATCGTTCGCAAGGGCCGAGTGAACGAAAATTGCGTGCGGCATAACAGTCGCGCCTATCACACCCACCGCGATTAGAACTCTATCGGTAGAGGCGAGGTTAGGGATAACCGACCCTGCTATCACGGGGGCTAAACTAGGGCCGGTAATGAGAATCTCGAAAACGTACCCGATCCCTATCGTTAACACAAGGCTCATGAAAAAGTACTCCAGACGGCGAACCCTCCCTCCTGTCACTCCCAAGACTAGAATAACATCCAGAACCGAAAGGAAAGTTCCATACAAGAGCGGTATCCCGAAAAGTAGGTTGAATGCAATGACAGTGCCGAGGAACTCTGCGAGGTCAGTCATCACGGTGGCCACTTCAGAAGCAAACCAGTAGGGCAAAATGTAGGCAGGTCTACTGAGGCGAAGACGTATGAGCTCCGGAAGAGAATGCCCTGTAGCTATGCCGAGCTTTCCGGAAAGGTATTGCAGCAGCATAGCCATGACTCCGGCCAGCCAGACGATCCAGAGCATGCTATAACCGAACGAGGCGCCTCCGCTGATATCTGTCCCATAATTGCCCGGATCCATGTAGGCTACGCTTACCATAAGCGCGGGGCCGAAGTAGTTCCACAGATCACGCCAAAAGCTACTCGAGCTTGAGGAAGTCGCAGCTTTTGAAGCTCGCACCTCTGTTGCCGTCCTGTAAGCGCTCGAGTCAACCAGTGGCCGTTGCCTCAGGTTTAGGGTAGTTCAATCTTCGACCTTGAGAAATCCGCCGCGACAAGCTTCGCTACCCGATTGGGCTTGTTCTGGCGTGAAGAACCCAACGCTGAGCCTAATTCGAGTGTCACGTCTATCTTTGGTGACTCGTTCTCCTTTGTCTGTTCTGTCTTGGCTTCCATCGACTTCGGCTCCTTGCTCCTGTTCCCATCCCCCGAAGTCGAAACTCTCCCTTTCTTCCCTTCTCCCTTCCCTTGACTCCGCGAGTTCGTGGCCTCGACTCTCCTGTTCTTAGGCCAGTCCACTCCTCCTTCCACTTGCGGTCGCGTTTGCGTGCGGACAAATCTTCTCTATCAACGCTTCTGTGTCCGCGCTTATAATCTGAACCATCTCCTTGCTTTCCATCTCGCTCCTCGCCTTCGGTTCGTCGCTCGCTGTCTTGTGTGTTGGTCTTATTACCCGCCTGACCGCATTCATCAATCGGAATCAGCAGATGTCAAAGAAACGTCGATCCCCTGAATACAGGCTTGCACAGGATTCTCAAAGCCCTCAAACTCGACAAAGACTTGACCCTGTCTCAATAGTCATACAGTCTGGACGGCCGACAGGAAGGCAGGTCGAAACAGCCTATGGTTATCTGAACACATGTGCCAAGAACGCCAGAAACAACAACGAGCTGGATGATGTTAAGGAGGCAAACAATTTCCTCTTCGAGAGACTGATTAACACCATGTGGGCTCGCAAAGTCAAAGACGCGCATAGACGGATCAGTTTGTCTTTGCGCCCTTCTTCTGAAGTTGCTTCATCACTTCATTAAGTCTCTTGGTATCCCTCTTCTCGTCGAAACGCTGAGTCTACTACAATCACATGCGACCACACCAAGCCTTAGAAGGCAAGACCACAGCCGAAGCCGCTGGACTAGGACTTGAGTTAGATGCGAACAAGTGGAAATCACTCATCAAGAAAGCCTTTAGCATCGATAAGCATGAGTTGGAACAACCTTTTTACCATGTTTACCAACGAGCTAGTTCTTGCTGGAGGTGCTCTTGATTGGAGTTAGACGAGGCTGAAAAGAAGGCCGTGGAGTATGTCGCAAAGAAAAGCGGGGCTGATCCCAGTTCAATCAAGGTCCATGGTGCGGAGCATGAATCAGGAGGATGGCTTGCCGTCACGGGTACTTTTACGGAGAAGAAAGGCAAGCCTGCTGGCTTCGGAGCCTTGGCGCGCTACACACAGTACTTCAAGGTCTCATTCAACCCGAACGGAGATATCGTAGGCTGGAAGATATCTGACAGACCGATTGATTAATCCCCCCCCAAAAAGTTACCAGCCGCCTTGACCCCCGTCTCAAGTTACCAGAACCAAGAATCCCCTGACAACCCCTCTTTCCTTCCCAACTGAAACTGTGGAGAAAACAATCACAACCGAAGCGCACAGGAACAGACAAAGGAAAACGAGTCACCAAAGGTAACAGACGCAACACTCGAATTAGACGCCCATGAGCGTCCAGCGTGAGAAGGAGAGCAACATGCAAGGGAACACTCGGAGAGATGCAGTGAGGCAGACCATATTCACGGATGTGGAGCGGCTGGCCATGCAGAAGTTCTTGAAGGATCGCAAGAAGAATGAGATAGTCAGGGTGACACGGTATAGAACTGATAAATATCTGGGAGTTTTGAGGTCTGACGTGGCTCTACTTGAGCAACTCGTCCGAGCCTATCCCCCGACACGAGTCAGGAAACCAACATAGTTGGAGGTGAGAACGGGTATGAGTCAAAGAGAGTATGAAGTTGAGATGACCAACGATCGCAACAAGCTGACAGAGTTGCTTCAGCAGGGATTCAACTATATCTGCGACTATGAGGGCATGAAGGTACTCCGAAGGGAGAGTGGGAAATCCCGCAGGCGGAGAGATTTCCTTAGAAGCTATTCCCCCCACCAGCGAGAAATATAGCGAAGCGCCGAGCAGGCGAATGCGTCCGAGCGAGTCATTTTTTCTTGCGCCAGTAATCTAGATGACATCGCCAGATGTTAGGGAGAGTTCTCGCATTACGCGTGAATCAATGCGCAGAATTCTCCGGTTCGCATCTCTAGCCTGCGCTTCAGCAACACGAAGCGTCTCGACACTCAGAGAGTTCACCAAAGCTCTTATGACCTTGAAGATAACGAACTAGAGAACATAAGAGGAAGACAATTGCCCAGACGCAGTGGTCGGCAAAGAAGAAAGCGCGTTCACTCACGAAGAAAACATACACGAAGAGGAAAGCGCGCACGCATGGCGGAAAGGGAGCTGAAGCGGAAAGCCGAGACAGTATCCAGGAGGACCTGACGGGAATTAGCCAAGAAAGGAAGTCAGGGAACCCATGCACTACTCCCTTTTCCTCTCTCTCTTTCTTCTCTGAGACTTCCACGTTGTTGCTCTCTGTTTGGCGTCGCCCCTGTGTTGCTTTTCTGCCCTTCCCCGTCTCTCTTCGTAGTTTTCTCAGTCTCCTTGTTCTCATTGACATGACGGGACCTCACCTCCTTCACTTTGCCTTGTTCGGTTCGTGACTCTCCAATCCAGTTCAATTCTTTGAGAAGTGATAGGTCCGTCTCGATCTGCGGTAGGTAGGTCTTTCCGCGGTGGCCTCATTTCCAACAGTCGGGATTAACTAGGTTCTGAGGTTCCGTCGTCTCTGCCAAGAGTCGACTTCGTCTCTATGTTCATCTCCGTTGCCGTTTCCGTTCTCTCCGTTGTCTCCGGCATCTTGATTGGGTTCGTGTTCTCCTTCCTTCATCGCTTTCATGTCCCCCTCTCCCTCCCTTCCGTGTATCTCATATCCGCACCGAGAGCACTTGTAGTAGTTCTCGTAGTGGCTGAACTGCTTGTCTGTTTTTTCTCCAGCCTTGAAATGGGGTCGGGCGAAAGCGAGCATGAGACCCTCGCCGCATTTGGGACAAGGAACGGGACCTGTCATCTCTATCTTGTGTTCGGACATGACCCTACACCCTACGTGATAATTCTAGTTCAGGACCTCGATATAATACGGTGCGATTAGGCACGGTGCGCATCAGGTTCCAAGTCATACTTCCCGAGTCTGCCACAAAGCCACATGATCACAAACCTCGTCTTCGTTTGTTTTTCGTGTTTCTGCGCACCGAGAGATTCCCAGCTACATGCCCGGAAGAGAGAACAGAGGGAAAGAGGGGCCGTCTGGGGATTCCTCACCGAACACATTCTTTCCGTCGCAGTTTTTGATTGATTTTGTGTGTGTGGCGTACGGCAAGGATGGCACACGCAAGGGTTCAAATTGCGGCGCCACGACCATAAGGTCCTGAAAACTTACGGATAGTCCGGCGAAGACTGATGGGTGAAGAAGTAAAGCGGATGGCCGACCTGCTCAGATCCGGCGCAGTAATGCTACAGGTAGCATGCCCCGTATGCGCAACTCCACTCTTCAAGCACGGGAAAGACACGTTCTGTGCAAAGTGCAATCGTCCAGTAGTGATTCTCAAGTCAGCAGAAGAGGAAGTGAGCTTCGCAGGTCAGCAAGTCCTTGACCAGCTTGAACAGGCAATCCTTGAGAAGATCGCAGAGTTCGACGTGGCAATCAAGAACGAACGGGACCTTGCGCCCCTCCGAGAATTCGGAGAAGCCATCAAGACGTACCTTTCCGCTCTCGAACAGATTAGAAGGCTCAAGTCCACTTAGTTCACGGTCCAACAATACTGTTGCACCCGCCACCCGAGGCAGGGAACCATGCTCTTTGGTTTGGCACTGAACCTTCGTTACAACACCAAAGATTCACATCTCCCGCTCCATAATGTGTCTAGGTCACTTGCGAGCTAGCATCGCCAAGCGTCACTAGAGTGACTCTCACTGCTTGCGAAGGATCAGTCGTTTCTCTTCTCTGTGTCTCTTTCTCCGTGCCAAGTCTCTATCAAGAAGCATTCGGAAACACTCTCAAATTCCACATGTGCATCTTGTCCTTCACCAACGACCCACCACCGCCAAGCACAACGGCAGTGTGGACACTGCCACACACCTGACGTCGGTGGTGTGCTCATGTACGTCTTTCCGGTGCTGAAGCCGACCGTTTGGTGCTTTCCGCAGTGGCAGTCAATCTTCGAAGCTCCATTTCTCTGAGTCCTACTCCAGTCTAGACCGATGTGACGATCGAGCTCCGGAGACGAATCCTCGATCTTTCTCAATCGGGGACGGTGAAGCTTGGAATTGGAAAGAGCACTCTTCACTACTTGCGCAAGAATTAGAGAGACGATCTCGTTCAGAGTCTACAGAAAGACCAGAGGCAAAATGACCGAACTGAAACTTCCTTCGATTCATGTTCGTTGGCGCCAAGCTGGCGCACGGTCAATAAATAGGGCGGTCAGTTAAGCTTCTTCCGAAGCTAATTAGTCGGAGAGATGAGTTATGGTTGAACCGCTCTTTGGAGTTCAAGTAAGCGTCGCTGCTCTCATTCTGCGGCTTGCGATCGGAAGTCTATTCATTATTCATGGGTACCCGAAGCTGGGTGCACAGCAGCGGAAGCAAGGCGCTGAATGGATGAAGAGCATGGGACTACCTGGTGGTTTCATCCTCTTTGGGGGAGTAGTCGAGTTCTTTGGAGGCATAGCTATACTCCTGGGAGTATTCACCTCCATCATCGCTTTACTTTTCGCTGCATGGATGCTTTCCACAACTTGGCTCGCGGCTGGCAAGATGAAGAAGAAATTTGTGGGCGGCTATGAACTCGACATCATATTGCTTCTGGCGTCGCTCGCCTTAGCGGCCATAGGGAGCGGCATCTTCTCGATCGATCACTTGCTCCGAATCTGAGAACATGTGCTGTCGTCTTTCGCGTGTGCGCACCAAGAGAACCACACACAAGAAAGAGAGACTTGATTCCGGTTCAGCTAGTTGCGTTTGCGTTACTATGAATCCTAGTCGAGATCTGGGGAGCGGGTGTCTAGATGCTCATTCATTTCGATCTACCTTGCGACAGTAAAATGTAAGAGAGACTTCATCGAGTGTTCAGACACAAGATCAGAGAATGGAAGGAAGTAGGGCTGGTTAGTCGAGCCGTTTTAACATACCACTATGGCATCCCTTCCGTCTCCTCTGATTCTCTTTATGTTTGTCTCGAGCTACCCGTGGTGGCGGGGGCAGCAGCTAAAGCTGAGCTATCGCAAGAAATCATTGGAAAGATTCCCTCACAAATAGTCGAGTATTTTGACCGCGTATGTCAAGAGAATCGCATGGGTTACACGGTCAGTAACTACAGAGCGGAGATAGAACGTGGTAAGAGAAGTAGCGAGCAGAGGGGAGAATCGTACTATGATGGTGCACCTGTTGAGGAGATTGCCCGATTTGCATCGCTTGGCACCGAGATTGCTGCGGAGGTCTTGGATCTTCTGGAGACAGGCTGAGCCTCTCGGCGTCAGGACGCCGAGTTATCGGATTTCATTCTCGCCCGCCTAAGGCGCGAATTAGGGTCAGACTACAAGTGGATGGATTGGGCCTTGCATTTCGTTTGCAACCCTCTGAGAATACAAGAGGGTGCAGTCATTCTGCCAGGCATCGGGAGTGCCGTGCTGATTGCCATCAGGAAGGATTTGATGTAGCATCTTCACCCAGCGTAGGTGAATTTGAACCGTCGTTCGTCGTCGTTTGATTGATTTTGTGTGGATATCAAGCGGGCAGAGCTCATCCTTTTCATACGATTTCCCGATGTTGTATGGCGGAGATGTGACGACCATGAGCGGCACCAATTCCGTAGCGCGGAAGAAGATAATCATTTTCGATCTTGATGGCACTCTGACCGAGAGCAAGTCCGACCTCGACAATGAAATGGCTTCACTGATTTCCGAACTGCTGCGGCTAAGATGCGTTGCAGTGACCTCAGGCTGTTCTTTTCAACAGCTAAAGAATCAGTTCCTGAGTAGACTGCCAAAGAGCACTAATCTGTGCAACTTGTTTTTGTTTCCGACCTGTTCGGCCAGCGGTTACCATTATGACAGAAGGCGTGGCCGTTTCTCTCTGGCGTACAGCAATCTCCTGCCCGAACACGCCGTCAGGAGAATAGTCAGGTCATTCGAAATGGTTTTCACGGAAATCGGCTATGTCCATCCAAGAAAGATATACGGACCGGTTTTTGAGAACAGGGGGAGCCAGCTCACCTATTCCGCCTTGGGGCAGAAGGCTCCGCTGCGTCTCAAGCAGAAATGGGACCCCAATGAGAAAAAGCGTCTTAGGATTAGAAGGCTCCTGAAAACGCAATTGCCCGACTTCGAGATAACGATTGGCGGAACCACTTCGATCGACGTTACCAAGAATGGCGTCAACGAGAAATTGTGCGTCAAGAAGTTGGAAAAGCATCTCAGTGCAAAACGCGAGAATATGCTATTTGTCGGGGATGCCCTGTTCAAAGGTGGGAACGACTACATCGTGAGGAGCACCGGTGCTAGGTGCCTATCAGTCTCGGGCCCGAAGCAAACCAAGAAATTGATACGAAGAATAATCCAGAACGACCAAGCCACCTCCTTGCCCGACACACGACAACATTCGCGATGACCGAACAGACCGGCCAGGTGAATTGGCCGTCTGCATGATTGGCTAGAGCGCTGGGTATTGTGCGCGTCCACCCTCTGTGCGCGCACTTATGAAAAGTCTGTAGATCTGATTGGAACGACCCGGATAAGGCAGGAGCTACAGCTCTAGGATGAAGTTGCGGCGCAGATCTCTTTGACTCCATTTCGTTATCGATCGCCTACCATCGCCAACAGCCTGTGGATATTCAACAGAGAAGGCCACGGTGTGTCAGGAGATCAGATAGTTTGTACTCTTAGAAGATCGGTTGTTCCGCTTGGAGTTGATGGATCCCCGCAGACCACGACGATCCTGCTACCTCCGCGGGCAACACCGCTTGCACGCGCCGCGATCTTCGCAGCCGCAAATATCTCTGCAGTCGTCCGCAGCTTTCTCACTCGATAGGGGTAGACGCCCCAGAGCAACGAAAGCCGGTTCATGACCGGCGTTCGGTACGTTAATGCGATGATCGGCACAGAGGATCTGAACTTGGAGACTCTATGCGCCGTCACGCCAGTTCTGGTATGCGCTACGATGCAGCTGGCGCCCAGCTCATACGCAACGTCACACGCGGAGAAGCTAATTGCTTCCTGAGTGATCGTTTTCACAAGCGCTCGTCTGGAGTCCAGCAGCGCGCGGTAAGGAAGCGCCTTCTCCGTGGCGGCGGCTACTCTCTTCATTACCTTGACTGCTTCTACAGGATATTTCCCGATGGCTGTTTCTTCGGAAAGCATAAGCGCATCGGTCCCGTCGATTATGGCGTTTGCAACGTCCGCTACTTCGGCGCGCGTGGGCATAGCGTTGTCCACCATAGACTCCAGCATTTGAGTTGCAGTGATTACCGGTTTCCCAGCCCGGTTTGCTTTCTGGATGATCTCCTTCTGCAAGAAAGGAATGTCATCAATACCCATCTCGACGCCCAAGTCTCCCCGAGCCACCATTATGCCGTTGGCCTCTTCCACGATCTCGTCAAAGTTATCCACCGCCTGCCGGTTTTCGATCTTTGCGATAATCCACGCCCGGTGAACTGCCTGCTTAGCAATGCGCTGGGCTCGAACGAGATCCTCCGCACTTGTGGTGAATGATAAGCCGATGAAATCGGCACCGTTCTTCAAGGCTAAACGCATGAGGCTAACGTCCTTCCGTGCAAGTGTCTGAAGGCGCAGCTGTTTTCCAGGCAAGTTCAGGCCCTTGCCAGAGAACAAGGCGCCCCCCCTAATCACCCGACAGACGGCTCCATCGCTCCTCACATGATCCACAGTCAGCCTCATGGCCCCGTCCGCGAGAAAGACCGAGTCTCCCTTGTTCAGTCTTCTAAGAACCGATGGATGGCTAAGGGAAACTAGCCTCGGATTTCCTACAACACGGCGGCGTGTCAGGGTGAGCTGCGAACCGTTGCGCAAGATTATGGGCTCGGGGGAAACCTTGCCTACTCTGATTTTTGGGCCAGGTAGGTCGACCAAGATGCCTATTGGGATTCCAGAACCAGTCGCTATCATCCGAATCCGATTCAATCGGGCCATTTGCTCCGTCAAGGAGCCGTGTGAAAGGTTCAGACGAGCGACATTCATTCCTGCCCTTGCCAGTCGCACCAACATGTGCTTGGAAGAGGTCGAGGGGCCGATAGTGCAAACGATTTTCGTCTTGGTTTTCCCAAGTAACATTTCGGTGACCTGTGACGAGTTGATCTCCAATCGACTATGTATTAACGTGATCGGGAAGAGATAGGATGTTGACGGGTTTTCGAAGAATGCGAATCACGATCTATCACTCAAGGTACATGTGCCCCAAGCTATTCGCGACAGCACAGCCGTGGTTTTCAGAGTGTTCATGTTGCAAGTACGACGGCCAAATTGAGTAGATTTGGATCCAAAGCCTTCTCGATTCCACATGATTTCTGAAGCTCGATGCTTCCTACCCTGCCATTTTGCAGTCCGACTACTCTGTTGCCCTCCCCGTCTGACAACATCTCGACTGCTCTCTGTGCGAACAAGCTCGCTAGGAGCCGACTCCTTGCTGTGGGGCTGCCACCTCGTTGGGCATAGCCTATGATGCTC
>Ga0315280_10010662_pt1 | contig 11474 bp, 7 predicted proteins | sample YL17G06_40_MG_FD_203697 | JGI IMG/M metagenome (GOLD analysis project Ga0315280, IMG submission 203697) | Sediment microbial communities from Yellowstone Lake, YNP, Wyoming, USA - YL17G06_40 | ecosystem: Environmental > Aquatic > Freshwater > Lake > Sediment | place: USA: Wyoming | collected... | reverse complement strand
TCAAAAAGGTTTTCGGCTTGAAAAAACACTGAACGGATGTTGCTATGATCGCTCCTCCTAAGCACATTGCCAAAGAGTCATTGTTATAAGCTGTAAAGAGATGGACAAAGGCGGGTATGCTCATAAAGTAAATAAGAACAAGGAGTTGAATAGTCCTAGGTATGTTCCATAGCTCCATAACCATGTGACAGGAGAGCAGAAAGATGAGACCGTAGACAATAGAAAAAAACCGCACCTTTACAACGTTTTGCGGAGTCTTCGGAGAGAACAATTGATTAATAAGGTAATAGAGGGGGGGTTGGTAGGTTTGCAATCCTTGGTAAGGACTGGGCAGTTTCTTTTCTGTATGAATGAGGCTGGTGTATTTGACATGTCCCCACATATCGTGAGCAAACCAATTCACCTTCGGCAGCGTGATAAGAAAATTTACAGAGATCAACAGCCAGAGAGAAAACAGGATGATTAAAAACAGCCACCGTGAAGAAAGCCACTGGTTCATGCAGTTTCTATATCTCTTTGCATACGTAACATGTGAGCTTGCATCCCTGTTTGTTGGGACATATGCGGTGAAATGACTCAATCAGTACGATCAGTTTATAGAATTTTTTTGACATAATCAAATAAATATTCATAATAGATTCATATGGATGCACAGTACAGTATCATTATTACCCCATTCGTTTAACAAGCTCATAAGTCCATGAGGAAGATTTTAGATTTTTACAAGGTGCGGTTTGTAATTATTCTCTTTCTAACCGTTGTAGTTCTGACTAGTCTTGCATGGCACAACAGATTTATCTGGGATGATCCCTTTATTTCATTTCGATATGCATACAATCTTGTTCACGGGAATGGTCTGGTATGGAATGTGGGGGAACGGGTAGAGGGATATACGAACTTCTTATGGACGCTCCTTATGTGCATACCTCTATACCTGGGATATGGGCCAGTAACATTTTCTCTTCTGCTGGGCATTGTCTTTTTCATTTTCTCCCTTGTATTTACCTATAAAACATCATTACTTGTTTTTCATTCGAGGGATACTGGCTTATTAACTATCGTCCTTTTGGGCACTAATTACACCTTCAGTTCATTTGCAACAAGTGGATTGGAAACACAAATGCAGGCTTCCCTTTTTGTGATGTCCATATATGTACTTTTTCGCTGCATAGAAACAAATGACTGGAATACTCTCTGGTTATTGATGTCATCTCTCTTATTGAGCGCTGCTCTTTTGACCCGACTTGACTCTGCGCTGTTAGTAATTGTGATTTTCCCGTTTGCATTATTTTTTATCCTGAAAGACAGGATGCCTATGCAACAGAAGGTGAAAAAAGTCCTTGTCTTGCTTGTGCCTTTTACAGTTTTAATCGGAGGTTGGTTCATCTGGAAGCTCTTCTATTATGGAGATATTCTTCCCAACACCTTTTACGTCAAGGCTACGAATCCATCCCCGAGACTCGGGATTGATTACCTTTATCTATTCTTCATTTCTTATTTGCTGGTTCCCTTTCCATTCCTGTTCATCCTCGCACTTAAAAGGTTTTTCAAGAAAACGAATCTTAAAATGATCGCACTTATCGTCGTGATCCTTTTATGGATCCTGTACGTTATTAAAATCGGCGGCGATTATATGGAATTCAGGTTTATGGTTCCGATAATGCCATTACTGTTTATCGTGTTAGTATGGCTGGTATTTGTATTCATTCAACAAAAAGAAATTCGAGTCGCTCTCATTTTACTTGTCCTGTCAGGCTCCCTCCATCACACCTTTACCTTCGGGGAGTATACGAATCGAAAGCATATTGTAAGTCTCGATCAAGTAGTTCGGTTTAATACCAGTCGAGATAAGACGTGGCCAATGGGTCAAATAGGAATGGCCCTGGGCAGATCATTCCACTATAGTCCGGATGTGACCATTGCATTATATGCTGTTGGGGGAATACCATACTATTCCCGTTTAAAAACAATAGATATGTCCGGTTTAAATGACAAATGGGTTGCACGCTATGGAGACTTCATGGGGTACTTTCCGGGTCATCAGAGGACGGCTTCTATATATTATTTACATCAACGCATGGTTAACCTGGTGATTAATGCCGGGATGAGAAGGCCGTTTAATGCTCCCCAGACGAAATACTCAGCAGATTACATAAAGGATTTTTTCTGGCCGGCGACAATCAATCCGGATGAAATTCCCTCAGATTCAAAAATGATAGAAATTCCTATTAATAAAGATTACCTTCTTGAGGTCCTCTACCTTACCAGAAACCCCGTGGTGGATGAGGCAATCCGGAGAAATAGATGGAATGTGTATTCGATAGTAAGAAATCAATAATCTCCTAAAAGGAATTGGGAATCAGTATGACTGATACTATCGCCCCTGGAAAACAGAGCCAGGGAAGGCAAAAGTTATTTCAGGTTATACTTCTGTTGATCGTTGCTCTGTGGACCTTTCCAGTTTTACTTCAAACGATATCTGGCGGGCTCGATAATTCCTGGCGGGTTGCATTGCATAGAACTACAATTGAAGGGTTACGCTATGGGAGAGAGGTCATTCTTACTTACGGCCCATTAGGTTATCTCAGGTTTCCAATCCTGATCAGCAGGAATCTCTGGTTGAAATCAGTTGTGTACACCATTACAAATCATTTATTGTTTTTTTTCACCCTTTTTCTCTTTATCAGAAAAGAAAAACCGGATTGGAAAAGGTGGTTATACCTGGTAGTAATTGTCTTTGCGGGGCTTCGAATAATCCAGACATTATTAGGTGTCGTAGCAGCGCAAACTATTATATCGTTATTTATTCTCAACTACCTTTATCTCAATGCCGAAAAACCTAACTCTCTGTTGGGGATCCTCCTGGGAATACTCCATAGCATCCTCCTCTATATAAAGTTCTCAGATGGCCTCTCAGCTTTGTTCCTATTATTGCCATTTATCTTGCTCTTGCTCTTTGAGAAAAGGGTACGAGGAGTCTTCGTAATCCTTACTGGTTACCTCTCTGCAGTGGTCATTCTGGGGCTCCTGCTGATTGGACCACCGGGTGATGTCGCCTTATTTTTCTATAATTCCTTCCAGATTGCTGATGGTTATATCAATTCTACGGCTAAAGATGGACCAATGTGGCAGGTTTATGTAGCACTCCTGAGCTGGGTCGTCTACCTGGGATTCATGAGCTATGCTCTTTTCAAGAGAGATAGTCCCCGTATTAAATATCTCTTTTTAGCAGTAGGACTGTTATTTGTCAGTTTCAAACATGGATTTGTGAGGCACGATTTGCACGTGCTCAACTTTTTTTTCATCTGGACGATGGTTTTTACCCTGTATTACCTTATAACTTCATCCGGTAAGTCTTTTCTCAAACAGGTTGCTTTGCTCTTTTCGCTGGTATTATTCTTCGCATTCGGGGCAAGCGGTTCTTTTCATGTGAGCATGATATCACCCAGCATACTTCTTGAAAAATTGCATGATATTAAGATGAGCATTCACATGATAGCAGATGAGAATTTCATGAATTCCCAGGCAGTGAATGAAAGAAAGCTATATGAAAGCTACAGCTTGAAGGCCAAAACCTATCAGCTCATTTCAGGACACACGGTTGATTTTTTCCCTTGGGATATCTCAATAGCTGAGCAGTATGGACTGCGGTGGATCCCAAGGCCGCTATTCCAGTCTTACTTCGCATTTACTGAGTATCTTGACTTATTGAATAAGAGACATTTTTCCTCAAATCATTCACCAGAATTTATACTCTATTCTTTTAAATCTATTGATGGAAGATACCCCTTATTTGATGAACCTGCCACCTTTAGCACTCTTTTGAAGAGGTACCAGCCCGTTTCAATAGACGGGGAATTTATTGTATTACGAAAAAAGGGAACCTACGAGGAGCCACGTGAACATACTGTTCTAACCTCGGTTGGAAAGATAGGAGTAGGAATCCCGATTCCAAAGGATACAGACGGCTATCTGTTTGGCAGGATTTATATTGATTCAAATATATGGTGGAAGATAGCAAAGTTATTCTATAAGCCTCCCCAGGTTTACATACAGTTCGTTGTTGATGGAAACATTACTCAACCCTACAGATTTTTACCTTCCAATGCAACCAATGGAGTATCCCTTTCCCAATTTATCAGTAATCAGAAAGATCTGTTTGATTTGTGGGATGGAAAATTAACAAAGAACCTGGACGCAATTGTCTTCTCTGTTCAGAATGTACACTGTTTTAAAGAACAGGTCAGAGTAGAATTCTTCACGATTCCGATAAACTGATAGAAGCATTCACCTCACGGATTTTCAGGTAAAAAGTGACAATCAATATTTTCTATTGTTTATACTTCTGAGAATGAGACGGGCGGCTTTTTGACCCAGTCCTGAGCTGTTGGAGATTGACCGGTCGTCTGGATGCACTTGGTAAGAATCGGTCAAATAAAGATTTGGTATTTGTGTTTGCATATCAGGTATATGTTTTGAGAAGCCTGTTTCGCAGATGGGCTGGGCATAGCGGTTACGGAAAACCCAATATCCCTTAACCCAGTCCTTGCTGAAGTCGGAACGAATCAGAGAAAGATAGCTGCAGTAAAGGTCAAAGAGTTGCTCTTGGGACATCTGATAGAGGGGATGGTCGCTGGGTAAGTACTGGGGGATATACAGGATGGCATCCCCTCCAAGCTGAGGAGAGGGATTAAGGTTTGTGTACTCAATGATGCCAGCGAGATCTATCTGTGGATCGTTGATGTTCATCCAGAAGTACTTGCTGAACCTCTGTGACAGACGGAGAACCATCACCATAACATCAATATATTCCAGAGATTGGAGGTTCTCAAAGTAAGATCCATTCACGTGGTGGATGAGTGTCCTGAAGAGAGGGAGGGGAATAGTGGAGAGGACGTGGTCGAAGGCATAAAATTTGCTATTACAGCATACACCTGCTGCTAATCCCTTTTCTACAATTATTTCTTCAACAGTGGCTTTCAGACAAATTTCTCCTCCCATCTGACGAACTGCACTTCCCAGGGCATTAATGTATGTCTGGGTACCCCCCTCCAGATAACCCAAGCGTTCTCTCTGAGTGATGGTACGCGAGTTTCCCACCCGATTGAAGCGGGCCCACATCCACGCAGCCGATATCTTTGGAGCATACATACGAAACTTCAAATCAAGCAAGGGCTTATAGAACACATCATATGCGCGTTGTCCATACTGAGAAATCAGCCACTCTCGGGCGCTCACATTTTCCAGATCCTGCCAACTTGAAGCATTACGGATTTTGCATTGGAACATAGCCCAGGCAAACCGAATTTTGTCTGCCAATGGGAGGTGGGGGAACATGAACAAACTGAGAGGGTCGCTCATTGTAAGCAGGTTCTTATTATAGTAACATCCCATCTCTGTTGTGACCCAACGGAGCCGATCGTAACTGCCTAACTCTTTCATCATTTCAAAGTATGTGCGGTCCGGTTTGCAGACGAAGTGATAGTATCTCTCTATTTCATGACCGTCATCGATATCAAAGGAACTTGCAAGACCGCCAAGCTTAGCCTCCCGTTCAAACAGGGTAACTTTTACACCAGCCTGACTCAGCTCATAGGCTGCCACCAGGCCTGCAATTCCTCCACCGATTATCCCAACGTGCATGGTATTTCCGTACCTTCCTTATCTCTTCATCATGGACGGGAACTCTGACGGAGATCTTTTATTTTTTCCCCTGCCGATCAACCGCAGAACGCCTAAAGCTGTCCTTAAATTATTAAAGATTCTATTTGTAGATCTCAGGCGTAACATCTGTTTAAGCACAATCATCGGCCTGATATAGAAAGACCTGTAGGCGCGTTTCTGGTATTCGTAAATCGTAGCACGGGATGCACGTCTGGTATGATGTACAGGAAATGTGTGTATGCCATAATTTTCATAATTAAGGTCGTCTATTAAACCTTCCTGTTTCATCTCTTCAAATATCTTTGAGCCTGGATAAGGCTTTAAAATATGGAATTTCGCTACATCTGGGTTTAGTTCCTTTGCAAAAGCAATGGTCTCTGCCATTGTCTGTTCGTTCTCATCTGGAAAACCAAGCATAAAAAAAGCCCAGACTTCAAAGCCCAATTTCTTTGCTAAGGAGACCGCCTGCCGTGCTTGGTCTAAAGTTATTCCCTTCCCAATACTGTCCAGTATACCCTGATTGCCTGACTCTATACCAAAAGCAATACTATATCCGCCCATCTCGCGCATGGCCCTCAGTACTCTCTCATCACATGCCGTATCAACCCTTATTCCAGCAGTAAAAGAGAAGGCAATAGAAATACCACGGCGTTTTATTTCATCTCGTATCTTGAAGATTCTTTCCTTGTTTGCGGCAAAATTGTCATCCCATACGTGGATTTCTCTTGCCTTAAAATCTTTTATGAGAATTTCTACTTCTTCAGCAACCGATTCCGCTGAGCGAAACCGTACTCTATAACCATAGATATTCTTAGCCTGACAATATGTGCATCTACCTGGACATCCCCGGCTCGTGTGAATGGCGAATGCAGGGGAATACAGGGTATCAGGATAACGATATTGTTTTTTAGAGAAGAGATGCCGGGCAGGCAAAGGAATTTCATCCAGGTTATCAATGAGCGCCCTCTCGGGAGTCTCTATGATCTTTCCATCCTTTCTGTATGACAGACCTGCTATATTCTCTGCATCTGTACGGTTCTCTATTGATTTGACCAACTCTCTTATAGTTGCTTCACCCTCACCCCTTACAACAAAATCAATTGCAGGTTCTTTAGCAAGCATCTGGGGCATTATGGTTGCATGTATGCCGCCGATGATAACCTTGACAGATGGGTTAGCCATCTTTATGGTCCGTGCAACCCGGATTGCACTGGTAATAACCGGGGTTGTGGCAGTAATCCCCACAATATCGAACGATTGTTGTGAGATTATCTTCCCTAATCTCTCATAGCTTATCCCGTCATAATCCATGTCTATGAGAGAAACACAGTGACCTTCTTTTTCCAGTACGGCCCCTATATACGCTAACCCTATGTGTGGCTGTGTAATGGTGCCTATCTTTCCATACACGTTTTCTTGCGATGGGTTGATGAGAAGAATGTTCATGCTGTTACTTCTTGGTTATCACCATACCTGTATTTAGTGAACCCATTGGGCTGCGTAGGATGAATTCCTCAATATCATCGCGCGCAATTTTTTCCCGATCAGGATTTCCCAGACGTCGTAGTACCGCCTGGCACCCCAGCAGAAGAGATTGAGCAGGGGGGTCTCGAAGACCAACCATCTGATGGATGACCGGCGTAACATCAATTCCAGCCATGAGACAGCATTGTGCTTGGCTGGGATAAATGGCGTCAGAACATCTTCAATCCGTTCTCCCACAACCTGAATTTGCGCAAGATTAGCAGTTCCTAAACCGTGTTGAGAACAGAACTGGATGTGGTGAATGTGCAACGGATCGAAACCCATGATCCGGGCAGCCACTGTGTCGAGAGCCACAAAGTCTCCTGAGGCAAGCACTAACCCTACCTCCTTTGGTCTTCCTGACTTTGGGCCATTGCCTTCTAACCCGATGGTGGCATCCATTACGGCAAAGCGCGGCTTGACTATTGAGTTTATATCTAACAGTGCCTCTGAGAGGACAAGGTGGAAGTTATGGCGTAACTCCTGCAGACAACCCCACTGATTCTTGATTGCCCCTGTGATAACTGTTTTGTTATGGGTCTTCATCACCGCTATGGTAATGAGTTCTGTGCGGGTGAGGATTTCGGGGATGTGAATGCGCTTGAGGACCAAACGGCTCTTATCGTTGATCTCGACAAAACTTCCCAGAGACATATTGACCCACTCCACTCCATACCGACGGCACACCTCATCCAAGTGCGTTTGACGAAGTGCCTTCTCAACATCTACTACCACCTGGTTGGATTCCACTATGTAGATGCGGCCTACATAGTCGCGGATAGTCTGGATGACCCCCTCTACCACCCATGGGCCACTGACAGCTCCGGGCAGGAAGACATCCCAACCTAAATTGACCTTGAGGGCTATATCAGCCCCAGGAGTAATAAACCTTTTCCAACCGGCTGCCTCTATTGCATGATTTGTGCTCTCAATGACAGAATCGGCAGGGGCTCGCAGCACACTCACCTGGGCAATTTTTGCTGTCGAAGTCATTTATACCTACCCATTTGCTGCACTCATGGCTTGACGGCTACCACCCAGGCTTGTTTTCCTAATAACCGTTGTGCCAGGGGTAAACGAAGGTAGAGTCGTATCAACCAGGGATACTGAGGGAATCGGCTCTTGGTAGTGAAGGGGAGAAATCGGGGCCGCACTTCAATGATATGAAAACCAGTTAACTCCAGTGCCTCGATCAGTGTTCTATCGGTGAGAGGAATGTGGTGATCTAAGAAATCCCAGTACTCGCCGTGCAAGAATCGGATATTAGGTTGCAAGATGAGGAACCGACCACCCCTTCGAAGCACTCGGTTGGTCTCGGCCAGTGTGGTAAGCAGTTCTTCCTTGCTCGGCAGATGCTCAAGGAAGTTGCTGGTAAAGGCTACGTCCACTGAAGCATCTTTAATCGCGGTCATGTTACTGCTCCCGCTCTGTATCACATGGACATCATAACCAGCACACTGTGCTGTCTCTTCACTCAGATCGAGGGCTATTTTATTCTGACAGTTGATGTTGTTAATAAACTCACAATAACCGGCACCAATGTCCAGGACTGTATCAGTTGGTCGCACGTACTTTTGGAAGAAAAGTGTGCACAGGACCTTCCAGACCCGGTTTTTTCTCTCTCTCTCAGATGTACTGAATCTCCTGCTGTAGAGCTTTGTTATATCCATCATCGTAGGCAAGGCCATAATATTGTGCACTAATATTTACCACTGAGGCGAAAAATATTTCAGAGTCATGACCAGCAAGGCGCATCCGTAAATAACCGTAGCAGTCCAGAGCGTCAGATTATAGCCGAAATTGAGCGACAGTCCCCACGCCAGGATCGAGCCCATGACTGAACATGCCCCGTTCACTCCCCATACCCAGGGGATCATGGCTGCTCCATCCTGTTCGAGAAGACGTATACCGAGAGGAAAGGCCATCCCCATCATGATACCAAGGGGGGCTATGAGCGCCAGGGAAAGGATGACCCGCACCAGGGCGGTTGTTCCGAGGAATGTTTCAAAAATAACTGGCAGTCCATAAATGTAGAGAATAAAGAACATGCAGAGTACAGGAATGATGGTTCTTAATCTGTTAAGAACTGTATGCTGAGAAAATTTTCCTGACAGCAAGCTTCCTATACCGGAAAAGATAAGAAGACTTGACAGGATAACTGCAATGGCGTAGAGGGGCTGCCCCAGGAAGAGAATAAACTTTTGAATAAGAGGGATTTCCACAAGCATAAAGCCCAATCCAAGGCAGATAAAGTAGATGAGATACCCTCCGCTGAAATTGACAGAATTATTCAGAGACGAACCTCTGTTGAATAGAACTAACGGTAAAAAGATCATCACCAGAACCATCACAAAGATGATGAGAAAGAGTGATTTAAAAATAAAAACCGGGTAGGTAGAATGGGTTTCCTGGTTTGGCAGTTTCCACAGGTAATGGATTGGTTTTAAAAAATTAAAAAAGAAAGGACAGTTGTCTGTGTTTGCATCTACTCTCACCGGATATTGGCTTAAAAATGCTTGTTTATCACGAGAAAATAAATAGTTGTCCAAAGTATTGTCCATCCGTTGTGTGGGGTGGTGCAGCCACTCGAGTTTCATCTGGTTGCGAAGTTCGTCTATGGCAGTTATTTCTTGTGGGAGAAAGGGGGTCCTTTTCATGAGAAAAATAACCTGCCTCCAGTAAGGCCGGTACTGTTCTTCGAGCATGACAATATGTTTTTCCGGGTGTTGAATCCCTGATTCCTCCAATGCCCGGACTACACCAGTAAGGATTCTGAAATCTTCCAGAAATAGATTTTTATCCTTAGCTTTCCAGCGGGTAATCCAGAGCACACCATCATCTTTCAGATGCTGATAGTAGTCTTTAAAAGCTTCAACTGTGTAGAGGGAATTTTCCACGAAGGTGAATGCGCCCGATGAGCTGGCAACGCCGCTGTCAACATTGGGCAAGTGGATTATGTCGTATTTATCTTTTGAATGGCGGACAAAATTGCGTCCTTCATCTACGAGAAGCTCTATTCGGGGCTGATCAAAAAGATGACCGTTGAATTCTCGGTAGACTTGTGTATTGAGACGAGCTATTGTGGGATTTATTTCTATGCCGGTAATTTTTTTCTGGTTGTTGATGTAGGCGCTGAGAACATCCTGCCCACCTCCTACACCGATGATAAGGACATCAGCATTCTTGCGGATCTGATAGTAGAAAGATACAGGCACATGATTTAGATAGTCTGCATTTTTTTTAATCCCATCAAAGGCATGAATCATTGCTGACGCAGTTGAATCGTAGGAAATATGTAAGCCTTTATGTTTTGAACCTTCATCTCCAAAATAATCGGACGGATATACGGTAACCCGGTTAATGGGGTTCCACTTTTCATAGATAATATTGGTTTGCGGTACCCCTTGCACATATCGTATTTTAAGAAAACGGTAAACATACGCGTTGCAAACAAAGGTAAAAAAGACTACAAGGGCTAAGCTGAGACTTATATTTCTAAGTAATTTTATGGTGCTATTCCGGGCAAATATCACCGAGGAAAGAGCTGCCAGGAATGAAGTGAGCAGTGCCAGGGTGATTCCATCATAAATAAAAAGCATTCCAATAACGAAAACACAGCCAATCCCTGCTCCCACAAGGTCGTAACAGTACAGTACCGTAACATTTTTTGAGTAATGTTTAAGGGCAAGAGTAATCGTGAGGCCGGAAAAGAAGTAAGGCAGGAATATAAAGAAGAATATTTTGAACAGAACCAAAAAAGTTGACAGAGATGGTTGAGTGATAGCAGAGTTCACCCGAAGATAAATGAGGATGGCTGAAATAATTGTTACTGAGAAGAGGGAAGAAAAGAGGGTGAAATGATCAGCACATCTTTCCTGCGAAAAAAACCGGGGAAACAGGAAAACAAGAACGCCGCTGCACCCGAATCCGAGCATGGCAAGGGAAATAGACATGAAGACAAAATGATAGTACATGGTGGCTGAGAAAATTCTGGTCAGGAGGATTTCCCAGGTAAGGGTTGAAAGAGCAATAAAAAAAATCCCCCAGTATGTGCTTTTTACTTTCATAGTTTCTTCCCTCTTTTCAGGAGAGAATAAACTTTTTTGTATGGTTAGGCAATAATTTATTACACAGCTGACTACGATTCTGATTCTTGAAATTATTTCAACTGTTTGTTATATGTAGCAAACGGGATTATTATGTAATCAAAGAACAAAAGTGTCATAATGTCTTTTTTAAAAAAATACCCTCTATTAACATTGTTTGTTTTTGCTCTCGGTGTCAGA
>Ga0315280_10010661_pt1 | contig 11475 bp, 7 predicted proteins | sample YL17G06_40_MG_FD_203697 | JGI IMG/M metagenome (GOLD analysis project Ga0315280, IMG submission 203697) | Sediment microbial communities from Yellowstone Lake, YNP, Wyoming, USA - YL17G06_40 | ecosystem: Environmental > Aquatic > Freshwater > Lake > Sediment | place: USA: Wyoming | collected... | reverse complement strand
CGCCTTGGGGCATCGCCAAACGTTCGCCTGGCCGAAAGTTCACAATACCTGTGCCAATCTCGTTCCCCGTCGAATAGGCATCGATTGTGACGCCGCGACTCTTGAAGTAACTGGCCACTGTGTAGCCATAATCCTCCAACTTCGCTGCGGTCTGATCTACGGGCAGTCCCTGCCACTCGGGCGGGGCATTCTGACGACTTGCATGAGCCGCCTGGTCGCTCAAGTACAACTCCAGGTAGGTCTTCATGCCGAGTTGGTTCGCCTCGCGCAGAAGTTGCTCGCCCATCTCCAAAGCTGACCAATACTCGTCTCGCCATGGGAGGGTGCTCCGTTGGCTGACGGGCATATTTCGCAGGTACTGGCTGCTAACTGTTGTGATGTGAATGGCTGCGAGGCCGAAGCCATTCTCCTTAAGGAGCGGGAATGGATCATATCCAAGACGTGGGCCCCAGTATTGCTGCGACGTGTGGCTCGCTGACACGAAGCCGCCGAAGAAATCCGAGCGCTCGCGAACCTGGTTTGGCAACGCATAATCCTTGTAGGTTGATACACCCGAGTTGATTCGGAAGTTTCGGTAGGTGGTCGTGACGCTGTTGCGCGTCGCAACTGAGTGACACTGGAGGACGATAACAGCCGCGCGCGATGGTCCCTGCCACGTTGCAATTGACGCCCATTGACCATCAGTGTTCGCCAGGAATTCGTAGGAAGTGCGCAGTCGACGCACCCGCATGGTGCCGGTTCTGGCGTAAGAATTCCTGGATTGGACAAAGGTCGTGCCGTTGACGGTGCCGTAAACGAAGATCTGGTCGGACGTAGTATCGCGTCGACGGAAGAGGAGGGCGTTGTCTTGCTCGTCGAAATAAATTCTCAGAGCCGCACCAGCTATGTGCGCACCGCTGTCTACGACGTTCAGCGGTGCATTCCAGTCAGGGCCCAATTCGAAATCGACCTGTACGTCGAAGTCGGCGGGAAACTGGTACTGGGAAGCGACCACGGCGGTTGAAGTGCCCTGCGTACCATCAGCTTGCAGTCGAAGAGCGCCATTCACACTGAGCGTCGTTCCCACAGCTGGTCGATAATCCCAACGGCATGAATCGAGTGCCGTACCGGAGAAATCATCATTCGGAGCAGTACCGACTTGAGCAGTGAGGGTTGCACAGCCGAGAAACAGAACGCCGAAGAAGCGTCGCGACATTCCACCCCCAAAGGGAATACTACATCCGGAACTGCTTTTCATACGTAGTGTCTTTCACTGTCAAAGTGGCCAGGGATTGCGCAAATGGGGCTCCTCATGAACCGTACAGCTAGTTTCGTACGCTCGGTTGCCCACCCGGATGGTGGGCTTCGGGATCATCAGTTCGAGCAGACGCCGCCAGAACGCCTTTTGGCTCGGCTTCGGCATGCCGCGGGTCGCCTCGACGCTCTCTGCACCGGCCAGAGACATGCGTTCCAGGTTGGCCGAACTTTGGGCGAGGTTCGCCACTGTTGCGTCGCGGGCGCGGTCGTCGAGGCGAAGGTCGAGGTCGGTCAGCAAGGTCGAACCCTGCGCGAGCAGCGCGCAAGAATGGCGGCCCAAAGCGCCGACATGCTGGTTTAGCCCGTTCCGCGCCCTGGTTATCCCGTGCGTTTCCACTCGATGACTTCATATCGCGGCCCCAGCCCCGCGCCCGAGCGCTCGACCGAGCCGGAATTGCCGGCGCCGTCCCACCTCAGGCGCACTTCGGTCAAACCGGGATCCAGGGCGCCGTCGTCTTCGAACAAGGTTCCGGCGGCGGCTCCGCCGCCATAAGCCAGCGCGGTGACCCGCCAACTGTTCGGGTCCGCGGTATGCAGCGTGGGTTCGGCCAGCGGCAGCAAGGTGCCCGCCTTGACGAACAGCGGAATGCGCTCCAACGGCACCTGGATTTTCACCCGCTGCCTGCCGGCGTGCCGTTCCCCGGTCCAGTAATCGAACCACTCGCCCTCGGGCAGGTAGACGGCGCGCTCCGCTTCCCCGGCCACCACCGGCGCGACCAGAAGACCGTCGCCCATCAGGTACTGGTTGTCGACGCGCCAGGTCTGCGGATCGTCCGGATAGTCCATCACCAGCGCGCGAAACGGAGGCAGCCCCTCGCGGCGGTACCGGACGAAGGCGGCGTGCAGGTAGGGCACAAAGCGCATGCGCAGCTCCATCACGGCGCGGCAGCGCGCTTCCGTTTCTTCCCACTGGGGGTCAAACTGCCCGGCGTTATTCGCCTGCCGGTTCACCTGCTTCCAGGGCGGATTCTTGATGTACCAGGCGTTCAGCAGCGCCATGGGCGAGAAAACCACAACCTGCAGGCGGCGAATCAGGTCCTCGGTGTTCTCCGCGTTGCGAAGCTCGGGAGTCCAGAGCAGCCCCGAAAACCCGGCGTTCGCCAGCCCCCGGATGAATTCCCGGTGATCGTATAGGTCGCTGTACAGGACGTAGGGATAAGGCGCCGCCAGCGCCTGCGAGGAGCGCACCAGGCCGTAGGTGCGCATCCCCCGCTTCTCGAAAATGCCCTGGATGGTGTCCTGGTAGCGCAGCCCAAACAGCGAGTGCATCTGCTCACCGTCGGCCCCGGAGGGGAACGCGCTCACCTCGGGAAACGACCAGGCCCCGGTGAAGTCCGAGTTGTCGCACTCATCGATCTTGTAGCCCGACACGCCGATGGCCACGTGCTTTGCTTCGTGGAACTCGGCAAATATCTTTCGCGCCTCGGGTGTCAAGAAGTCGGGCACAATCCCGCCCCATACTTCGTAATCGCCCGAATGCGGGAGCAAGGACCCGTAGATGGGGGAGGTCGGATGCGTGAAGGCATGTTCCCAAAGATTCAGCCGGAAGTGGTCTTCGCTGAGTTTGCGGGCCATGGCCGCCGGCTCGGGGAACTTCTCGCTCCAGGTAAACGAGCAGGAGTAGGCGTGGCTCAGCCAGCTCGCTTCCAGGCCGAACACGTCGCAGGGGATGCGGCGCTCGCGGAACTCGGCCGCCAGCTTCAGCACCTCGGCCTGGTCGTAGTCCGACTTGCAGCGGTACCACATGCCCAGTCCCCAGCGCGGAGGCAGCGCGCCTCCCCCGGCGAACAGGTTGTAGCGCTGGACGGCCAGGCGCATGGTGGGGCCGCCGAAGACGTACACATCCACGCCCTCGGCGTCCGGGATTTCGACCAGCATCTCGCCCGGCTCGCCCATGCGATACCGCCGGTAGGCAACCGGAAGGTCGTTGGGCGCGACACCGGCCGGGTCCTTGGGAACCGCCGCCGGCCGCTCGGGTTTCCGGCGCTGGTTGCCGCAATAGAAGGTCGCATAGCGGGCGGTATCGACCAGCACGCCATAACCGCGCGTGGTCACATAGAAGGGGACCGGAGCGTGGGAATCGCCGGAATCCATTTTCGGATCGGCGTTGACCCGGAGTTTCTTCTTCAGCCCGCGCTGGATGAAGGACTGCAACTGAAGCCCAAGACCGTAGACGATCTCTTTCGGCTCCAACGGCGCCCTCACCAGGTACCCGCGACGGGTCGCCATGCCACTGGCCGGGACCGGACAAGCGCCGGCCGGCGGCAGCGCGGCAAGGCTCGACGCCGCCGAGGAATAGCGCCGCGTGGCAGCCGGCGTGATTTTCTCCGGGGTTCCCAGCGTGAACCTCCAGACTCCGGGGTAGACCTCCTTGGCCGCGCCAGCCGTGGTGGCTGCTCCGCCGCGCTTCGCCTCCAAGGCGGTGGCGGCTGCCGCCAATGACAGAAAATCTCGTCTCCGCATGTACCCTTCCGCCGGCAGACCTTGCCATCTGCCAGGTCCGCGCACAAGTTAATTCTCCGAGAAGTGTGGTTGCTTAACCGGATAAGACCGAGCCAAAAGGACCGGCGCCCAGCCTTGCCGGCGAGATGTTGGCGGCACACCACCTGGCGGTCGTGCAAGCAACCGAGCCGGGGCCGGAAGCCTCCGCGTAACAGGGACACACAGCGCGCGTCAAAAGCCGTGTAGCGCACCGCCGCAGGCCTTCCTACGCGAAGGGGTTGACGATTTCCAGCGGGCCGGGGACGGCGCGACCCGGAATGTCTTCGGTGTAGAGCCGGGTGACGCCGCTATCCAGACAGGCGGCGATGATCATGGCGTCCCAGAACGACCAGCCGCCCTCCAGGTGCAACTGCCGCGCCCGATCGAGAGCCAGCCGCGACGGCAACACCAGGGGAAACAGAGCGAGAAACTCCGCCAGCCGATTCCACGCGGCTTCCGAAGTGAATCCCTGGCCGGCCAGCTTGCGTGACGCCGCTACGAACTCACAAGCAACCTGCCACGGAAGCACACCACCGGCCGCGCTGTGAATGAGCGCCAGCGCCTTGTTCTGCTTCTCCGGGTCAGCCTTGTCGCAACTGTAGAGGAGGATGTTGGTATCAAGAGCGATCATGGAGCTCGTCTCGCTGGGGCAGCGGCCCCCGGGATACGAAATTCATCCCCTCGATACCGGCCAGCAGGCGGCCGAAGGCCGCGTCCCGGTCGCCGGATTGGGTCTCGTCCAGCGGCTCGACTATCACCCGGACCCGTTGTGCCTCATCGAGTTCCAGGCGGCCGACGGGCCTCAGCACCCCGCCGGTGTATATTGCTTCGCTGACTTGCGTCCCTTTCATGACGGCCCCCTCCCCATAGAGTACCGCGCCCGCGGATGGCAGGCAAGGGCGCTATCTCCTACGGCAGGTCAAACCCCAGGCGACACCTGACCTTGCCCGGCTCCCGCACCGCTTGCACCGTCGCCAGGCTGCGGCATGGGCGCGGCTTGAAACAAATAGCCCCGCCCGAGGCCTTACGGGGTCTCGAGCGGGGAGCAAATTCGAGATCAGCGTAGCAGGCGGGCCGGAATCGTCAAGCGCAAGCCGAATCGTCCAATCGCTGTACCGCCGGCCTCCCGCCGGCAACGCTGAAGCAGGCGTTCAGACCCCGGGGTTGCCGGCGAGACGGTGGCGCTACCCCGTTTCTTATCCGAGAATTCTCGGAGAATTCTCTTGCGGGGTGCCCGCGGAGGGGGGCAATAAGCCCGGAGAGGTGGTGTCCCCATGAGATTCTTGAGGGCGTTCTTGCTGCTGCTGGTGTTCGCCGCATGGCTCCCGGCCCAGGACTTCCGGGCCACGTTGAACGGCACGGTGACGGACTCTTCGGGCGCGGTGGTTCCCAATGCGCAGGTCGAGGTCCGGAATATCGAGACCAGGGAAGCTCGCAAGGCGGTGACGCAGGCCAATGGCCAGTTCAGCGTTCCGTTGCTGCCGCCGGGGACGTACACGGCATCGGCCCAGGCCCCCGGCTTCAAGAAGGTCCTGCGCGAAAACATCATCCTGCGCGCCGGCCAGGCCTTCGGTATCGAGCTGAGGCTGGAGCCGGGAACCGTCACCGAGCAGATCGTGGTCAGAGCGGAAACGCCGCTGCTGGAGACGGAGAAGTCCGACCGCGGCACGGTCATCGACACGGCCCGCATCACCGAACTGCCGCCGGTGAGCCGCAACCCGGTGATGCTTTCGGTGCTGGTGGCCGGGGTGACGTTCCGCGGAGGTTCCAACCGGGTGTTCGACCAGTCCTCCATCGACCAGTGGTCGGTCAACGGCTCGCCCAGTACCCTCTCCAGTTCTTTTATTCTCGATGGCGCGGCCAACAAGGCGCTCCAGGGGCAGAACTACATCGGGTACGTTCCGGAGCCCGAGGCGCTCCAGGAAGTCCGCATCCAGACCAATTCCTACGACGCGCAATACGGCAACAACGGCGGCGGCGTGGTCAGCATGACGCTGAAAAGCGGCACCAACGCCCTGCACGGCAGCGCCTACTACTATCGCAAGGACGCCCGGTGGAATGCCAACAACTTCCAGAACAACCGCACCGGCGTGAAGAAAGGCCCTGCCGTCACCAAGCAGCCCGGCTTCCAGCTTGACGGCCCGGTGTTGCTTCCGCGAATCTACGACGGGCGCAACAAGACCTTTTTCATGGTTTCCTACGAGGACTACTATGACCGTGTTGCCAACTCCCGCAGGGACTCGGTTCCCCAGCCGGAATTCCTGACCGGCGACTTCAGCAGGCTGGCGGATGCGCAGGGCCGCAAGATCACGGTCTACGACCCGGCCAGCGGCCGCCTGGTCGGAAGCACCTGGACGCGCGACCCCTTCGTGAACAACATAATCCCGGCCAACCGGCTCGATCCCATCGCCCACAAGACCCTGAGCTACTTCCCCAAGCCCAACGAGCCCAGCGGTCACGGCCCCAGCCAGGGATACTCGGCCGGCAATCTGTTCCAGCCGGCCGGCGGGGAAGCCGATCCCACCAACGATTTCTGGAACTTCGCCGCCAAGGTCGATCAGAACTTCGGAGCCAGAAACCGGATCTTCGGCCGCTTCGGGGCCAGCAAGCGGAAGGAGCACAAGAACACCACCGGCCTCAACGATGCCCCGGGAGAAGGCGAATCGTACACCTCCCGCGTCAACCGCGCCATCGTTGTGGACTGGGTCCGCACCCTGTCGCCCACGCTGATTTTCAACACCAACTTCTCTTACAACCGTTTCGTGCAGACCTCCAGCGGCGACGACAACAATGGCTTCGACATTACGACGCTCGGTTTCTCGAAGGCCCTGGCGGGCCAGATTTTCAACCCCTATGATTTCGGCATCTATACCTTCTCCGGATACTCGCAGATGGGCTGGGACCCGCGTTTGAGCATCAGCAACGAATTCGGCATGACCCCCAACGCGTACTGGATTCACGGCGGTCACAAAGTACACTTCGGCGCGGAGTTGCGCCTGACCCAGCTTGCGGTCAAGGACCAGGGCCAGCAGTTCCTTCTGGCGTCCACCGCGGGCTTCACGCAGGCCAACTATTTGCAGAGCGACGCCCTGAGCGGCAACAGCATCGCCAGCTTCCTGCTGGGAGCGCCGAACAGCGGCCAGGCGCGCTTCCCCGCCCAAACCTACTCGACGTACAAGTACCTGGCGCCGTACGTGCAAGACGACTGGAAAGTGAGCCGGCGCCTGTCGCTCAACCTGGGTTTGCGGTACGACTTCCTGGTGCCTCCGACGGAGCGGTTTAACCGCACCACTGTGGGCTTCGACCAGACCCACGTCAACTCCGCCAGTTCCTTGATCGACCGGACCAGGTACCCCGATGTGCCCACCCTCTACGGAGGCTTGTTGTTTGCCGGAGTCAACGACCAGCCGCGGCGGGCCATCAACATATACTGGGGCGCCATTCAGCCCCGCCTCGGAGTCGCGTACCGGATTAAGGACTGGCTGGTATTCCGCGGGGGCTGGGGCCGCACCTACATGAACTTCCAGGGCAACGGACAGATCCAGCCATCCGGCTTCGCCTTCACCAATACCATGAACGCCAGCAACGACGGGGGACGGACGCCGGTCGCCGGATTTCTCCAGAATCCGTTCCCCAGTGGAACGCGCCTGCCCTATGGTTCGGCTCAGGGTGACCAGACGTTCCTGGGCAGCGGTTTTACCTACTCAAACCGGAACTTTACTCCTGCTTACATCAACGCGTTCTCGGCCGGCTTCCAGGTCCGGCTGCCGATGGAGTCGTACCTGGATGCCTCCTACGTTGGTACCCGTGGCGTGGATGTGGAAACCGGCGTTGCGGTCAACAACATGTCCCTGGCTGCGCGGCGGCAGTGCGACTACTACGAAGGCGCCACCAGCCAGACGTACTGCACCACGAACATTGCCAATCCCTTCCTGGGGCTGGCTCCGTGGTTCGGCTCAACGCTGTACTCTTCGACCCAGATCCAGCGCAGCCAGCTCCTGCAAACGTTCCCCGCCTTCGGTTCCCTTACCGAAAACGCCCGCAACGACAACAGGTCCTGGTACAACGCCTTCCAGATGACATTCGAAACGCGGCGGAAAGGCGGCTTGAACCTGATTTTCACCTTGACCTTCTCCAAGCTCATCACGGAGAGCGGCTATAACGACGTCCAACAGGGGATCAAGAACCGCGGGCTGGACGGCGGCGACATCCCGCGCCGCGCGACGATGGGCGGGGTCTATACGCTGCCCTTCGGAAAGGGACGCAGGCTGCTGAACACGCCGCACCCCGTCATCAGCCGCCTGGTCGGGGGTTGGGAGCTGGGCTGGATCGGGCAGTGGAGTGCGGGCACGCCGCTTGGGTTCCCCAGCGGCAGCATGCTGTACGTCAAGGACGCCAGGCTTCCCAACGTGGACTGGGGCGCGGAAAGGGTGAACGTCCTGCGGCCCTGCGTGGCGCAGTGGAATACCAACAACACCATCACCCTGCAGCCCTTCAGCGTGGCTGCTGGGTGTACCGATTACAATTTCCTGATCCTGCCCACGTACGCGGCCAGGCAGGTACCCGGCTCCTTCCCGAACCTGCGGAATTACTCGTACCCCAACCTGGATTTGTCGTTGAGCAAGAGCACGGCCATTACGGAGCGGTTCCGGCTTCAGCTCCGCGCCGACGCCTACGACGCCGCCAACAGCGTGGGGCGCGCCACGGCCGCCGTGGGCACCACGGACACCAACTTCGGGAGCGCGCTGAAGCTCAACAGCCGCAGCGATACATACCGCACCATCCAGTTGTCGCTCAAGCTGCTGTTTTAGCATCTCGGCGGCAGGGGCAACGATGTGCCGGGCACTCAGTAACCCTCGGCGCTTTCCAAAAACTGAATGTCCCCGTTCACCACACCTGCTGCCTTCCCGGCTTCGGCCGCGTCCGGCGCGCTCACGAAAGCCCGGGCCTTCTCGACGCTGCCGACCTCGAACACGAAGAACACATTGTTCGGCTCCGCCAGGCTTCGCCAGAGTTGCAGCAGATGAAGCCCCGCGGCGCGGTGCGCTGGGGCATGGGAATCGAACACGCGTTTCCACTTGGCAAAATCGGCCACTCGGTTGCGGCATAGCATGTAGATCATGGCTTCCGAGCCTCCTCTCATCCGGCCAACGGTTTTCGGCCGTCCGTAGACCGCCACCTGAGCGATACATACCGCACCATCCGGCTATGGCTCAGGCTGCTGTTCTGATATCTGGGAGGCGCCGGGGCCGGCGCTCTATGGTTTCAAAATGCGGTGGGCGATGATTTCGAACCCGGGCGCCACGTTTACCACCAGTTTGGTCCGCAACAGGACTTCAAAATAGGGGATCGGGGTCTTCTTCTGAATTCCCAGGCGAGCCAGCAGCTTGGCCATCGAGGTTTCATCGCAAATGACGTGTCCCCCTGCCTCCACGGAAGACATGTCAGTGCCGAAAACCACCAGGGCGGTCCCTTCACCAATCGGCTTCGGCAGGTATGCGATCACGCAGTAGCCCTGGATCGTGTATTCCACGGGATAGCTTTTCCGCTCGCCGGGCAAGGGCCAGCGGTTGATGATCGTGCCGCGGCGCGCCGGCCCTTCCTCGAAGTAGCTGTAACGGAAGTTCGTGCGGTCTTCGAACAGCTCCACCCAGGGATTCCCTTTCTTGTGGCCCAGCAGGATGAGGTTCTCGGTGGCCCCGGGAAGCATTCGGAAGTCGCGGGCAAAGACCACGCTCATGGGGATCTGATACCGGGTGCTCAGCGGCGACATTTCGCGGATGACATCGGCCTCCTGGACCGGAGTCAGGTGCGTTCCGGTGATGTGGTCGGCGAGGGCCCGGATCTCCGGGTTCTTCACGTAGGTCTTGATAAGGTCCGTTGGATAGGTTCGAAATCGATAGTCGTTCAGCGTGACCGGGCGGTCCAGGATGTCGGACAGCATCATGAGGTTGGCGTCGGACACCACGACCTGCACCTGGCGCCCCTTGGGAAACAACTGGCCCCAGAAGTGGTCCAGCGCCGGAGTGTCGCCGCGCCCCGCAGTCAGGCCCTTTCGCAGTTGCGCGTTCTGGTAGGCCAGCCAGCCGCATCCCGCCACGGCGAGCAACAGCAGACACCCCAGGACCAACGCCAGGCGGCTCAGCCGTCCCGGCGCCGGCGAGGATGCGGACTCGTCGGCCTCAAACTGCTCCCTGGGGCGAAACACCGGGACGTAGGACCCTTTCGGCAACTCGATGACCACGGGTTCCCCGCGCCCTTCGCTCAGGAAATACTGCACCAGCTTCTTGCGAAGCTGCGAGACCTGCACCCGCACGATGGTGTCGGCGCTGGAATCGTAGTCCGGCGGCCTCCCGAACACCTGCACCCCGATGTGGTGTTCGGAAATGGAACAGTGCGGGTCCTTCAGAACCGAGTGGCAGAGGTACAGCAGCAGTTCCCGGAGCCGTGGCGAGCGGTGGAACGAGGCGCTGGCCGCCACCCGCTCGACCAGCGTCGAGCGAGCCGCGCCGGATGCCGCCGCGTTCGAGTTGGAGGGCCCTGCCATTGGCGCGCCTGGCGGATGATACCACACGGCCACGGGCGGAGTTCAGTTCTCGGATGAGCGGCCGGAGCGCGGCAGGCCACAGGCCCCAAGGGCTCGGAGGCCTTCTCGCAGCTCCGATTCCCCTGTAGCCTGTAGCCTGTAGCCTGCAGCCTGTAGCCTTTTTCTCAGAACGTCAGTTTCAGCGCGAACTGCCAGGAGCGCGGCGGCTCCTGGGCGGTGATCGTTCCGAAGGCGCCGCTGGTGGGCGTGGTGTTGGGCCCGCGCAGCACCGGATGGTTGGTGACGTTGAAGCACTCCGCCCGGAACTGCATGGTCGTCCGCTCGGTCACCTTGAAGCTCTTGATGGCCGAGAGGTCCCACCGTGATTGCGGATCGAGCCGGACGCCGCTGAAGCGCAGCGGCGCGGTGCGAATGTTGCTTTGCAGTTGCTGCGCGCTGTTGCGGTTGAAGGCGTCGAGATTGAACCAGCGGTCCACCGTGCGCTGGTCGGCCGGCAGCGCGACGTTGCCGGAAAGATAAATGTAGTTGCCGAAGCCGATCGGTTGGCCGCTCTGCTTCTGCATCATGCCGTTGAGCTGCCAGCCGCCGGCGATGAAGTTCAGCGCCGGATGCCAGTTGGCGCCCACCGCGCGCTTGCGCCCGAAGGGCAGCTCCCACTGCCCGCTCCAGACCACGCGGTGCATGCGGTCAATGTCAGAGAGCGAGCGATAGGGCATGGGGTCCTGGGCATTGAGGAACGTGGTTGCCTCCATGGTTTTCGACCAGGTGTAGCCCCACTGCATGGTGTAGCCGCGCGACCAGCGCTTCTCGCCGCGCACCTGCAGCGCGTGGTACCAGGAGAAGCCGGCCGGGTCGAAGTTGATGTTGACGCTGCTGAACTGCGGATAGGGCAGCAGCAGGCTGTTGCGGCTGCGCGTGGTGCCGGTGTAAATCGCGTCGGTGCCCCGGAACGGATCGGGGAAGGTGGCCCCCAGGAAATCGATGGTTTTCTGGTCACGCGTAGGCAGGGTGCTGTAGTACTGCGCCGGGACGTAGTCCACGTTGCGGGTCACTCCCAGCCGGGTGGTGCGGTTGCCCACGTACGATGCTTCCAGCAGGAAGCGGGCGGGCAACTCATGCTGGATGCCGAACGACCAGCGCTGCGCGTACGG
>Ga0315280_10010659_pt1 | contig 11476 bp, 12 predicted proteins | sample YL17G06_40_MG_FD_203697 | JGI IMG/M metagenome (GOLD analysis project Ga0315280, IMG submission 203697) | Sediment microbial communities from Yellowstone Lake, YNP, Wyoming, USA - YL17G06_40 | ecosystem: Environmental > Aquatic > Freshwater > Lake > Sediment | place: USA: Wyoming | collected... | reverse complement strand
TGTTTAAACATTGTTGGCATTTTCGTTCACTTCCATATTCAACGCAGGAGAAAACATGCCTTCTGAAGGTAATAAAGGCTATGTTTAAACCGTTCAACGTCAAAACACGTAGAAAAGACGAGCGCGCGCCCTTGAATTCTACTACTAATCGCCGAAGCCAGGATTGCCGTCGGATCCAGAACCCAAATTTCATTTTCATTGTCTCATAAAAGAGGAAGGGGTTATTCGGTGTTTACTTCAGGTGGAAGTTGTATTCGTCGAAGTGTGGGGTCCAACCGCAAATCTCCTAGAAAACATGTACCCATCGCCTCTTTGGTAACGGTAAGTTGGTTGTTACCAGCGTCTAGAGGCGGGTTAGCGTCATCTTCACCCAGCACGGTGCCCAACCTCTGTACGCGAAGCACCCTTCCAGGCTAGGGCAACCCCGCAATTATCCCCTAACTCTTCTTTACAACTCATCGCTAAGTCCATTCTATAGATTTATGAAATGGGTTATTTTTGTGTTTTGTAGTATATCTACCTGTGGTATCACTTAGTGAGGCTCGTTGAGAATTATGTGTAAGCAGAAACCAGCTGGAATCCATAGAAAAATGTTCCATTAAGCATTACTAACAGAAAACGCTGACAAAATTACGTAATAGGAAACATTTTAAAAAAGCTGAACAACTGCCAAATAATAGGGGGACCTGACTACCCCACCATACTTTGGGTATGAAACCATAGAAGCTTATTGCTTTTTCAGTATGCGACTGAGACATACATAAGATTTTAGTAGATTGATTAGATGCATTACTTCAGGAGAAATTCTATAGGCTGATAGATCTTTTCGATAAGATTAGCTAGCCCTTCAATCTCTGATAATGTGCAATCGAACTTTTCATGGAATAGAAAGATGGGAAATGTAAGGTGCGTGTTGCGGTTCAGCAAATCATGGAAACCTGTTGAGTTGAATAGGTCGTTAAAGTTGTTTTCGACTTCCATATCTGCAGAAGTCTCGAATCTTGCATCTGAGACAATTGGGCTCTTTACCGCAGACATTGAATGCTTCTTCTGCCCTAGCACAATGGCGCCAAATAATCATATCTACTATTCCGGGGTTTTTCGAAAGGTCAAGATCATGATATTTTAATCCTTCTAGGCTATCCCTACACAACTGAATCATCAAGCTTTTGTAGGACTCGTAGCATTCTGGGTCTCCTAAACCTCTCATGAATTTTCCAGGGTCAGTCTTAGTTATAGATAGAAACTGAGATAGAAGACCTGTCCGAGCCAAAAAAGGTGGATAATACCTATCTATGGGAAAGTGGTCTAGGAAACCGATTTCCTTCAAAAAGTCATCTTTTGTCTTCAAACCAATGTCGATTTCATCTTTTAGTAAATCATCAATCCATTTTTTCAAACCAGAATTTAACATTCGTTTTGATTCTTTGTGAATAGTGTCAACTTTTCTTTGGTGTCCTATGTAAAGCCTTAGAAGTCTTTTCCCGCTTTCTGTTGAGAAATACTCAGGCTTCCACCTCTTGAATTTTGGATCTCTCTCTATTTTTTGCAGAGTCGTCTCTACACCAGTGCGTCCTTGTGTTACAATCGAACTTACAAAGGCACGAAAGACTTCATCGCCAGTCTTTTTTGTCTTCTTGACATCAAGACTGTCTTTGTATTCTTCAAGCAGCACTGAAATCATTTTTCTGAAATCGTCAAACATGAAGTTGAATAGTCTGCCATTTTCATAAATGCTTTTCTTCGATTTAGGCAAAAGTAGAACTTGAACCCATTTGGGTATGGGGACATAGAAACCCAAACCGTGTTGTTGTGAGTCCTAACACTTAAATCATAATAGCTGAGTAAACGAATACTATTGCTGGAGAGTGCGCCTAAGTGGCGAAATATGTCACAGTTAGGTTTGCTTGGCATGACGATAATGGAACGGTAGCGCGTTCTGATTCTGTCGTGTAGGAAGAGATTTGAATGTTAACAAAAAAGGAGAATGAACTGCTATCGGATATTTCTATAAATGAGGCATGGAGACATGTCTTATACCTTTCGACCCTCAATAAGACATCGGGTACTGAGGGTGAACAGAAGGCTCATAAATACGTCCAGGCAAGGCTCCAAGAGTACGGTGTGCCCTTTGAAACGTACGAGTTTGATTCGCTCATAAGCCACCCGAAAGAGGCTTCATTGAAAGTTGTTTCGCCAGTCGTTTCTGATGTGAATTGTATCACTCACGCGTTCTCAGCGTCTACTATTGCAGAAGGAATCGAAGCCGATTTAATCTTTGTGCCACTGCCTCAGGAAAAACTCTTTGGAGGAATAGAAGGATTGGTGGAGGAGTACAAAAAAGCAGGGATAGAAGGAAATGTGACTTTGGTCTTTCGACTCGCACGACCCGCTTTCTTGTGGGCTGCCCAACAAGCAGGTGCCCTAGGTCAAGTTCACGTAAGCGGCGAGGATATGCTACATGAGCTAATTGTGACCACAATTTGGGGAACCCCGACTTCTGAGTCGGCCGAAAGAATTCCGAAGATACCTGCAGTTTCTATAAGAAAATCTGATGGAGAGCAATTGCTGCAGCTTTTGCAGAAGGGTAAAGTAAGGATCCGTCTTTACGCGCGAGCTGACACTAACTGGAGGAGAATACCTTTGACAGTAGCGAAAATTGATGGAATAGAAGAACCTCAGAAATTCATGCTCATTCATGGACATATGGACTCGTGGTATGGAGGCGCTACCGACAACTGCACAGGAAACGCTACTTGTTTGGAGTTAGCAAGGTTACTATGGAAGCACAGAGGGAAGTTGAAGAGGGGTGTTAGAATAGCTTGGTGGCCAGGTCATTCCACGGGAAGATACTCGGGTTCCACATGGTACGCAGACAACTTCTTCGAAGATTTGAACAGGAACTGCTATCTTTCAATGAACATAGACTCTCCTGGAGTGAGGGGTGCAACAGAAGTCAGCGGCGGCGGATTGATGGGAACATCAGCGTTCGTGGCAAAGACCTTAAGAGATGCAACGGGACTAAAAGAGGTCATCGTCAGATCATACGCTATGAGGAGTAGCGATCAATCCTTTTACGGTATCGGCATACCTTCTATTGCGATTAATTCAGAAATACCTGAGGGAAGTCCTCTAAGGGGCACTTGGATAGGTGGCAGTGGCGGCGGATGGTGGTGGCACACCGAAAACGACACAATTGACAAAGCTGATAAGAGAATTTTGCTTAGAGATCTAAGAATGGAGACACTTGTCATACTAAGATCAGCCAACTGCAACATCCTACCATTCGACTTTTCAATAGTTGCAGAAGAGTACAGAAAAGCCATCATAGAACTCCAAACAAAAGTCCCCGTTGAAACCTTCAAACTTGATTCAGTCATTAATAAAACAAAAGACCTGAAAACCATATCAGATGCTCTAAACTCAGCCTTAACTAGTTTGAAGAGCGATAAGAATAAAGAGAAAATGCAAAGACTCAATGAACTTTTAATAAAAACTTCTCGGATCTTGACATCAACCCTTTACACTTACATGGGTAAGTACGAACATGACCCTGCATACGACATGCCTCTAATTCCAGCGCTCGCACGAGTTACACAACTGGCAAGGATGAGTTTGCAGAGCACTGAAGCAAGATTCCTTGTGACCGAAATGACTAGGCAGATGAACAAAGTCAATGACCAAATCGATGCAGCAGTGGAACTAGTTGATACTGCTATTGAAGTGGTCAAAGAGAAAAAATACCATTGACCAGTTGGATAACTTACTGAGCATTTTCTGCTTACGCGCGCTCTTCTCAAAGCTCACAACGCACAATTTCCACCTATCGCACCATTATATTGTTAGAAGAAGCATAAGACACTAACTTGACAGAACTGACTCTTGGAAAAATATAAATGGATGAGTTAAGAACCTACAATTATGGCTACATCAAAAAGAAATGTGGAACCAAAGGAACAGATCGAGCGCGCTCCAGTAGATAAAATCTTGGAGTACTCTCTTGACATTTTGGAAAAGAAATACGACTTGTACATGTGGTGCGAAACAAAAGTCCATACATTGGTGACTCTTAACGGGCTCCTTTTGGGTGGTATATTTGTATTGGTCAGTAGTCATAAAGTCTCAGGAGTGATTAGTCTTTCCTTGCTGGGAGCCACGTTGCTGTTTCTTCTTTCGAGCCTTTTCCTTGCATTGTGGCATGTCAAACCCTTGATGTATAGTGGACGCACCAAACTCAAGAATCTCCGCACTACTATAGGCACTGAAGCATATTCGTCAAATGAGGAGTACATCGCTGAAATGATGAATCTCACGATTAGCAAGATGATTGAACTCGATGCTGAGCAAATTAGAGGGATGAACAGAAATATTATGATGAATCAGAGAGCAATTAAATGGGGGGTTCGGCTCACGGCCACAGCTATTTTTCTAGCTGCGGCTTTCTTCGTCAGTGTTATGGTGGTTGGAAGCACATGATTCTTAGCGGGGTGTTGCCATGAACAGATCGAAAGTGCGCTTATTGGAGGTGGGTTGATGGGCGAGCAGAAGAATATTCCAAGCAGACGAGGGAACTTTATATCTGGAATATGGCAAGAAGGTTCCGGTCCTGTTTTCACTTCATATGACCCTGTGACTAGAGATGTGATTTGGGAAGGCCATTCATCGTCCTCTACTGACATTCGTGAGGCAATCGAGGCATCTCTTTCTGCTGGAGAGGGTTGGCGGAAGGTGCCATTGCAGGAAAGAATCTCGATTCTGAATCGTTTCGGAGACCTCGTTCGGGCACACAGAGCTGAGCTGGGTCGGTTAATATCCTTGGAAATCGGAAAGCCCACTTGGGAAGCCTTGACCGAGGTTGATTCTGTTGCGGGCAAAATTGCCCCGACACTTGAGGCCTACCAAAGCCGAATACGAGAAAACAGGCGCGAAGCTTCTGGCGCCACTTCCGTTACTCGATTCAAACCCTACGGAGTAGTTGCTGTTATTGGTCCATTCAACTTTCCTGCACACATGCCTAACGGGCACATCATGCCTGCCCTTCTTTCCGGAAACACAGTAATCTTCAAACCAAGCGAATTCTCTCCAGCGGTTGCTGAAATGATTGTTTCGCTATGGCATGAAGCTGGTCTCCCAAAAGGTGTGCTTAATCTCGTGCAGGGGGGCGCGGAAGTTGGTCGTCGATTAGTCGAGTCACCCACTGTGGACGGGATATATTTCACTGGAAGCTTGAAAGCAGGTCTTGCCATTAGCAAAACTCTTGCTGATTCACCTTGGCGTATCGCAGCCCTTGAAATGGGCGGCAACAGTCCCCTCGTCGTTTGGGACTACAGAGACATCAAGTTCGCTCTGTATACTGTTTTGTACTCGGCATTCGTAACAACTGGCCAAAGGTGTTCTGCTGCCCGACGTTTGATCATCAAATCTGGGAACGCTGATTTTATTGAAGCTTTGAAGAGGTCGACAGAACGTCTGCGTGTCGGTCATTTTACATTAGATCCTGAACCGTTTATGGGGCCGATGGTTCGTCGCGAGCATGCTATCAGTTTGCTTGAGACTCAGAGGAGGTTGCTCAACAATGGAGCAAGTCCCATTGTTCAGGCTAGGTTAATCGACGAGATATCTGCATTGATTAAGCCAGGGATCGTTGATGTAACTTCAATGAACCATCGAGAAGATGAAGAGATCTTGGGTCCATTTCTTCAGGTTATCCACGTAAAGACTTTTGAGGAGGCAATTTTAGAGGCTAATAGGACGAAGTATGGACTTGCAGCAGGTCTCATTTCACAAGATGAGAGGAAATTTAGGGATTTCTTTAGCAGTACGCGAGCAGGAATTGTTAACTGGAACCAACCACTACCAGGAGCAAGCCCCTTTGCACCTTTCGGTGGGGTGAAGGCTAGCGGAAACAATCGTCCCAGCGGCTTCTTCGCCGTTGACTATTGCTCCTATCCAATTGCCTCGTTAGAAAGTCCTTTAGGTAATCTTCCCCCTAAGATACCTCCAGGATTGGAACTCTAGCAACAGAATCAGAGTAAACCAAATTGAACGCCGATATTTATCAAGAGATTAATCAACTGTTTTACCGCAAGACTTTGATTGATGCTGGCTTCGACATGTACGTTACGGAGCGACCTTTATGCGTTTCCAGAGATCTACTCTCGCAATATGCTAATCGGCACCAGATAATCAATAGATTCTTTAATCAGACACTTAAAGTTCTTGGCGACGCGCTTGAGGAAAAGATTTCGCCTGCTGTGTTGAAACTGCTTCTGGGAGATGCGCCAGCCCATATTTCTGTTGATTTCCATAAGTCTATTTTGAGAAAGTACCCAAAAGCACCGCTTTATTATCGGACCGATGACCCAGCGCCTGGTCGAAGTTGCGAACTCCAATGTCCCGGCAGCCTATGGGGAGAATATGCTGTCCTTGAAGATGCTTATTCTGCAAGGAAGTGCTATCACCCAGACTCGATAGCAGATCGGTTTGCAGACAGCCTAATTGATTTGCTCGGTGAAGATAAGCCTATGGTTCACTACCTATTCGACAACTCATCTCGTCCCGGAGGTGTGTTATACTTCATCCAGCGGACAAGACCTAGACTTCGTTACTTCGGGTTCGATAATGAAGTTAAGGCGATGAACTGCAGACTCATACGCTCCCATTCGGTATATGGTCTCGTTGCAGAGAACTACTTTAAAGATCGCTTGGAAAAAGCCACAAAAGGAGAAATCTATTTTGATCTTCCACCAAACTTGCTTTTTGATGCGAAGGGTTCACTGGCACTCCCCTTCTGGAGCGAGACCGCAAACTACTTCTCAGAAGAAATCCGCAAGACAATCTGCCGTACTATTCCAGTTCTACCCGACGGAATAGAAACTGATGATGGAAAGAAGATTTCGTTTGATCAATTCTCTAGACTTCCTAGGAACAAGCGACGCTTCTATCTCAAGTACGCTGGTTCTGATGTCTCAATTAACTGGGGATCGAAGGCAGTGTTCCGTCTTTGCAACTATTCTGAGAAGGCATGTCAAGAGCAGCTTCAAAACGCAGCAAAAGACTTTACGATAGGACGACCTTGGATAATCCAAGAGGAAGCTTTTGTGAAAGAGAAAGTGTCATACAAGCTACGTGATTCTCGGAGTGACACCGAGGAGAAACACATGAACTTGAGAGGCTTCTACGGCCCTTCTGGACTACTTGGGCTCATGATTCTTTATCGAGAGCATTTCAAAGTACACGGGCAACCTGATACTGTCGTGACAGTGGCTGATCATTTGAAGGGCTAGACAATTAAATGGGAAGACCTTATTTGAAAAGTACTTAGACTTTGCCATATGCTACTTCATTACTTCAAAGAGAATAAATCGCAATTTCGCCGGAGTCTGTTCATTCATCCCTCGATTTTATGGGTTATTCTGCTTGTGTTTAAGATGGAGGAAACAAAACATTAGTTGAAGTCTGTAAAAATACTGTGATTCGGTGAGGGCCAAAACAGCTTACTTTGATAATTGAATCAGTAGGCTGGTGAGTTCAGTTGGTGCCGTCACCATTGCATCATGTCCAGTCACAATTTCCCTATATGACCAACTAAGGTGACGTCATAGAGATCTTCGAACTTCAGAAAATTGACAATGTCGAGAACATGAGTTTCAAGTCTTGTGTCTGGTGATGTCAAGTGGTATTGATCACATAGACCTGTCAAGGTCGGTGCATAAACCTCGTGTCCGCCTGCTCGAAGTGAGCCCGATACTCTTCCAGCACCATCCACCATGCCAAGCACCATGAACTAGGACGAATCTAGTCATGAGGTTTACTCCGAAGCAATTGAATCACTATCAAGACTAGGTGCGTTCCGACTCAGCAGTGCGTTGATCATATTGCGTGCCTCCTATTTCGGGGAGCGCATGCGCAAGTACAGGACTCTTTTCCGTCTCTCTAGACCTTACAAAATTAACATATTCGCCATAGCTGAGTTTTGCGAGCTGCGAATCGATTCTTTCTTTCAGTGGACTTTGTACTTGTCTACATTCAGCTTCCCAGTCCTTTTGACATTCGCATGAGAGAGTGTCCAGTATTTCAAATCTTCTTGTTCGGTTGTACTGTCTAATGGCGTTCCAACAAGCCTTGTTGCAATTTGGTTCTTTCTGGCATTTGTTGTGTGCAACATTTATCGGTCTAGGATTATACCCAACGCCTCCAATCCTAAATTCCTTGTTGGTGTGCACGCTTTTGGCAACTTTCATAACAGACCATAACCACGGCGGGGTGTACAAGCCTTTTAGACTCAACGCGTGAACAAGAGTGAATTCGTGAATGCTCATTGGCTCCAAACTGACAGCGTCGAAACCAAAATTGTATGCAGTTTTGACTGTCTCGATTGCCTCATCGATTGCTTCACCCTCTGACAAAAAGGCTGGCTTCAAGAGGACGTAAGCTAGGCTTCGTAGCCCATTCTTCTTTAGAAGCGCAAGAGCCCGATGATAATCGTCAAGTGTCTCACCTTTATTTACGCATACGTTTCTGACAACATCATTTTCAGCTTCAAATCCCATCCCCACCTCTAGTTCAACATCTGATGCAAGAGCTGACCTCAATTCCCTCGCACTCTCTTGGCTGATGTATTTCGCCATCGACTCTATTGTGATTCTTTCAACTCCAGAAATTATGCTCGCAAGTCGTAGGATCGTTTTCTGAGCTGATCTATGTACCTCGTGTATGTTCGTGTAGTTTCCTTCCTGATAGATTCTAATCCATGATGGTTTGTACTTTGCGACATATTTGCTAATAGCACTGGAAAATTGAGCTATGTGAAACTCGGCAGACACAACGTTGTTCTTTGCGGAGCCTTCATATTCACCGCACATAGTACAGCCTCCTGTGCGGGCCCATTCACAACCGGTCGGGGTTAGAGTAATTATGAGGACAGTCGCAGGCTTTCCCTTCAGATTGGAATCCTTGACAACCCAGTCTGCTGGTTCTTCCCAGGTTGTCTTGATAGGCGGTCTTATGCGACGAAGTCTAAGAGCCCAGTCTCTTATACTTCGTATCTCATTATCATAATCTCGAATGTTTCCAAAATCCATTTATTTCTCTAGCTCCTATTCTTCCTAACCTTGAAGCCCAAATAATGGATATGAAAACAGTCTGATATTAGTTTTTCTTGATTTGCTGTGGTTAATTTGTTAAATCATTAGCTAATGACGCATGATTGTTCTCAAAACTCTCAAACAAGCAAGAGGACTCTCAAGCCAGCTAGCTCAACTACTGGCTGCCCTATGATAACAGATCTTGAAAGAAATCCTAACCAAGGAATCTGAAGTCGAGGCTTGGAATATGGTCTTTAGAGAGCTTCTAACGCTCCCCTATGCCGCTCTTGAGGCGCTGGACTTGAACCCTTTTGGGTATGGGGACGGGCAGATCTAAACCCTATTTAAACTTCCTCATATGGAGCGTTCAAAATGTTGGTCAAGTATCAACCGAAAACAATCAGTTCAAATCTCGCTGCCCTAAACGGGATTTTCTTCAATTCGAGCGTAAAATCAAGTTTCTTCAGCGCACGCGATCCATCCGTATTCTCTTAATGTCTCCTAACAGAATAAAAGTCATCGCGCGGTATTTTAGTAAGAACAAAAAGAGGATGTGTGGGTATTGTTACTTTTCTTCTTTCTTTTCCTTTAGGTAATTGAAGGTGACTTGAGTGTATATTTTTCGTAATGGGAAAACGCAATCTTTGCATAGCTTAGGATTTGAAAGAAGTATAGGGATCAGCTTTTTCCCAGTCTGCTTTAACGCTTCTTCTTCAACTAAAGCCTCATCTCTCGAGTTGAGTAAGAGATGGTTTCGTTCATGCGCAAGTATGTGAAAACTTAACAGGCATTTAGAACAATCCTTTCTTATGAATATGGTTGGCAAGGCTGCTAATGCAAGAAAAGAAAAGGCGGCGACCAACATATATGTGTGAATAGCTATTGCGAATAGAGAAGCGTTAACATAAAAATCCAAGATGAATAAGAAGCATCCAGCGAAGGTTAATACCACAAATAATATAGTCACAGAGTTTCGAGGAACACAAAAAGCAAGTCCATGCCTAACAAACCAGATTTGCTTAGGAATTCTCAACAATAACTTTTCTGGTTTATGACTCATAAATTCTTTCTCCTTTTAGCAATGTGACCATATATCTCAGCTTTTTATCACCCACTGAATAATTACCGCAATCATGCCCGGCTCAATAGCAGCTAAAGTGAGAATTACACCTACAAAAATTTTAACAATTGCCAAGGGCCCGGAAGATAGCTCAGCCAAAATATCGCTATTTCCAAGCCCTCCAAAGTCGGCAAAACCTGATATCAACAGAGCAATGCCTACAATGAATATGATAACTCTGAAACCAATCAAAATTACATCTCCAACATCCTCAACGTCTGTCAATTCGAGTCTCCGGAGGATTATGAACTTAACAAGTTATAGTTAGGTCTAATTTTAGAGCAGAGGAGCATCGCATTTAATAGCTTACTTTTCCAAGCTTGAGTAGCAAATGTGGATAAAATATTAGAACAAGTGCTAGGATTACGAAGCTTACCAAGAGTAAAGGCACCCAATAAACAATCATATGTAAAGGTTGGTTAAGATACACGATAAAATATATTATGGTCCACACACATACCCAAATGCTTACCACCATTCCTATGTTCCTTGTGAACAATATGGGCTGTAGAAACTTTTTTCCTTCCTCAGTAACCTTATAGGGAGGGCTATTTATTTTTGGATTTAGAGACTCGATTAGTTTCTTGTCGAAAAGATCAGTAAGCTGCGTCCACAAGCTACCCTCACTATAGTCCATCTTGTCTGCAAGTTTAGCTAACCAGTTACTTTCATCTCTAACACCATAAAGATATATCCATAAAAGAAGCCTCACCTTAGGTTCGACCAATCTCTTCCTAACTTTCCTTCGCGCCATTTTCACTCAAACTATATCTTACCAGAATCTACTAATAATCTTAACATTCCACAAGATAACATCCCATTACTTTCGATTATTACATACCGAACCTGCTTGACTCCGAAAGGGCACATGTATTATTTTGGAGTTGACTCTTTGTGGACAAAATGCCATATGCTTCCTTATGGTGTTTGAGTTTTTCGCTGGCTTGTTCTCCGCCAACTCCCCAATTTTCCATAGAAACCTCGTGGATCACAACTTCAACCGCTTTCGCAGGAATACCCATATCAGTGAAGACCTTAGTTATGCCCTCTATAACCTTCTTCTTAGCCTTGCTTGAGAAACCCTTCCACACATTAACATGAACAATTGGCATGATTTGAGCTCTGTCCGCATGCTATATAAAAAACTTTGCGCATATTTTTTATATCTAATAGTATGGTTATCTTATACTGGGGGGAGTGTTCAATTCCAGAAATTACTGATGAGCCGCCCAAGGAGATTAAAGAAGAATTAGCCGTATTATGCGCCACA
>Ga0315280_10010658_pt1 | contig 11477 bp, 6 predicted proteins | sample YL17G06_40_MG_FD_203697 | JGI IMG/M metagenome (GOLD analysis project Ga0315280, IMG submission 203697) | Sediment microbial communities from Yellowstone Lake, YNP, Wyoming, USA - YL17G06_40 | ecosystem: Environmental > Aquatic > Freshwater > Lake > Sediment | place: USA: Wyoming | collected... | reverse complement strand
TCGTGGATCAGGTACTTCTTGCCTGCCAGGAAACCGCCTTCGCCGCTGCCATTGCGAGCGATCTGCTCCATCCAGGGACCGTCCGGTTGTGCATCGACACCGAGGATCTCCACTTTGCGGGTAGCCACGTGGATGGCGAAGAACACCATGTACCGGACGAGCTTGCCTTTGACAAATAGTTCAATCGAGAAGAGATCGCAGGTGGCCAGGACGTGCCGGTGGCTCTTGAGAAACTCCTTCCACGTGGTCTTGCGAGTCCGGTCTGGCTCGGGATCGTAGCCATGCTCCAAGAGGATGTTCTTGACTGTGGTCTCGCCGATCTTGTGCCCGAGGTAGACGAGGTAATCGCAGATTCGCGTGTAGCCCCAACGCGGGTTCTCCTCTTTGAATCGGATCACGAGGTCAGTGATCTCCTGGGAGATCTTGGGCGGCCCGGGATGCTTGCAGTTCCTGCTACCATCGTATTTTTGGGCGATGAGTCGCCGATACCACTGGAGTACGGTCTCGGGCGTGAAGAGAACGGTGGTCTGCTCCAGGAGTTCTCGGGTCAGTTGTCTGGCCTTCGCGGCGAGCCTGATCCTCTGATGATTGTCGAGCAGGATGCGTTGGTCCTTTTCCTGCTGTTCCTTCAGGACCCGGACCTGCTCTTTGAGATAATCGATCGCCTTCCAGAGTTCCTGGTCAAGGTAGTACGCCAAGCAAGTCACCATCGTGAGCCACAGATTCCGTTTCATAGGCCGCTGAGGCTAATGAACTAGTGGGCTGTGGGCAAGAGCTTTCGTCAGACTGGGGCGCAAGTCAAGGAGATGAAGATACTTACGCTCGGATAATATTTGCACCATACGGGGTATCCCAAAAAGACATAGAGTGAATCAAGAACAGGATTCCTGCCGTCAGTTGCTTAGGTCGATCTCTCACTCGACCTCTCGCGTTTCTCTTTAAGGCTTGGATTCGAAGGTTGGGGGAATCCAGTCATAATCCCAGTGATGGCCCACCCATCCAGGCGGACTGATAGTGATGGTTTTACCGTCGGCAACACGAAGAATACAGATAGGACTATGTACTCTCCAACTGCCGCTGGAAGGAATCTTAACGTATGCGATATATCGCCCACAGTGCGACCACCGACCACAAGGGTCTTGCCCCATGACGTCCGCATTGTTGGGCGGGCTGATGATCTTTCCGTCGGTTCCACCTGGCAAAGATGGGTCGAACTTGCGAATCGCGATGCCCCCGCCGGCGTTCCAGCACATCCATTTGCCATCCGGCGAGAAGGCGGGATGACACTCGCCGAAATCCCCGGGATAATTTGGCATCTTTTGGATCTCGCCTCCCTTGGACGACATGAAATCTATCGTATATTGGCGGCCAAGATAGTCGCGAATCTCAAAGATGAACCACCCGCCGTCGGAGGTCATATCCGCAAGCCACACGTTTTGCTTTACGGGGATGGGAACGCTTCTGTGCCCTGTGTGGATGTCCGTATAGACAATGCCCTCTGGGCCGCACCGAATGGTGTTATTGCTGTCAGGCGTCCAGACGTAGTCTCCGTCGATACGCTTCGTCTCATGGGTTCTCACATCTACAAAATACTTACCCTGGTTATAAGTGAAGAACTCTCCATTGGGAGACGTGCGAGGTGCGCGTTCGTCCTCGTGTGGTGTATTGGTGAATCGCTCCAGTCCGGTCCCGTCGGCATTGATAATGTACAAATCGCGCGATAGGGTTTCCCCTTTCGATTCGTCAGGATTGCTCGGATGAATGGAGATGACAAGGCGATATCCCGTCCTGCGAAGCTCTTCCTTCAGATCCTGAATCCTCGGCTGGGCAAACGGATCACAACGCGCTGGCATTTGCCATTTTGCTCTAACGGACTGTTCTTCTTCGGCGTGACACGTTGCGGCAATGCCACACACCAGTAGCAGTACAATCTTTGCGTAAACGTTCATATTGTGGTCCCAATCTTGATCTTGTTGGAGTAAAAAATGCTTTAAGGCGCATTTCTGGCACAACGGAACCCCATACTATCCATAAGACAAGCATCTACAAAGCTGGAGTTTTCGCCGGAACGCCAGGAGGAGCGAAGATTATCTGCCCTGTCTTGCCATCCTCCGCCGCGTAAAACCTTTATTTCTCCTTTCTCAGGCCCTTGGGGATTCTGTGACGGGCTCGTCTTATAGTAGTTTTCGCCATATACATCATTGCACCATTCGGCAACATTGCCATACATGTCATAAAGCCCCCACGGATTGGGTTCTTTTTGCCCCACAACGTGAGTTTGCCTGGACGAGTTGTCGGTGTACCAGGCGTGTTTTTTCAGTGTGCTCAGGTCACGACCGAAATAGTATTCTCTTTCTGTCCCCGCACGGCAGGCGTATTCCCATTCCGCTTCTGTGGGAAGGCGGTATCCATTTGCCTTGAAATCACACTGCCACGTCCCATGTTCCTCATGATAGCAAGGCTCAAGACCCTCGGCCCGAGAACGGAGATTACAATACAGAACGGCGTCTGTCCAAGTTACCGTATCTACGGGTCTGCCAAGGCCCTTAAAGGAGGAGGGATTAGCTCCGACTAACTTGGTGTATTGCTCTTGAACCACTTCATATTTGTCCAGGAGGAAGGAACCGACCCACACCCTGTGTTGGGGAGCTTCGTCGGGTGCCCCCTTGGCACTTCCCATCTCGAACCAGCCCGCGGGAATAACGACCATTTCGAGACCGCTGCTGGTCTTGATGACTTGTGGTGCCGTGCCCGTGTCCTGCGAACGGCGGCATCCGGGGCAGATCAGCGAAGACAGCATCAAACAAGAGACTGCTGTGACAAGTCTCGCAAATTGCGTCCTCATGTGTGCGTTTCTCCAATGGGCTGCGCCCTTGTATTGGTCAACCAGTCATGAGAGCATTTCACAACAACTCCGCTTGGTCTTGAGTAGGGCGGAGGGAACCGGAGCCATGCTCCAGACACATGGCCGCGAATGCCGCCGGGGCCTCATAGTCCAAGCGGCTGTGTGGCCGGGAATGATTGTAATCCATCCGCCAACGCTCCACCACGTATTTCATCTCATCAATATACAGGAGCAACTCGTGTAGGGTACACAAATTCATCGGCCTCTAGCATGACTTCTCGCAGGTTGTTAAGAGAAGACCCTCTGCCTGCTCGAACACCACGTTCGCCGGCACGATACCCTGCCGATCTCGGACCATTTCCCGGCAGTAGCGACGGTGGAGATAGGGGAGAAAGCAGAACGCAGAACGGAGAAGACGGAAGCCGGAAGCTGAATGAGAACATATCCATCCGCTCCCCGCTGTCAGCAGGACAGCCTGTGTCTGTCAAGCGTCCATCGGACCGCCTTATAGCGTCGAAAGGCGCCATAAGTGCGCTCTGAAGAGCATCGGGTGTGGGACAGGGTGTGCCTGTCAAGCGGCAATGGCTGACTTCGCAGGAAACCGGCCGATCTCGCCGAGCCTTCCTATTATAATGGCGCCCTGATTCCCTCGATGGAAGGTTGGAAGGTGAAAGGATGGATGGTGATGAGAGTCAAACCAATGGGCATGCTCTGATGATGCCGGTGGGGTGGATCAACGGGCACCGGCAGACGTGATCATGTACCTCAAGGAGGAGAATGAGATCCTGCGGGAGGGACTCGGCATAGAGAGAAGCCTGAAAAGTTCGTGTGCGCTGATTCACGATCGAACCCTGGGAGGAAGCCTGTGTGTTGCGGAAGGAGATCAAGGAGCGCGAGCTGAAAGAAGACGACTTTACAGTGGATCTATACCGCACTGTGAATCGGCCAGGCGGCAAGCTGCCATTCTACTTCGACCCGGATCAGTTGTTCGCGACGACCTGCGCCACAGGAGTCGATGGCGTGCTCACGATAGCATCCCTTCCTTTCCTATTGACGAGGGCCTGAGACGCTGGCTCCATCAACTTCGTGAATTCACGACGGTTCATGGTTGCACGCTCAATTCGCTCTTCCTGCCGCCCACTTCGAGCGTGTGCGTGCCGGGACGATTGAATATCACGGGGAAGGTGAGCGTCTGCTTGGCATCGCGGCGCGCCCACGCCCACTTGGCGTCACGGACCTGGCCATCCACCCGCAAGGGCACGCGGCTGCCATCCAGGAAGGTACGGGCGATATCTGCGGTGACCGCGCACAATTCACCCACCTTGATCACTTTTGGGGCCACGGTCACCATGGAGCAGTCGAATCCGCCTTCCACGTTCCAGCCGCCGACCTCGAGCGTGGGCTTGGCGTGGCCGACGTCTTTGGCCGCGAACCGCGCCGAGACTTCGCGGGACTCGCCCGGCAGCAGGCTGAAGTAATTGTCGTCCCAAAGCACGGGCAGGATCTCCTCGCCCCCGGGATCTTGCGTCAGTGCCGCTTGAATGAAGAAGGCAATCTGGTCGGTCTGGTTAGTGACTCTCACCCGAGCCATTTTTCCCATATCGTGGGTTTCGATCTCACACGTCGACACCAGCCTCACCGGAGGCAGCGCACGCAACGCCTGCATTGATCCACCCTTCTGTGCGGGAAACCAATAGAGGTTGTCCGCAACCCGTTTTCCTGCGGCGTCGGTCAAGTCGAGCCGGACGAAATAGACAGGTGGCAGATTCGGCAGCTTCGGCAACTCAAACAGATCACGGTAAGCATCGGCCCTCACGTCGGCGTCCGCCTCTTTCTCGAACAGCAGGTGCATGAAGGCATCAAGCACCCGGGCTCGCGCCTTGAGACCATTGCGCGGCTGAAGCGAATGATTCACCACAGTCACTGTCGGTTCAATCAGTCCAAGCTGGATATGGACCGGCGCGTTGGCCCGCTTGATGAAGTAGTAACTCACCATCGGTTTCAAGAACCAGTCGAAGATCTGCCACTGCACGTCCGGCCAGGCGGAATTGATCTTCCATTGCGTAAAGCCGCTCGTGATGTCCCACAGCCGGTGGTTCACCGCCTCGAACATCGCGCGGTGCTGATCGGCGGTGGCCAGGTGCCCTTGCCAGACGTAGTCGCCCACCGTGATCGGCTCGCCATACACCCGCCGCACGGCCGCATCGTAGGGCTGGTAGTATTTGTTGGCGCCATGATGCGCCCACGTCGCATCCAGGGGGAATGTGGGACCGGGCGCGACCTCGCCCAGGTCGGGAATGAACTTCTGCAGGCTGCTCAGCGGCGGGAGGGAAGCCGAGCCAGACTCTGTCATGAACATCCAATTGGGAACCTCTCTCACTCTCCGGTAATACTCTGACGGTTCTTCCCAGCCATAGGTGTTGAATCCAAGGTCCGTCATGCCCGTAGGCATGTCCTCCCGAAACCACGGCTGCACTTGGTCCGGGGCCACGTTGGGCATGCCGTTCGAGGGGACCCAGAAGCGGCTCCCGTCCAATTCGATCACGCTGGCACGCCATGGCCGGTAAACCTCCTCGCGCGTGAACCCCTCATTGCTCGCCATGTACATGACCAGGCTCGGATGGTTGCGGTAGCGCTTTATGATGTCCCGGGTGCATGTCACCACCAAGGGGACATCGCCCGGATACTTCGAGTCGGTCTTCATCCACGAACACCCGTAAAAACACTGGCCGATCATCACGCCGTGGCGGTCGCAGGCGTCGAATAGAAAGTCCGGCGGATTGGCGATGTCCTCGAAGTAAATCAGGTTGAGGTTTGCTTCGCCGTAGTAGCGAATCTCGGCGTCCATCCGTTCCGACGTCCAGTCCAACAACGCATCCGGTTGGATATAACCGCCCCGAGCGAAAATCTTCTGACCGTTGACCAGGATGCGGCGACCATAGTGGCCGTTGTGCCCATGCATTTCCGAACCGATCTGGCGCACACCAAAGCGTATCGTTTGCCGGTGAGATTCCCTTCCGTCCGACGTGAACGCCAAGTTGAGGCTGTAGAGCGGTTGCTCGCCGTAACCGTTAGGCCACCAGAGTTTGGGCTGCTTCAGCACGGGCGCAGGATCGAACGTGACTTGCTTCGATTCACCCGCTGCCACGGTCATCGCTGTCTCAAAGGTCAATCCGGTTTCGGCGACTGCCCCGTTTAGCGTGCCGCTGACCGGTTGGTCACCCGCATTAGCCACGATAGCGCTAATCTTCAGCGTCGCGCTGTCCGTGCGCGGCAGAGGCAACTCCGTCACGATAAAAGGGTCGCGCACGACCACCGGGCCGCTGGTTTCCACCCAGACGTCTTGAAGGATGCCTGTGTATCGATCGGGGATCGTCGGAAAACAATCATAGCCGCCAGCCAGTTGCACGGCGTAGTCCATGGGCCCGTCGCTGACGTGATCCTCGAAGCGATTGTTCGCCAGCGGTGCCAACTGCGTACCGGGCGACCCCACGTGGTCCACGCGCCAGACCTTCACCGCGAGGGTATTCGATCCGGGCACAACCCAGCGCGACACCTCGAATGCGAAACGCTGGTTCATGCTCACCATTTGCTCACGGCCCGCGACCTTGGTCCCGTTGAGCCACACCTCAGCCCGGTAATTGATCGAGTCGAAATGCAGCCACGTTTTTGCGCCCGCCGGCTGACGCCGCAGATTGAAGGTGGTGCGAAACCACCACGGATCGGTCCAGGGATTGCGTCGGTCGGGCAGATGACTGTAGCGCGCGAGATTTTCTTTTTGATTAAATTCGTCTGAGGCGTCGGGGACACGGAAGGCATTCATGCCGAAACGCATATCCGGATAAACACCGGCCTTCGTCAAGGCGTGGAGAACGGTCGTAGGGATCTTCACGGCGTACCAGTTCTCGACTCTGCTGCCCGGCTGTGACAGCGACGAACCGTCGCTTGGGTCCACCGTCGACGACTGCATTTGCCAGTCTTCGGACAGATCCAACCGGTAGGATGATTCCGTCGAATCGGCCCCAGATATGCTGACGGGCACCGACGTGCCCGACAGCAGGACCATGTACAGCCATGCATTCTTCATGGACATACTCAGCCGATCTTTCTCACATGATCTTCGCCCGGCAACAATGCCGCCCTCCCCACCTCCCAGTATGCGGTCCCTTCCCGGGAGAATTCAAGATCAAAGTGGTTTCTCGCAGCGCGTCCCTGTACCGTCGACAAATCTCGGCCACGGACAATTCCACAAGAATCTCCCCGGTCGTTTACGGCCCGTTCATGGCATACCTGAGAATCGGTCATATCTCTTGCTTGTCCTTATCACAACGCGCATACTATCCAGAGATTCTCGCTGGAAGTAACCTCGCTTTTCATGGGGACACCGGTTATGAAGGTGACGGCCAAAACTCCGGATCCAAAGGAGAGATTGTCCATGTCCACAAGATTCTGGCTCTTGCCCGTTCTGATGTGTTTTCCGATCGTCGCACGGTGTGCCGTGCCTCAGCTTCCCGGTGTCAGCGCCGCCATGCAAGGGGCCGTTGACGCCCGCGAGATTGCCGGAGCGGTTACGGTGGTCGTGACCAGGGACAAGGTCCTGCATCTTGAGGCGACGGGGCTGGCGGATGTCGCGGGGAAGAAGCCGATGCAGCCGGACTCGCTGTTCTGGATCGCCTCGATGACCAAACCCGTCACGGCCGTGGCTGTCCTGATGCTTCAGGATGAAGGCAAGCTCCACGTGACCGATCCGGTGGCGAAGTATGTCCCGGCGTTCGCCGATCTGAAGACTCCCTCGGGCCAGCCCGCCAATCTCACCATCGCCCAGATCCTGACGCACACGTCGGGCCTGGGCGAAGCGCCCGCTACTGGGGCGCGTGAGGCGCACACGCTTGCCGATCTTGTTCCGCTCTGGCTGGCCGCCCCAATGCAGTACGAGCCGGGCACCAAATGGCAATACACACAATCGGGCATCAACCTGGCCGCACGCATCGTGGAGGTGGTCAGCGGCCTGTCCTTCGACACGTTCGTACAGCAGCGCATCCTGGATCCGCTGGGCATGAAGAACACGACGTTCTACCCCGTAGGCAACTCTGTTGTAACCGCCTACGCCAAGAACCGGACTACGGGTGAGCTCGAGTCCACGCCGCCTCGTAATGACTTTGGCACGCGTGGTCATCCACCGCTGGGCAATGGCGGGCTCTACTCCACCGGCCCCGATTATGCCCGGTTCTGTCAGATGCTGCTCGGCGGCGGGGTGCTGGAGGGCAAGCGTTATCTGAGCCCCGACGCCATGAAGTTGCTCACGACCGTTCAAACTGGCTCGTTGCCTTGTGGCTTCTTCCAGACGGCCGAGTATGGCGACCACGGCGCCAATTACGGCTGGGGCATCGGGACGTGCATTTTGCGCACGCCGCACGAGGGCATCGCCGCCATGCTCTCACCCGGTACGTTCGGCCACGGAGGAGCCTGGGGCACGCAGGCATGGATCGATCCCGTGCGTGGCGTAGCGTACGTCCTCATGGTGCAGCGATCGAACTTCCCGAACAGTGATGCCAGCGGTGTCCGCCGGGCCTTTCAACAGGCAGCCGTCGACGCGCTGGCAAAGACGGCCGGTCCCGACTTTGGGCCGAACGTACTGGTCTTCGATCCTTGCATGCCCATGGCCGACATCCAGCAGAAGATCACCGACGTACAGACCCGGCAGCAGCGTGCCCAGTTCGGCCCCGACCGCTATGCCTATCTCTTCAAGCCCGGCAAGTACGAGCTGGACGTACAGATCGCTTACTACATGCACCTGATGGGCTTGGGACGCTCGCCGGATGATGTCCAGATCACCGGCGCCGTGCGCTCCCGGTCTACGCGCAGCGCGCTGGTCAATTTCTGGCGCACGGTGGAGAATTTCTCTGTAGTTCCCACTGTTGGCGCCAATAGTGTGAACACCTGGGCCGTCTCGCAGGCCGCCACCATGCGCCGGGCCCACATCAAGGGCAACCTGAACCTCTGGGAAGACGGCTACTCCAGCGGCGGTTACCTGGCCGACTGCAGGATCGACGGCACCGTGACCTCCGGCACGCAACAGCAATGGTTTTCGCGCAACGACGAATGGGGTAGCTGGAGTGGCGGCAACTGGAACATGGTCTTTGTGGGCGTGACCAATCCCCCGGCCGGCGAGTGGCCGGCCCGGCCCTACACGGTGGTCGAGAAGACGCCGCTGGTTCGCGAAAAGCCTTACCTGATAATCGACGACGCCGGGAAATACTTCGTCTTCGTGCCCGCGCTCAAGACCGAGCCCACGCAGGGCACCGGCTGGACGAGCGGACCGTCGGCCGGCACCGCGGTGCCCATTGACCAGTTCTATATCGCGCATGCGGACAAGGACGCAGCCGCCAGCATCAACGCCGCCCTGAGCCAAGGCAAGAACCTGATTCTCACTCCCGGCGTCTACCATGTGGAAAGCCCCATTCTGGTGACGCGCCCCAACACGGTGGTGCTGGGGCTGGGACTGGCCACACTGGTGCCGGATAAGGGAACATCGGCGATGGCAGTTTCCGATGTCGATGGGGTGCTCGTCTGTAGTCTCCTGTTGGATGCAGGCACGACCAAGTCGTCTTCGTTGCTGCAAATTGGCGAGCCGGGCAGCCGGGCCTCGCACGCTGCCAACCCGATCTTTCTGTACGACATCTTTGGCCGGGCCGGCGGAGCGCAGGCGGGCGTCGTGGATACCATGGTCGTCATCAACAGCAATGATGTGGTCGGCGACTGCCTCTGGCTCTGGCGGGCGGACCACGGCGGCCGGGGCACCGTCGGCTGGGACATCAACAAGAACGAGCGAGGCCTGGTCGTGAACGGCAACAATGTCACCATGTACGGCCTGTTCGTCGAGCACTGCCAGGAATACCAGACGCTCTGGAATGGCAACGGCGGGCGCGTCTATTTCTACCAATGCGAAATGCCCTACGACCCACCCAGCGCCGAAGCCTGGAAACATGGCGAGGTGGTCGGCTTCGCCGGCTACAAGGTGGCCGATACGGTGCAGACCCACGAGGCATGGGGTATCGGCGTTTACGCCTTCTTCCGCGGCGCACCGATCCTGGCCGAAAACGGCATCGAGGCCCCGAAGGCCCCGGGTATCAAGATGCACCACCTGTTCACGGTCCGTCTGGGCGGCAATACGGGCGGCGCCGGCATCAAGCACGTGATCAGCGGCGTGGATGGTCCGGTGATGAACAGAATAAGGGCGACCGTCAACGAGTATCCATGATTCGCCGCGTGCCGCTGTGGCAGCTCTTGGCGACAGAATCCCATATGCGCGCTTGTCAAGCGGCCGTCGGACCACCTTGTAGCAGCTGAATGTGCCACAACTGCTCTCTGAAAAGGCTGGCACGTGGGACAGGAGCGGCAGGGCGGAGGTGGTCTCAACGGTGTCCGCCTCGTTGACACGAGAGAAGCGGAGGTCTCTGCCTGAAACGCTGGCACACCCGTCCCATATTCAGAACGTAAAAGTCACGCCAGACGGGCTACGCGGCGTTCTTGAGGCGATAGGCGGTCAGTCGTGCTTCGGCGAATACGTGACGCTCGATGTTGGAGGACACGGTTTTCGCATCTCGTCTGAGCTTCTCAAGTTTGCGGCTGTAATACAGGTCATCCGGCCGCAGACCCTCCAAAGTCATATGCGGCCGCCAGGTGTTGTACCAGCTTTCGAATTCCGTGCACAGGAACGTCAGGTGGTCAAATCCCTTGATGATCGGTACGCAGTGCAGCCATTCGTACTTGAGCGTCTTGATGACCCGTTCGGTTACGGCAATAGACCCGTGTTTGCCTACGGCGCCGAAGCGAGGTTTGATGTTCCATTGTTTGAGCAACTCGGCAAAGGCATCTCCGGTAAAGACACTGGCCCGGTCAGAAATCATATGCTTCGGTGCCCCATGTTTTCGCATAGCCTGTTCCAGAGCCTCGATGATCCATCCGGCATTGGGGCCTTCCAGGGGCGTCACGCACACGACCTTCCGGGAGAAATGGTCAATGGCCACCAGGACCTGGATGGGCCACAGGCCCCAGCACAGGACCTTTGTGGTGTCGACCGACCATACATGATTGGGATACGAGGCAGGAATCGAGCGGGCCTCTGGTTTCTCTTCTGTCTTCTCCGTGGGGGTCACCGGCGTTGTGGGAGTATTGCGAGGCTTCGGCCTTTGCGGGATATTGCGGACGGTCGAGGCCGAGAGGAAGATGCCCAGCAACTTGAGCTGGTTGGCGATGCGAATGCGGCCCCAGTTGAGGTTGGCCTTGGTGATCTCCCACACGAGCGAGGCGATCTCGGCCGGTGTCTTGTTCGCCGCGGTGCCGGAGGGCTTCTGATCTTCGATCTTGTGCAGCCAGCGATAGAGTGTAGATCTGGCGATGCCGAAATAGCGAGAGACCTTTCGCCTCGGGATTTGGAAGGCTTCCACTTGCCAGAGGATCACAAGCCTTTCGCGGGTTTCATATCGCGGTTTCTTGCCCTTCTTGTCGAGGTGTTTCTGAAGGATTGAGACCTGGTAACCGTTCACGGCTCTGCATCAATATAACAGAGAAGGGGCGGTTTCTTTTCGGAAGTGGGCATTGATGGCGTTGCAGAAGAACTGGAAGACGC
>Ga0315280_10010657_pt1 | contig 11477 bp, 11 predicted proteins | sample YL17G06_40_MG_FD_203697 | JGI IMG/M metagenome (GOLD analysis project Ga0315280, IMG submission 203697) | Sediment microbial communities from Yellowstone Lake, YNP, Wyoming, USA - YL17G06_40 | ecosystem: Environmental > Aquatic > Freshwater > Lake > Sediment | place: USA: Wyoming | collected... | reverse complement strand
CGGATGGCCGGTGAATCGACAGATCGATGCGAAACCCTCAAACTCCAAGCTGACTCTATCGTTTGCTGATTTCTCGCTAACTAGCTTCACCATTCCAAGAGCCTCTATCTTGAGTCAATTCAGAGAGAATAGAAGCTTGTCGTCGGGTAGGCTGGTGCGCACACACACAAATCAACGGTTCAAATTGCGACGCTCGCACCATGGTACCCACACACACAAATACGAACAGACGACCTCAATCGACCGTCCAATTCCGGATGCCCGCACCAAGAGAACCATACACACAGTCAGACTCGTACTAGGATCGTCTTTCGAGTTTTCGCCTGAGAGCGATGAATAGGACTCCCAGGATGGGAATGCTCAACAGCCTCTCTAGCGTATCCGTCCACAGAGCGGTTGATCGGAGCTGGAAGAACGATGCAACGCTACGAGTGAGGCTCTCTTGGAAGGACAACGGCTGACAGAATTGCCACTCTGACGATTCATGCAAGCCAAGTCTCAAGCCTGCTAGGCTGAAGATCAAGATGAATGCTGCAAGTGCGGGTCTAGAGATGCTCTCGCCATACCTGGATAAACCCGAAAATATCCACAGTAGCAAGCGTTCTGGAATGGCTCGCCACCCTTTCCCTCGCAACCATCGTCGTCGCATGTCCATCTCACCGATGAAGAAATCCCCTGCCTCCGCGTACCGGAACGCCTTCTCTTCGTTGGCCCTGAGACGAGCACAAATCTGCCGAACCTGTTCCGGAGTGACGTTCTCGAAGGGCGTTATGCTCATCAAAACCTCATCGACGACTGCCCTCCGGCCGTGATACCTGCCCCACTCGACCTCTTGGAAGTTGAAGCCGACAAGATCCGCGTTCAGGAACGATACCCGATCAATTGCATGATTCATCTCAACCCCCAGGCGGCTATTGTACTCCCGCGGCTGAATGAATAGGACATCACCACTGGGGCCCACAGTAGCACCACTGAATGAGGTCACAGACATGTTTTGATACGGATCTTGTTCCAGCAAGAAGGAGAGGTCGCTGGACTCAATAGTGTCACGTTGAAACAGAGCACGTTCGAAGACTGCCGACCCATCGAAACGAGCACCTACTCGCAGGTTCCCATGGAACTTCGTATCGCGAAAAGCAACTCTTCCAAACCTCGCGCCATCAAACAACACGTCATCTGAGAATGTCGCGTAGTGAAATTCTGCGTCGCCCAAGAATTCAGCTTTGTCAAAGGCCGCGTACCCTTTGAATTTGACTTCCGAGAAGTTTGTGAAACCTCTGAACTGGACATCGTGAAATGCTGCGTGACCAAGAATTATCGCTTCGCAAAATATGGCCTCTTTAGAGAATGTGGCGCCACTGAATCCCGCGAGCTCTGAAAACAAAGCATCATTGAAGAATGCTCCATCCGAGAATGTGGCTCCGGCAAACTGTGCACGACGGAGGAATGTGGCGCCCGAGAGGAAGAGGCGCTTTTCGAAAACGTGGTCCTTCAGTTGCAAGTCTACGGGGAATACAAATCCCCTGAAATCTATGATCGGTTCTTCAGCCTTCTCGAACCTCTGAAGCTCTTCAGAAAAAGCACGGCAGAACTGGTCGGCCTCTACGCTAGTCTTGTTATCTAGATGAAAAATGCACCGGTCGTCTCTGGCGACAGCTCTTCTGCATACGTTTCTCTCATACGTCCACGTACAGCATCGGCTAGACGACATTACGTATCACTCGTCCCAGACTGTCCGCATAAGGCTGACTGAGAGCTCTTGAACTTATGCACGAACACATACGTCGGCCACCTAACAACCAAGAAAATGCAGTTCCTCTGCCGCACTAGTTCAAGATGCTCTTGTCTGCTTCTGGTCACTACAAGAAGTTCTGCGACAAATGCAGGGCTTCGCTCTATCTTGACACAGAAACCCGCCCCTTCGGAAGAAGAGTATACTGGGGTTTCCAATCCCCCTTCTCCGGCGCCGCAGGGTCTGTACCCATCACGGTTCAAAACCCGATTCGCCCAAGAAAAGTGGTGCGGCCACGGGGACTCGCACCGCTAGCGGCGAATTATTGGGACTCATGAATTACGAGTATGGTTATCAGGAGCGACGTGGTCCAAAGTTCGGATGCCCGCACCACTAGACTCGCGCACACAAATCAAACGAAAACGACGGCGAACGCTAGTCCAAATTGCGACGCTCGCACCACTGATGGCACACACACACCAGCCTACCCACACACACAAAAACTACGGTTCAAATCTGGGTGCCCGCACCATGAGACCCACACACACACAATAACCAAGAACGACGGTTCAAACTACGACGCTCGCACAAGAGATCGAAACGAGGAAGGCAGGCTTGTCCCTCGCTTCGCTCGCTTGGTATGAGGCAATGGGTATAGCTGCATTTCCTCCCATGGGGGACCGTCAGGTCTGAAGATAGTATAGGCTAGGATAGCTTGGGTCTCTAACCCATGTCAAGGCCTGCGAGTTTATCGCGTTGTAGGTGGTCCAAGTGTCAACTTGCGTTGTAATATAATCAGGGCTATTCACCCATTGATGACTTGAGAAATTGACGGCGAACGAAGGTGCACCTTCGTTTACTTTGACATAGAAGGTCCAAGGGGCCCAACTGCTTCGCGCTTGAATGAACATACGCTGTGTTGCGGTCGAACCAAATGGTCCCTTCTCGGTCGCCGAGACAGTACAGTTGATTGCTGCGATCGTGACATCCAATGTTATGTCTGTTTGCCCGGTGTTCTGTGCTACGAAGTAGAACGCCTGAGCGGGTGCATTGAATTGCGGCACCGGAGTCAACGAATACGTGTAGCCCAGTGCAGTCAGTTGGTAGTCAACTACAGGCCTGTTAAGCCACACTTGGAAGCACAGTCCGACAATTAGCGAAGCAATCGTGACGCCGTTAATCAGAAGACCGGCATACGTTCGCCATCGTCGCTTGTGTAGCTTGGCGATTCTTTCCTTCAGAACGGAGATCTCACCGTGGATGTCTGATACGGCCTTGCGTGTCTCTGCCTCAATGGTTGAAAGTTCCTTTGCGATCTCCTGCAAGCGTTCCTTGTTTCTTCGGGGCGATGGCATGTGAACTTCGACCTCAGCATTAGTCTAGCGGTATAACGATTAGGTAAAGGTTTGGAGTCGTCTTGCTCGTTTGTTGGGTGTGTTGGTTGAAGCGTGAACGAGAGCCTCATTCTATCCTTGTAATTTACAAGCCATTTTTCAGCCCGCCGAGTCTCATGAGTTATGATTTATAATGCCATTCCGTCACGTTTCGAGGTCGTTTCGTCAGGGGAGGCGTCGTTTTGGCGGCGGCGGGGCCACATGGTGCGCACACATTACTCCATGCTAACGGTCCAATTCATGCTCCCAAGCCTTACCGATGAAAGTGGAAGGTCGGGTGGTGCGCAAGCACGCACACACGGCAAGACTCTCGGTTTCAGTCACGAGGACAAGAACAAGGCGAGCGCCAATAGGCCAAGAATCAGAATGGCAATCTCAAGAATGCGTTGCTTCCGAGGCTTGTCATCCACCACGAGTCTTTGTTCAGGATCGTCCGTCGGACGGTCCAGCCTAGGAGGAGTCTGGTGAACGTCCGATCCTCGAATTAGAACCGCCGAAATTCCAACGCCGTCTGCGAGATTTACCGCGAAAGCTTGATGCTTGCCGTCGCTGCTATTCGAGGCCCGAACTTGGGCTGACGTTTCAGCAGCATTTGATGTGTTCCTCGCCGCTCCCACCGAATCGTCTGAGATTTCGGTGACGTGTACATAGGGATCCTTCATCCAAATGAGCAAAGCGGTTGAGGGAATTAGCAACAACAGAAGCCAGCAGATATAGAACAAGCTGTGCCGCATTGCCCTTCTCAAATTCCATTCCTTTCACTTAGAATGACGCACTCCCTGCAGTTATTCCTATCATTTGAAGACGGTGTCATCATCATGATGGTATTTGTGTCCGCACGATTACGTGAACTGAGATATGACCAGACGGAACTAGAAGTGGAGAAGCCTCATCTCCCATATCCAATTGAGATGGGCGCACAAACAATTCTGCGACGTTCGCAAGCCTCAAAACATAGGCAATCATCGCTTATCCTAAGCATGGCGACCATGAATGCCAGCCAAAAAGAATAATCGCAGATCATCCAGACCTAAAAGTCAACGAGTCACACCCAGAAGTCAACGAGCTAAGCCTAGGCTTGACCAAGAGGCCATCGATGATCAGAAATTCCAGCAGAAACTAGAGGCGAAACGGTTCACAGACCGGATCGTGCGTGAAGCGAACGAACAGCTACAATGCCCCGACTGCGGCAGCTCAACTTGGCGAATGCGACCACTATACTACGTCAACTGGGTAGCGAACGAACTAGTCGCCACAATGGTCTGCCGCAAATGCAAACGCAGCATACTCCACGGAACACACATAGAGAAAGATCCTGAGGAAGAAGACGAAGAAGAATCCGACGACCTCCCGTTCGGCATATTCGGGTTCAGGCCCAGGCCTCGGCGCCGACGTCGACTGGACATTGACCAACGCATACGTCTTCTCCGCTTCCTCTAGGTCTTCCCAAAAAAGGGGAATAGAGACGCTAGGATGCGCGACCGCTCCTAGCCTAGCAATGTATCGATGTGGAGCTATTTGTCCTCGTAGATGTATGCTGTTCCTGGGCCGTCGACGACTGCGTACTTCTTCCCGCATTTTAGAATCGGTTGGTCCCTCATTCTACTGATTTGTAACAGTGAGTCCTTGTTCCTGAGAACTTCAATATTCCTTGCTCCTGCGGTTTGTATTGCGACGCACTCGGTTGCCTCCTTGTCAACTTCATCCAACTTCAGAGATCACCTCCTTTGTGACTTAGTCCTGTTGCGGCCGCAACTTGGATGCCGGTAAAGGGTTCTCAGTCTTCTGCCGACGGGTTCGAAGAGTATGTTCCAGTGAGCAAGCCGTGAATTGATGCGAGCCCTGTTGAAGTCCACCCTCCTCGGGTCATCCCCGAGGAGATACTGCAGGCGGTTGGCGGTGCGAGCATCCACGGGTCGATCTATGCTGATGCGGTAGTGCCTGCCATGGTGGGTTCTGCTGGTCTTGATCCAGTGGACGGTCATGTGATGTCGCCGTAGGATCGTGATTGTCTGTTGGACGTATTCTCGCTCAAGCTGCGAGGATACGTGACAGTCCTTATCGACCTTTAGCACGCTTTCTCTTTCTGGTTTTGGCTCTACGATTTTTCTTTGCATATGTGATCACCTTTGGTGGTAGCGTGGTTGCCTTCCACTGCTTGCCGCGGTATCGCATGCTCCTCGTGTAGACTTTGATGACTTTCTCAACTGCAGCTGCTTGCTCTTCTCTCTCGTAGCTAACTCTAATCCGTCGCAACGGGATCCACACGCGGTGCGTTCTGTAGATGTCCCGTTGAAATTGCGCTACTCCTCTACGAGCCAGCGCCCGCCTGATACGCGTTGGTGGTCCTCGCCGCGACGATTCAAAGTGGCTCTCGTATTCGCGTTGAAACTCCACACGGCGGTCGTACCATGCAGTTGCGATGGTCATGCGGTACAAGCGTGGGAAGACGCTCATTTCCTGGTCCTCCGCGGCACCATTGGGTTCTCGTCCATGTTGACCCAATTCATCAGATGCAGAACGCGTTCCACATCCTTGGAGTTGACAGAGGTACGGCCTTTCTCCATGGCGGAGGCCTGCAGTAGTGCTTGGAATTGTTTCTGTAGTCGGAAGCCGTAAGCATCTTCGGCTTGGGCTATGGCGGTTGTTGATGGTAGGATCGCTCTAGCATACTTCCGAGGGAGTGTGATCTTCTTCTCTTCTTTTGGTATCTGCAGTTCAATATCGCGCTCCTGTAGATAGCCAAGTCCGAGTATAGAGTCGAAAACTTTCCTCACTGTCTCCATGCTGTAGCTGTAGCTGAACGGGACTATGCGTGAGAGGAAGCCGAGTCTTCCCCAGTTGTGTCGTTGATCGCGCAACTCTCCGCCTGTGATTGCGGTTACGATGCCGCACTTCACATGCTTCGGCGTTATCCTCTGAGTTGCATATGTCGAGACAGACGCTATGCCCTCTTCGATGAGTCCATTCATCATGGTGACGAATGTTTTGACTGTGGATTCCTTGCGTGAAAGAGGCTTCAGCAGGTCAGGGATTATGATGTGTTTGATCTCGCCCGACTCGATCTTGGAGAGGTAATCCCTTTCGATTCCGAAGGCCGTCACATCGCTGAGGTAAATGATGTTCTTGTTCACTATGAACTTCTTCAGTATCTCCGTCTTGCCGGATTCTGGTTTCGCGATGATGAGCAGGCTGTTTGGTTTCGGGACGTTCTTGATGTAGGCTGTGTACAGGGTGAGCGTTATCATGTCGACTAGTGGGTCAAGGTCTTCCAAGATTGTTCACACTCCTCGCATGGTGGGGGGTTTCTCTGGGAGAAATGACCCATCCCCTGATGGGATATTTCGTCGGGCGAACACCATCCCTCATCTTCACCTTTTCAAAGGGGCGATTCTGCGTCTGCCGTTCCGGTCCAGGCTCAAGTCGATCTTTCTGCCCAGCCACTGTTCGGTATTGTCGCCGAACGCTTTGGTCAACCGTGCTAAGAGAGACTTGTCCGAGATTTCGGCAGGGTATGGAACGAAGAGGCTGAATCGCTCATCCTTCGCATTGGTTACCGTGAGGATTAGTGTTCTTCCGTAGCGGGTTTCTTGTTCTTTGACCTGCTGGATATTGTAGCGTCCTGGCTGTGTTGCGACTGGCGGGTACTTTGTGAATTTGGCGTCTATCTTGCCCAATTCATTTCACCGTCTTCTGGACTCCCTGTTGCTTGGTGCGAATGCTGAGAGTTCTCTTGTTGAGCAATGATGTTGGGCAACTCTTCAGCGTCAGGAGGTGCTTGCGGATGCTCATTGCTTCGCTCTCCTTGCATCTTCGAAATCCTCTATCTCTTTCCTTAGCTCGGGAATCGTTATGCGCTCGTTAGTTACGGCAAGGATTGGTTGGGGTGTGCTAAGCACAACGTGGAGTTTCTTGCGGGCGGATTTCTCCACACTTCCACAGAATGCCTCTACCAGGTGTACAATGTTCGTGTTCTTCGCAGTCTCAGACGGGAAGGGTATCGACAGGCTTCTCTGGCCTTTCGGATAGATTTCAGTCAGGAGGATGACTGGGGCCTGTCCGGTTCCTTCCGGCGCCTTCACATCTTGAATGATGCGATTGCTCGTTTCGCTATTTTGTTTTGGCAAGTTGATCAGCGGTACAATAGTGTTTAAGAGGATAACGGTTACATCCGACACTAACGTCAGTAACGGTTTGGAGGCCTATGCAATCGTAACGAACATGCTTTGGCAGCACTACCTAGATTCGTTGTTCAGCGGAACTACCTAGATTCGTTGTTCAGCGGAAAGCAGAGGGAACATAATCGCGGGGTTCTGAGAGCGCTTCTTTTGCATGGTGAAATGACGCATTATCAGGTCGCACACCTCGTCTTTGGAGACAAGTATTCGAGCGCTCACGATCGAATCGTGAATTTGAGTGGATGTGGTCTCCTTGTGCAGAAAGGTGAACGGCCTGGAACTGCGAACAAGCTGCCAACCGCAGTATGGGGTCTTTCACCTCTTGGTTTCTGGGTTGCAGTACATGAGTTCGACGAAGCAAAGGCCAAGTTTCGACCACTGATCGTAGATTACTGGAAAACTTTCACGGAAATCTACCGACTTGACGAGGTTGAGACTGAGGAACCGCTTTACAGGCTATTCACGGAATGGCTGAAGAGTGACCAAGGAATGGTCAAAGTTCTCGATGATTTCGGGCATGCTGCTTTTGCCAACAAAGGATATGCGCTGATTACTTTCCGCAGGATGGTTGACATTGGTCTGTTGACTGTTCTTGTTGGACGGAATTTTGCTTTTTACTTGTCTGATAGGTCTGTTGCGGGTCGAGATCCGTATCAGGCGTTGGGAGAAATTGCGCTTCGGGATAAGTTGTTTGGGAAGCTACATGCTGTCTTTCGTGAAACTGATGCTCCTCTCCGTTCCGAGATCAACAAAGCTATGTATGAAGAATTACACGAAAAGCTACCGAGCATCCCAGAACCCTTAGCGAAACAATTGGCTGAGACACCTTTCTTCCGCTACCTTTCGACATTGGAGAACTCCGGCGTATTCCCCTGTATTGCCGCGAGACCTTTGCAGAAGGCATTGGATCAAATGAAAAGTGCGCTGACTGAACATTCGGACGAAGACATGAACGAGGATCACATGGATGAGTTACTTTCCGTTTCACTTAGCCAAATAGTCATCAATGGAGACCGAGTGTGCCTTGTTACGGAAGACCCAGGCAGCATAGACTCGCTATGGAAGGATAATTTCGACGTGTATTGGGTAAGTGGACAGGGTAAAAATGTGAATGTGGAAATTCACAGAGCAGGAGTGCGAGCTGAATGAATCCGCTTCATCTTTCCGGTTGGGGTGTGAAGATTCGTGTCCGCAACCTCAAGTCCCGGTCCGAGTTGGAGGTTACGGATGGACGAGAAGATGACAAAGGCGAAAGCGCGTACCGGTTTCGTCCGCGACGTTTCCCATACAGTAGCATAATCATCGACGGTCACAGCGGATACGTTTCGCTGCAAGCCTTTCATTGGTTGTCACGGAATAAGGTTCCAGTCTTCATACTCGACTATGACGGCTCAATGATCAGCAGCATATTGCCTCCGGCGCCTGTGAAGGCGGATTTGCGCACAGCACAACTCAAAGCCAGCGAGGACGCGAAGAAGAAGTTCACCATAGCGAAAGCGATTGTTCACGCGAAGATAGCGAGGAGCCTGCAGGTCCTCGATTGGCTTGCCCAACGCTACGACATCGAAAAGCAAGTTCGACTAACCAAGCATGAAGCGCTACGGCTTGGTAAAGCAGGTAGTGTTGTGGATCTTCGAACCGTTGAGGGCAGAGTTGCATTGAGGTATTGGCAGGCTTATGCTTCGGTGATTCCTGAACGCTTCGACTTCCGCGGACGCATGACAACGAGCCACCAGAACAATGCTTCTGACCCTGTCAACTTGGCGTTGAATTATGCGTACGGCGTATTGGAGGGTGAGTGTCGAGCAGCAATCAACACCGTAGGTTTAGAGCCGTCCGTGGGATTTCTCCACGAGCCTAGCAGTTACCAGACGAAGCAGTCGCTTGTGTATGATTTGCAGGAGCCCTTCCGTTGGCTTGCAGACATATCTGTCATTGAGGCCTTTGAGTCGGGAGTGTTGGACATGCCCGACTTCTATTTCACAGGCGATGATTACCGGTACCATTTTGGTTCCGGGGCTAAGCAAAGGTTGATCGATCTTCTAAGAGAACGATTCAACCAAGGAGTGAGATATAAACGCCGGATTCTAAGATGGGACACGGTCATCGAACAGAAAGCTACGGAACTAGGTCGTTTCTTGGTTGGCAGAACGGTGAGGCTTAGCTTTGTGGAACCTGCCCCGATTCTAGAGACATCGGATTCCCAAGAGCTTCGGACCACGATTCTTGGACTTACTCATTCGCAGGCCCGCGAGGTTGGAATTGGAAAGAGTACTCTCCACTACTTGCGCAAGAATGCTGATGGTCATCGTTCTTTCAAACTGTATGAGAGAGTTCGAAGGAAGTTGGAAGCAAGTAGGTCTGTACCGGTGGAGTAAGAATGAGAAGAATGATTCCCGTTTTGCTTGCAATCTTCACTGCGTTGAGCATGCTAACAGGCAATTTAGGGGCACTAAACCAATTTGCCCTTCAGGTTGGCGCTTGGGGAGATGACGCCTCGAAAGGGAACATGGGAGTGCAGGTAGAAATTCGCACACACATCTACAATGCTGGTCCATCTGCTTTTGACTACTTTTGGGTAGGGGACAATCTGGACAGTGGAGCATTCATTCAATTCGGGTATAGTTTCGAATCAGGGTACTATTGCCTACGCGGGCAAATAATTGGAGGCAGAGTCACCTGTACGGGCAATTCTGAACAGATCGCAAGCTTCGATGCCCGATGGCAGTGGCAGTATTGGCCGAACATCAAAGGAGAAGACTTCTACTATGGAATTGGACCGGCAAATTCCGCTGGGGCGGAGGGAACCTGGCATGTTTATTCCATCATGCCCAACGTAGAGAATAGCTGGACTTTCGTTCTTGACGGTCAGCCAGTCGATAGCGTATTCTTTGCCTGGACACGGTCAAAAGACCCCGCTTATGCTGTCGCAGAGAAGGTCACCAGTTCTAGACAGTTCGGTTCTCTAGGACCTGTAGAGTTTCGCAACCTTGCCTATCTCAGTGATAAGACAGGCGTCTTGGCATGGTATACAGTGAATTCTCTTTACGCCATTAGGGGATGCGCTGTCAACACAGTGTGCAACTTCGAGATTCCATATGGAGTGACTCTGCTAGGGCCAAATCACATTGCTGCTGGTTCTGGCGGTGAGAAGGTCGAGAATGGGGCAGTTGTTTGGACGAGTCAAGTGGTTTTGACAATACAGCTCCCTACGACGGTTCACGCCGTTGTTGATGGTGTGGATCACGGGGCAGGTTCTGTTCAACTTCTTCTGCCGAGTGGCTTGCATATTATTTCAGTGCCAGCAATCGTTCAAGTCGATAATTCGATGAAGTTAAGGTTCAGCGGATGGAATGACGGCCTATCAGTCGCTGACCGCACGGTGTATTTGGATTCCGACATGGCTCTGCAAGCTAGCTATGTTCGACAATACTTGGTCACCATGGATTCAGGACTAATTGCGCCCAGGTCTGATTGGGGAGATGAGGGCTCTCTGGTTCAATTCTCTGTTCCATCCTCGACGAAGCCGATGAGTGGCCTGTTCGGACTCCTTGGAGGAGACTGGGTGTTTACAGGATGGTATGAGGGGAACACCTTGCTGACCAGATCAATCAGTGGGTCGATAAGCGTGTATTCGCCTCATGCTTTGAAGGCACATTGGCAAGCGGATTACACACGACCTATCATGATTCTCGGATCGGTAGCTGTTCTTACTGTAATCGGGCTGCTTTTCTACGCAAGGAGACGTCCATCATCGTCACGCGATTCTTTTGGCCCCGAATCACGAATCGAAGAGGTGTCTACAGAACGAACAGGGGATAGGCGGTTCGGTTCATTTAGTCCGAGTTCTTCTCAGGCTCCTCAGCCTATCCAGGAAACGATACAATGTCTATGTTGCGGAGCGAAGATAGCTCGAATTAGCAAATTCTGTAACGAATGCGGTCATGCTGTTCGGCATCTCAGTTCAGACACGTATTGGCCTGGAAAGACTAATTGAGGGCCAAGATCAAAATATTGCGTGTTGAGACCAGTCAGAGTAGTTTTTCCTGTGTGTGCGCGTATGTAACGTGTTTGATAGTCTTCTTGTGCCGCCTGGCTATGGATGTCTCTTCACGTCCCTATACTCCTTTCGATGGGGGTAACAGCACGCCTGGCTCCGCCTTTTCCACAGTC
>Ga0315280_10010656_pt1 | contig 11477 bp, 11 predicted proteins | sample YL17G06_40_MG_FD_203697 | JGI IMG/M metagenome (GOLD analysis project Ga0315280, IMG submission 203697) | Sediment microbial communities from Yellowstone Lake, YNP, Wyoming, USA - YL17G06_40 | ecosystem: Environmental > Aquatic > Freshwater > Lake > Sediment | place: USA: Wyoming | collected... | reverse complement strand
CCCTCACGTAGGACGCGTCGAACAGGAACTCGCCGGTCGCGGTTCGCTGCAGGTCGGCGAGGATGTCGAGCGCGGCGTTGTTGGCTGCGGTCAATGCCCGCAGCGCGTGGTATTTCGCGTGCAGCCGCGCCCTCGCCTCGTCGGCCGACGGCGCGCGGAACCGCGCGGCGAGCCGATTGAGCAACGCGTCGAGCTTCATGGCGCGCCCCGTTCGGCCCCGGTCGGCCGGCCCGGCTGCTCCTCGTGATCGAACGAGTAGTCGCCGGCCAGGAACGCCTGGACGAACCACTCGACCGGCGCCCGCGGCGCCATGCGCATGTCGAGTTGCCTGGTCGCGACCAGCAGGCGCCCGACCTGGTCGAGCCGATCGAGGATCACCTGGCGCGGGAACTTGCGCAGCCGCGCGTTGACGAGGTCGCCGCGTCGTTCGACCTGGAAGTCGAGCCGGGCGAGAATGGTCGCAATCAGCTCGCAGCGCTTCGCGCGGCGAAGATCGTCCGCGGCGCCGCCCTTGAAGCGGAAGCTGACGTAGTTGCGAGTGGGCGACTGGCCGCAATAGGCGTCGACCGCGGCGAAGTGGTAGCCGATGCGCGAGCTGAAATTGCAGTACGCCTCGGCGACGATCGCGTAACTGCGCTCGCCCAGCCGCCGCACGTTGGCGTCGTCCTGCGGGCTCATCATCGATTCGGTGGCGACGCTGAGAAACCCGGCGAGCGAAACGCGCCGCGGTTCCCACCATCGCAGCGCCGGGTGCGTCATCCCCTTCAGCAGGGCGAGCATCGGCTCGGAGCCGACCTCTGCCATGGTGACCGACTCACCCGCCGGCGGCTGCAGCCCGCCCCCGATGTCGATGACGTAGAGCTCGAACGGCAGTCTCTCGGACACCCTGATCGCCTTCTGCGTGACGTCCGCGACATGGTCGCTCATCCGGAACATCTGCTCGAAGGCCTTCTCGTGTGCGAACCGGGCGATGTCGTGCAGCGTGCGGCAGGCGCCGGGAGAGAAATTCGCCGCGTTCGGGTCGAGGAGGTTCAGCGGGACAATCAGATCCGCGACGCGGCGCAGGGTGCCGTACACGGGCGTGGTCTTCATCGTTCGTGCCGGCTCGGCCGGACGGCCGGCGAGCAGGCTCGAGACCGCACCTTCGTAGACGAGACCGTGCCGCGCATCGACGGTCACGATTTGATCCGCGCGAAGCGTGGCGGTGGCCACGCGCGTGTCGAGCACCGCCGGCACGCCGAATTCGCGCGCGAGCGAGGCCATGTGGCCGGCCGCCGCCCCGATGTCGGTCACGATGGCGGCCGCCCGCCGCATGACCCTCACGTAGGCGGGCGAGGAGTGCCGGGCGACGAGGACCGCGCCCGGGGGAAACCGGCCGGCGTCGTCGGATTCGGACAGGCAGCACACCGGCCCGCTCGCGCAGCCCGCGGATGCCGGGACCCCCGTCAGCAGGACACGGTGGCCCGCGACGATGGTCGCGGCGTCGCCGCCGGCCCATGCCGACTGCTCGGCGATCCGCAGCGGCCGGCACTGCACGATCGAGAACCGCCCGCTCGAATCGAGCACCCATTCCACTTCCTGCGCGCTCCCGTAATGGGCCTCGGCGGCAAGCACCAGGCGGGCGAGTTCGATCACCTGCGGGTCGGAGAGGCAGAACGCCGCAGCCGGTCGGATGGCCGATCCGATCCAGCGGACACCGCCCTCGGCCCTCGCTTCGACGCTGGTTTCCTTCGATCCCTCGCGCGCCCGCGAAATGGCCAGGCCGTCCCGCGATACCTCCCAGCTGTCGGGGCTCACCGACCCTGCGGCGGTCGGCACGCCGAGACCCCACGATCCGGCAATGAGGAGCGTACCGGAATCCGGCGCGCCGGGATTGACCGAGCAGGCGATGCCGCTCGCGGCCGCCTCGACCATCATCATGCACAGCACCGCCATCGGCACATCGTCCGGGATGCCGCGGGCGGTCCGGTAGAAGAGGGCGGGCGCGGAGTACAGGCTGGCGAGCACCTGCCGGTAGGCGTCGATCAGCTCTTCACGCCCGACGTTCAGCACGCTCGTGTACTGCCCCGCAAACGACATCTCGCCGTCCTCGCCGACGGCGCTGGAGCGGACGGCGACGCGTGGCGCGAAGCCGACGCGCGCGCACAGCGCGTCGTACCCCTCGAGAATGGCCGCAGCGATCTCCTGCGGAACGGGACAGTGCGTGAGCAACTGCTGCAGGTCGTTGCTCGTCTCGTTGAAGCGCGTCACGTCTTCGCAGTTCAGCTCCGTATGCCGCGCGCGGATGGCGTGATCGAGGTGCGCGTGCGCGAGCAACGCCGCGAACGCGTCGACGGACACGGCGAAGCCGTCGGGAACGGGCAGGTGCGCCTTGTTCGCGAGCTCGCCCGCATTGGCCGCCTTGCCGCCGACCTTGTCGGAGAGGGTGGCGTCGAGGGCCGACAGCGGATAGATGAGGGCAGCGCTGCTGCGCGTGCCGCGCGGCGCGGCGAGCAACGCTTCGATCTGCCGCTCGATGGCGCCGAAGACGGGATCCAGCTCCGGGTAGCGGCGCGAGGACAGGGTGTCCAGGCACATCACCATGCGACACACGTGCGTCGCGCACGCGACGGCGCGAAACCGCACGTAGGTCGTGTCGAAGGCGGTGTACCCTTCCAGTCTCTGTTCGATGTCCGCGACGAGCTCCAGGAACTCGTCGTTCGACGTGATCAGGTCCTTGAAGGCGAGGTACGAAAGGCTGAGGGCGGCCGTGGTGTCCGGCCGGACGACGACCGGCCGCCATCGCCGGCGGCCGAGCAGTCTGCCGAGGCTCCTGATTCGCACCGTGCGCCTCGCCCGCGTCACAGAGGTGGTTCGAGGAGGGCGCTACCGCGCCGGCGTGCCGCCCGCCTGTTCCTCTTCCAGACGCTTCTTCTCGAACGCGGAGTCCACTTTCGCCAGCAGGTCGTCGAGACTCGACGGCTTGAGCACATAGTCGACGGCGCCGTGGCGCATCCCTTCGACCGCGGCGCCGATCGACGCGTCGCCGCTGATCAGGATGACCTTGATCAGCGGCTGCACGCGCTGAATGGCGCAGAGCGTCTCCAGGCCGTCCATGCCCGGCATGCGCACGTCGAGCAGCACCACGTCGAACGGTTTGGCGCCGACCAGTTCCAGCGCCCCGGCGCCCGAGCAGGTCGTTTCGACGTAGTAGCCGCGCAAGGCGAGCCGCTTCGAGAGCGTCTCGACGAAGCGCGCCTCGTCATCGACCAACAGCAGTCGAACCACCCGCATGGCTCCCTCCGCTTCGTTCCCCGGCGGCCCTGACGGGCAGGACGACGCGAAACGTGGCGCCGCCGCCGGGCGCCGTGTCGACCTCGATGCGGCCGCCCGCGCGCCGCACGATCCACGCGCTGATCGCGAGGCCGAGCCCGGTGCCCTCGCCGCTGGCCTTCGTCGTGAAGAACGGTTCGAAGATCGACTCGCGGACCTCGGGTGCGATCCCCGGGCCGGTGTCCGAGACCTGGACGCGAATCGTCGTGCCCGCCCGTTCGGTCGAGACCGTCAGCGTGCCCCCGGTGTCCTTCATCGCGTCGAGCGCATTCTTCGTCAGATGCAGGAACACCTGGCCGATGTCGCCGCTGCTGAGGCCGGCCCTCGGCAGCATCGCGTCGAACCGCTTCACGACACGGACGTCGGCCGTCCTCCCGAGATCGGGCTCGAGCAGGTGCAGCGTGGCCGTCAGCACCTCGTTCACGTCGGCGCCTTCGGCGTCTCCCCGGCGATCCTGCTCGCGTGCCCACTCGAGAACACGCCCGGTGATCTCGCTGCTGCGCTTCACCTGGCTCGCGATCTGCGAGAGGGAACCGGCGAACTCGCGACGCACCGACTCGTTGTCGAGCCTCGACTCGCCGAGCAGGTCGCGCAGCCAGCCCGCTTCTTCGTTGATGATGGCGAGCGGGTTGTTGAGATCGTGCGCGATGCTGAACGCGATCTCACCGAGCGACGCCGGTTTGGCGAGACGGAGCAGCTCGCCACACAGCGCGTCGCCTCGGCGCTCGAGGCCGGCGAGCGCGCGCGCCATCCGCCGGCCGGCGACGAGGGCGGCGACGACGCTGACGGCGAGTCCGGCCGCCACCGCCACGACGGCCGGGTGCGACGGATGACGCGTGGCGACCAGCAGCGCGAGCACCGCGGGCAGGCACGCGGTTGCCGTGCAGGCGGCAGCCAGGAGCAGAAGTCCTGACGACCGCCGGCCGGAGACGACGCGTCCGGTCGCAACCGCCTGGCGCACACGCGCCTCCTGTGGGGGGGTCCCCAATGCGCCGTTCGACGTTGCTCACGGCAACCTGAGCGCCGGTCGACGGTTGGCAGCCCCACCGAGGGGTGCCCTGTGCGACACATTAGCACGCCGAACATCGGCTGGAGAAAGGCGCCTTAACCTATAGAGAACAGGGAGTATGGCGGCGGCGTGCGCTTGACACGCGCGCACCACGCGCGTACTGTCGGCTTGGCGCCCATGGCCGTCCCTGGGCTTGTGAAATTTTTCACGAAAGGGAAATCCATGAAGCCCGCGTCGCGCTCGCACCGTGTCGCCTCGGCCCTCGTCGTGATCTTTCTCGTTCTCGTTCGCGTGTCTCCCGCCCTTTGCGCCGCGGCGGCCCCGGACGAAGGCAAGCTGGTACACGTAGCCGATACCCGGCACCTGACCGGGTTCAGTCTGTTCATCGCCAACCTGTACAACACCGACCGGCTGCTGTTCACCATCTTCGCCATCGGCCTGACCGCCGCGCTCGGCCTGGCGCTGGGGCTGCTGATGGACGCTATTGTCGCGGCGATCGGCCTCGACCTCGGACGACGGCGCGTGCGCGAATAGCGCGCGGGCAGAGGGAGCGCCATGCTGGACGTCTTCACGATCACACTGCCCATCTCCGGTGTCCCGATCAACGTGCTGCTCCTGGTGCTGCTCGGCGTCGCCGTCGGCGTGCTCGGCGGCTTCTTCGGCATGGGGGGTGCGTGGATGGTGACGCCCGTGCTGAACATCTTCGGCTTCCCGATGCCGTTCGCCGTCGGCACCGATCTCTGTCACATGGCGGGGAAGTCGATCATCTCCACGCGGCGTCACGCGAAGTTCGGCAATGTCGACGCGAAGCTCGGATTGACGATGCTCGCCTTCGACGTCGTCGGCATCGAGATCGGCGCCCGCCTGGTCATGTTCCTCGAACGCGTGGGGCTCGCGGGACCGGTGATCCGGTGGGTGTACGTCGTGTTCCTGTTCCTGATCGGGATGTTGGTCTTCTACGACTACTTCAAGAAGCGCGCGCTCGACCGGGAGGGCGGAACCGCGCACGGCGAAGAATCCGCCGTGCGGTGGCACGTGACGCTGCATCGCATCAATCTGCCGCCGATCATCAGCTTCCCCGTGGCCCAGGTCCGCTGCTCGATGTGGCTCCCGGCGCTGGTCGGGCTGCTGGTCGGCATGCTCGCGGGCTTCCTGGGTATCGGCGGCGGCCTACTGATGATGCCCGCGCTGGTGTACCTGATCGGATGCCCGACCTATGTCGCCGTCGGCACCGACCTGTTCACGGTGATGCTCTCGGGGTTCTACGGCGCGTTCACCTACGGCCTGAAGGGCCGCGTCGAACTGCTGGCGGTGATCATCATGCTGCTCGGCGCCGCGCCGGGCGCGCAGATCGGGACGATTGCGACCAAGTACGTGCGCGGCTACGGCATCCGGTTGATGTTCGGCCTGACCGTGGTGTGCGCGATGATCTCGGTCGTGCTCAAGCAGCTCGGTTTCACGACGCCCGCGTCCTGGTTCGTGATGGGCGGCGTGTCGGCCATGACGCTGATCGTCGTGGTCGGGATGGTGCGCGGCGCGGCGCGCGAACTGCGTGCGCGCCGCCAGGCGGTCGTCTAGCGCGCACCGTGGCGCGCGAAGGATCGAACATGAACGGACGTGATACGTTCCGAATCCTCCCCCCGTGTGCGCGGCCGCCCGCGATGGTCGCGGCCCTGCTGCTCGTCGTGCTCGCGTCCTGCGCCGCGCCGGCGCCCGTCGTGCAGGGCACGGTGGTGTCGGTCGATGCCCGCGTCCTGCGCGTGCAGGACGAGACGCGGCCCCGCGACCCGGCGCTGGCGATCGACATCTCGCACGCCGAGATGGGCAACCCCCCGGCCGTCGGCGAGACCGTGCGCGTGGTGTACCGCGACGAGGGATCGGTGCGCCGGGCGCTGGCGGTGATGAGCGTCAGCCGGCAGCGGCGCATGGAGGGCGAAGGGCAGTAGCCGTCCCCCCCTGCGCACACCCTATCGAGTCTATCGACCATACCGCAAAGCTCGTAAGTATAAGCAAACACTTGACATAGCCGCCACTTGATCGTACCCTCCGTGATGCGGCCGGGTCGCGATCCGGCCGGCGATCCACGACGGCGCCCCTGCCAGGCAGCACCCCCCGCAGGTCTCGCAACACAGGCGACACGCTTCCAGCGATGGCCTGAGACGCGGCGGGGGGCAAACGCCGAGTTTGTGAACAGTTTCACAAGCGCGCCAGAATGTGAAACATTTCACAAACCCGCGAAAAGGTGCAGGCGTGACGATTTTCCTCCCCGTGGCGGGCGTCAGCATCAACGTGTTCCTGCTGGTCGGCGCCGGGGCCTTCGTGGGATTCCTCTCGGGCCTGCTCGGCGTCGGCGGCGGGTTCCTGCTCACCCCCGTGCTGATGATGATCGGCGTCCCGCCGACGGTCGCCGCGGCCTCCGACACGAATGCCATCGTCGCGACTTCCTCCTCGGGGATGGCGGCGCACGTGCGGCTCGGAAACGTGGATCTCAAACTGGGCGTCGTCCTGCTGCTGGGCGGGCTCCTCGGCGCGGCGATCGGCGTGCAGGCGATCCGCGTGCTCCGCCTCCTGGGCAGCGCCGACCTGGTGATCACCGTCACCTACATCGTCGTGCTCGGGGGCATCGGCGGGTACATGCTCGCCGAGAGTCTGCAGAGCCTGCGGCGCGGCGCCCTGACGCCGAAGGCGCACGCCGCGCATCGGCCCGGCCGGCTGCTCGGCCGGCTCCCGCTGCAGATGCAGTTCCCGCGCTCGGGCATCGAGCACTCGGTGATCGTGCCGTTCGTCCTGTGCATGCTGGTCGGCGTGCTGGCCGCGATCATGGGCGTCGGCGGCGGCTTCATCATGGTTCCCATGATGGTGTACCTGCTCCGCATGCCGATGCACGTCGCGATTGGCACCGACCTGTTCCAGATCCTGTTCACGTGCGCCGGCCTCACCGTCATGCAGGCGGTGACGAACCACACCGTCGATCTCGTGCTCGCGCTGCTGGTGGCGGCGGGTTCGACCCTCGGCGCGCAGGTCGGCGCGCGCATGGGCCGGCTGCTGCGCGGCGACCAGTTGAAGATCGTGCTGGCCAGCATCGTCCTGGTCGTCATGTTGAAGATGGCCGTCGGCCTCATGTTGCCCCCCGGCAACCTGCTCTCGTATGCGAAAGGCCACTGACCTGAACCGATCTCGCGCCCCGAGGATCGTCGCCGCGATGCTCGCGACCCTGTGTGCGCCGGCCTGGCCCGCCGCCGCCCAGGACCTGACGATCGGCGTCACGCCGCGTGTCATCCGGATGACGATGTTCGCCGCCGGGAACGCGGTGCGCGTGGAGGGCCGCATGGCGGCCGACGCGCAGGCGGTGGTCGTCATCACCGGCCCGGACGTGGACGAGACGTTCAACCGCAAGCGCCGCTTCGGTCCCGTCTGGCTGAATTCGGGGAAGGTCGAAGTCGCGCGCGTCCCGTCGCTCTTCCTGCTCCTCTCCCCGGCGCCTCTCGGCGATCTGCTCCGGCCCGACGAGATCGATCGCGCCCGGCTCGACGAAGCGGGCCTCAAACGCCGGATGCGAGTGCAGCCTGCCGACGCCGACGTGTCCGCGGTGCGCGACGACTACGTGGCGCTGAAGGTCGGGGAGGGCAGGTATCAGTTCGTGTTCGACGGGGTCCGGTCGGAGCGGGACGCGGCACACGGGTTCGCCACGTATGCGGCCGAGCTGCAGTGGCCCAGGACCGCGCCGCCGGACACCTACCAGGTAACCGTGTACGAGTGCCGGGGTGAGGTGTTCACCCGCCGGGCGACCGCCACGCTCGAGGTCACGCGAGCCGGCATGGCCGCGGTGCTGCTGGAGGCGGCCGGGAATCACGCGATGGCCTACGGCACGATCGCCGTCCTCGTGATGATGGTGCTCGGATTCGGCATCGATTCCCTCGTGGCCCGGGTCCGGCGTCTGCGCGCGCGCCGGACCCGCCGGCCTCCGCGGCCGGTCGCGCGCGATGACATCGCCGTTCATTAGCCCGTTGTGCGGCTCGAGCCGCCGGGCCGGAGCCGCACAACGGGCTAGGGGGTCCGGCGGGGCGAAGCCCCCCGGTCTTATTCGACACGTTGGCACTACTTTGAGGAGGTAGCCGAATGCCAAGCTACGTCAATCCGGACAAGTGCGACGGGTGCAAGGCGCTGGACAAGACCGCCTGCCAGCACATTTGCCCCAACGACCTGATGGTCCTGGACAAGGAGAAGATGAAGGCGTACAACCGCGACGTCTCCATGTGCTGGGAGTGCTACAACTGCGTCAAGATCTGCCCGACGCAGGCCGTCGAGGTACGCGGCTACGCGGATTTCGTGCCGCTCGGGGCGTCGGCCACTCCTCTGCGGTCCACCGATTCGATCATGTGGACCGTCAAGTTCCGCAACGGCAACGTCAAGCGCTTCAAGTTCCCGATCCGCACGACGCCGGAAGGATCCGCAGTGCCCAACGGAGGTTTTCAGAGCCCGGGCACGCTCGATTCGCCGGAACTCTTCACCGAGCCGGCCTCGACCGGGCTGCCCGCGGTGTTCACCCTGAAGCACTGAAGGAGACGATTCATGGCCAATTTCGAGACTGTCGTCGTTGAGACCGATCTGCTGATCCTGGGCGGCGGCATGGCCGCCTGCGGCGCCGCCGTCGAGGCCGCGTACTGGGCGAAGCAGAACGGCCTCAAGGTTACGCTGGTGGACAAGGCCGCGATGGATCGCTCCGGCGCCGTGGCAATGGGGCTGTCGGCGATCAATCAGTACGTCGGCCTGAAGGACGGCGCGAACACCGTCAAGGACTACGTCGATTACGTGCGCAACGACCTGATGGGCATCACGCGCGAGGACCTGGTCGCCAACATCGCGCGCCACGTCGATTCCACGGTCCACCTGTTCGAGAAGTGGGGCCTGCCGATCTGGAAGGACGAGAACGGCGCCTACGTTCACGAGGGCCGGTGGCAGCTGATGATCAACGGCGAGTCTTACAAGGTGGTGGTGGCCGAGGCGGCCAAGAACGCGCTGCTGCAGAGCGGCGTCGGCCAGATCTTCGAGCGCATCTTCATCGTCGGTCCGTTGATGGACGGCGACCGGTGCGCCGGGGCCGTCGGGTTCTCGGTGCGCGAGGACAAGTTCTACGTCTTCAAGGCGAAGGCCACGCTGGTGGCGATGGGCGGCGCCGTGCACGTCTTCAAGCCCCGCAGCTCGGGCGAGGGCATGGGCCGCGCCTGGTATCCGCCGTGGAACAGCGGCTCCTCCGCCTACTTCACCCTCAAGGCGGGCGCCGAGATGACGTGCCAGGAAGTGCGCTTCATTCCGGTCCGCTTCAAGGACGCGTACGGCCCGGTCGGCGCGTGGTTCCTGCTCTTCAAGTCGCGCGCGACCAACGGCATGGGCGGCGACTACATGGTGGAGCACAAGCCGGAGCTCGAGAACTGGGTGCCCTACGGCAAGGTGAAGCCGGTCCCGGCCAACCTCCGCAACTACCTCATGATGCTGGACGTGATGGACGGCAAGGGACCGATCTTCATGCGCACCGAGGAAGCCATCCAGAAGATCGCCGACACCTACAAGGACGATCCGAAGGCCTACAAGAAGAAGATGAAGGAGCTCGAGTCGGAGGCCTGGGAAGACTTCCTCGACATGACGATCTCTCAGGCCATCCTCTGGGCCGCGACCAACAGCCAGCCCGAGGAGCGGAGCTCGGAGATCGCGGCCGCCGAGCCGTACTTCATCGGTTCGCACTCGGGCGCATCGGGCGCCTGGGTGAGCGGACCGGAAGACCTCCAGACCGGCGAGACGAAGAAGGACTACTTCTGGGGCTACTGCAACATGGCGACCGTCAACGGCCTGTTCTGCGCGGGCGACGCCTCGGGAGCATCGAGCCACAAGTTCTCGTCCGGATCGCACGCCGAGGGGCGCATCGCGGCGAAGGCGGCGGCCAAGTACGTCGTCGAGCACAACACGATGCCGAAGGTCGATCAGGCGACGATCGACGCCCTCAAGGCGGAGATTCTCCGGCCGCTGGATACCTATGAGCAGAACAAGGCGGCGACGACGGATCCCGAGATCAATCCGAACTACATCAAGCCGCGCATGTTCATGTTCCGCCTGCAGAAGATCATGGACGAGTACGCGGGCGGCGTGACGGCCCAGTTCAAGACGAACCAGGCGCTGCTCGAGAAGGCGCTGGAGCTCCTCGCGTTCCTCAAGGAGGATTCCGGGAAGCTGGCAGCGTCGAACCACCACGAGCTGATGCGCTGCTGGGAGAACGTGCACCGGATGTGGCAGGCCGAGGCGCACGTGCGCACGGTCCTGTTCCGCACCGAGACACGGTGGCCCGGCTACTACTTCCGGTCCGACATGCCCAAGATGGACCAGGAGAAGTGGACGGTCTTCGCCAACTGCACTTACAGCCCGAAGACGGACACCTGGGAGATGAAGGCCCGGCCCGTCAAGCGGGTGTTCGAGCCGGCTGCAGTCTGAAGTCGCGCGATCGCAGTCGTCCGAGGTCCGAAGTCCGAGGTCCGAAGTCCGGAGTCGATCGACCGACACCGGGCATCGGACATCGGACATCGGACGACGACGAGACGACGCGGACTCCGGCCTTCACGCCGGGAGCCGTTCGGAGTTCCGTACCATGGTTGCCGAACCTACGTTCGATTGCCCCCATTGCCTCACGCCGATGGTCCGGTGGGGGAATCCCCAGCAGACGACGTGGAGCGGGGAGTTCCAGTACGTCTGCTTCAACGACGCATGCCCCTACTACGTGCGCGGCTGGGTCTGGATGCGCGACCACTACAACGTCGCCGCGTCCTACCGGTATCGGCTCGATCCGGACACTCGCGAGACGGGCCCGCTGCCCGTCTGGTCGCCCACCGCTCTGCGCAACCTGATCATCGAGGGGAAGGATGGAGCCGATGCCGCATGACCCGCTCTCGCAGCAGGCGATCATCCGCGACACGCCGCGGATGTCGGCCGACGACCGGTTCACGTTCCGCTGCGATGCGACGCTGAAGTGCTTCACGAGTTGCTGTCGCGACATCTCGATCGTGCTCACGCCGTACGACGTCCTCCGGCTCAAGCGCGCGGTGCACGTCGACTCGTCGGAGTTCCTGCGCCGCTACACGGTGCAGCCGTTCACGCGGGACCAGAAGGT
>Ga0315280_10010655_pt1 | contig 11479 bp, 13 predicted proteins | sample YL17G06_40_MG_FD_203697 | JGI IMG/M metagenome (GOLD analysis project Ga0315280, IMG submission 203697) | Sediment microbial communities from Yellowstone Lake, YNP, Wyoming, USA - YL17G06_40 | ecosystem: Environmental > Aquatic > Freshwater > Lake > Sediment | place: USA: Wyoming | collected... | reverse complement strand
AGTATGCAAATCTGCTACAAAAGACAAAAATAACCCATTCCACAACCTCTACTAAGCAGCCAGGAGCAACAAGAGATAGAAAAGTGAGTTAGGGCGTAATTGCGGGGTTGCCCTAGCCTGGCAGGGTTGAGAAGAAAGAATCCCGCCTCTAGAAGCTGGAAACAGCCAACACATCAACTCTAAGGCGCGTAACACCAAACATAGAAAAAGAGGGGGCTTTTGGGAGACACCTCCACTCTGGGCGGTGTTACAACCAACACGCCGGCCCTCTAAAAGCAATAGTAGCCTTAATTCAAGGAATCAATTGTAAATGTCTCATGGAGAGATTGTATGGATAATTTAGGACGAAAAATTCCTAAATGGTGTGAAAAGGCTATTAGAGAATGGTCTTTCGATCCTAATGAGAAACATTCAAAGTCAGAAATCATGACTGCATGCTCGTATATCTTCGAAGTATGGTTAACCTACAATGACTATAACCCTAAAAGGGGAATGGAAGGAACCAGAAGGAATGGTCAGGAAGCCTTTGCGAGTAAATTCTTTGAAATTTGCAGAAGATGCAAAAGGGAGAAAAGAGAAATGGTTTTCGATGATTTCAGAAAGGTGAACATACCAGAATGTCATTGAATCTTCACTTAGATGCAGACGCAGACCTCAAGCGCGCTGGTTTGTCCCTAAATTAATTAGTGCAGTTGGGGTCTCGTATTTAGTGAGTTACGTCCAAGCTTAGGAGGTGAATCCTAGCGGGACAAGATGAACACGAGACCCTTGAAACCCTGTTTAGAAACGTCGACTTAAGCTTTGCTGAAAACCTTTTGCACGGTTGTTTTCACGCTTCCGGTCCAGGAAGGCCACCAAGAAATCCACTAGGGCTTTTCAGAACCTTCATCGTCATGAAAATGAAGGGCGTTCGCAGCCTAAGAGAAATGACCAGACTGCTTGACGCTGATCCACGACTCAGAAAACTGTGCCTGATAAAGAAAAGGGAAACAGCGTATCCTAGAAGCGTTCTAAGCAGGTTCAGTCGAAAGGTTGGAGAAGACAAACTTACCCGCATAATAGAAGAGAAAGTCATTAAACTCTTGAAACAAAACGACGCAAAAGAAGTTGATGTTGTTTTTGACGCTTCGTTCATTAAGGTTTGGAGCACACGGGATCCATTGGATAACCAGAAAGGCTATTCTGACATGGAAGCCAGGGTTGGAAGAGCAGGCAAAACCTTCAGCTTAGGCTACAAGCTACATTTATCCATTGATTCAAAAACCATGCTTCCGTTGACTTGCACTTTTGCTTCCGCCAACCAGAACGAAAAGAAACACTCGCTCCACATGCTGGAGAAGACAAAGCTGATTCTCAAACGGTCTGCAGCCAGACTTAGAAGCGTGATAGCCGACAGCCAATACAGCGACAGCAAACTCAGAAACGCTGTCGACGAAACAGTGATTCCATATCCGGCAAACCAGAAACGAGACGTTAAAGGCTTATTCAGAGTAGACAAGAAGTTCAGAACCTACGGGCCAGAAGACCAGAAAAGAGAGTATCATAAGAGACCACATATAGAAGCAGTTTACAGCTTCCTGAAAACACAATACAGCCTAGCCGTCAACAAGGTCAGAGGTTTGAGAAACGTCGCCTCATACGCCCTCTACAGCCTACTGTGCTTAGTTCTAAACAGAGAAGCCGCAGAAAACATTGGAAGAACCGACAAAGCCGTCTCACCAACATACTTCAGCACATAATAAAGGGACAAGGCAGCGCGGGGGAATTAAATAAATGGTTAAAAATGGTGTTTATTCCCGTTTTTGAGTTTAGACGCTGTTTTGGGCTTTTCTTTATGTGAACATGTTTCCCTTCTCGTGAACTGGCGCCCATGTTTCAGAACAGCCGGGTAACCTCCTTAGGAACCTGAAAAAGAAGGGTCTAACCTCAAATTACATGTCTGTGAAGACAAACGATGGCCAGTAACCATACGTTCTATTCCTCGCGAACACCTTTTCCGTCCACAAGCATCTCTTATTCCCCTCTGAAAAGGATAAACATGATCAGATAATCCTCGTGAACCAATCAAAAAAGAAGGTTGAAACAAGCTTGAAAAGGCAGAAGGAGAATTTAGACCATTTTTCACCAATTATTTAATTCGCCCGCGCGCAAGCTACTAACATATTTTATATGTGTGAAAAAAATAAGATACCGATAGGTTTGCATGCCGAAAGTTCCTATGCTTTTCGCTTTTCTGGGTCTAGCATTAATAGGTCTCGGCATCTATGTCTATGTTTATGGTTTGAGCCAGGGCATGACTTTCCTCAATTCTCAAGATATCTGGGATCCAGCTGACCCGAAAGGAGTGGTCTATTTCAACTTCTCGTCTTCAGGAGTAATCGCGGCGAACAAACCTGTTCACATCAAGGTGACTTTCTACTACTCAGCGGGTCTGAACATTACTGATTTGATCCCGCTCTGCATTGTCTTTCCAGATGCATTTGCTTATCCTCTTCAATCAAGCCCTCAGAACACTACATATTCTGCAGCGTCACTCAACCTCACAAGAGATACGGGTCCATTTGTAGGTGAGACAGATGCTGTCTTTCAGCAATCTGGGAAATTTGGATACATAGTTTTTTCGAAAGGCAAACCTGTGTGGGCTGATATCTTTGAGCCTGGCTTCGTTCCTATTGTTGAAATACAACCCGCCTACGTGGGACAGTTAGGAGAAATAGCTGATCACGTATTATCTATATCTTCCATTGACTTTGGTGTGTGTATTGAAATATTTGTATTTAGACGCCATCTTGAACTAGTAGCTGGAAAAAAGAGGCCAGCCAAGAAAGCGCGTATAGTCATCTACGCGGTTGTGGGTGTTGCTGTCTCAACTCTAGTATATTCTTTGGGTGCTTTGGTTTTCGGTAGGTCAGGGATTGAAGTCTTTCTAGCGGCAGTAGTCGCAGGTTCAGGTGTTTTTGGAGCACTCGCCCAAATGGGATAGTAAGAAGCGCGCTGAAAAGATGGTATGGCTCTATGGCAAACCGCCTTGCTCGCATCGGTGGGAGTTTGGCGAGAAGCCAAACCTGTCTGGGACGTATTGTGCCAGTTCTTATGCAGTAATCCGCGTTTTGTTTGTCATGAGCCCAATAATTGCTAGCAGTAAGCGAAAGTGGCGCCGCTCACACTGATATTGATATATATCTGCTCTGGGATACAACAGAAAAGGAGTTCCGTATTACGACCATAAAAACCATCCTTGAGCACCTGCGGAGAATGCACTGGATTGACTTTTTCAATCTTCTGGCATTAGTCGTTCTAGGCATAGGTGAAATTTGGCTTGCCGTCTCCATGTTAAACATCCAGAGTGCTACGTTGAACCTCGAGATTGCTGGCAGAAGGGCAGACGTAAGCATATTGGTGGATCCTGCACATAACCAGAATTGGACGTTTGTAGTACCCGGTGGTGCCTATTTGACGGTAAATGGAACGCTCTGTAACGAAGGTACAAGAACTGCGATTATTACGCAATTGGAGCTTTCAATGATATATCAACTATCTGAAGGCAAATATATCCTAACAAGAACGTATGTTGATCCTTCCAGAGACTGCAATTGGGGGAATAGTACTATTGTAGAAGACGAGCGTAGGCCTTTTTCACTGACTATGTATGTTGATAGTTATACTGTGCTGGACTCAAAAACTGGTCAAACTCTGACTATTGGGAACTCAAGGTCAGACGAATTGGGAGTAAGCGTCATCTACAATGATGGAATAAGCGACATGAAAAGTGAGCAAATATTCAGCGCCAAAAGCTAGTGGACATTGTCTTTCCTAGATTAGGCACGAAGCATCTTGTGCACATTGTGGTCATGGCAGGCGCTGTTTGAATCTTCATTCATTCTCCCATTGGGGGTGTATCAGTAGAGGGGGGAAGCGAGCGAGCGTCCCTTTTGGCTTGAGCGCTGGCTTGTCCCGAAATTGGTTTTAAATGGTTTTTATTCTTCTTTTGTCTATTGGCGTTTGATTTGGGCTTGTTTTGTGAGCAAATCTTGGTCGTGTTGAGGGGGATGAACCGCGGAGGAGCTTGGACAAATCTTCCGGGAAGTGGGGTTTTCTATGACCAACCCCCCTAAAAAGGAATAAATACCATTTTGGCCATTTTAGGGACAAGCCAGCGCGCTTCTCGGAAGGATCAGTTGAAAGTAATCTAGCGCGCATCCTTTATTTACCTCAGACATAATACGAAAGTATGGAACCCGAAGTTAGAATTGTTGATCGGTGTCTTCAGGAATAGAGCGCGCGCGACTGAAAAAGAAATAGAAGGATGCATTGGATTCACAAGATGGCGGCAAGCCAAAGGAAGACATGAACAAGCTACAAGGGAGAATTTCCAACTCTCACTAATTGAGTGTTTGAATACTAATGACCTCATTGACCTCGCATGCAAAAGACCAGATATTAGAAGACTTCTTAATTACCAAAGCGAATCAGAAGCTCGTGAGAACTTGAAACCGTTGGTCTATCTGAGAAACAAGGTCATGCATGCTGGACACTTCATTATACAGAATGAGAAGCAATTGATCAAGCAAAGAGCTGAATATGAGAGAATCAGACAACACATTTTTGATTTGGCATGTGACACGGCAACACTAATTGATGTATCGCACATGATCCCACGCATCTAGGATTTTCATCTACTATCCGAACGAGGTGAATAGCGCGCTCCGACATTGACACCCACAAGTCATAAAAGCCTTAGCAGAAAGACTACTACAGAATCAATGAGGGCAATCATGATCTCTTAGGAGTCTGATAAGATGGCGATGCATATTCAGTTTGAGATACTCATTCTCATTTGTGGTTGTATTGGTGCGGCAGCTCCGGAAATAGTCAGACTTTACAAACTTCGGCATAGGCCCGCTGAGTTTCCCAAGAGCTACTTTCTCATTTCGGCCCTGTTCTTCTTTCTCGGAGGATTCGTGGCGCTGATCCTTCCTGCAGTGACGCTGTGGGGAGCATTTTACGTGGGCGCTAGTCTTCCCACAATTGTCTCTGCTGCTGCAAGCAAAAAGCCAAAAATCGTGCAAGAACTGTCTGAGGGAGGACCACCATTCAAACTGGCTCCGAGTACTTGGAGAGAATATCTCGGTTGTCTCTTTGCTTGAGATCATCTGATCAAACAGAACACTAAGGTGCGACGATGGATAGAGCTGATCGATGTGATATCTGTCGACGTTACATGATAGATCACAAAGAGATCGAAGGTTGGGGCAGTTCAAGCGATCCCCTTGAACTGGATCCTTCTTCACAAGTAAGATCTAGAAGTGGCAAGTTTGAACCAAACAAAAGAGTAATCAGGACTAGAGCCGGTGCCCAATACCCAACAACACGTTACACGGTCTGGAAGGGGCATAAAAGAACTGATTTGGGCGCACCTGCGAAGATTTGCGTTTGGTGTGCTTTTGTGAGAGATCGGATTGAGGAATCATTCAAAGAGAGACAGAAGTCGACTTAAGCACCAGACTTGTTATATGGGACTTGCCCTAGCACGCAACAAAGGAAGATGCAAGCGCAAAATGAGACACAACACTACGCACAGTAATGCCGCAAATCCTTTTCCATTTTGATTTCAATGCCTTTGGAATGCATCGCTAATTATGATGAATAGACACCAGAAGATCTGAGATTGCAAATGATGTCTTTATTGCGTGGTGAGTACAGACCCCAACCTAGTCCAATCACTAAGTCGAAACTTGGAAAGGTTGCCTAACTTGGGTTTGATGGTAGCCCGGGATAGCTTCAAACTCTCGGTTCAAACTTTTTTCAGATACTATCAATTTGCGAGTGAGAACTAGCTTGATTGCGATTGAAACGGTTAGGTTTTGCTAGTATTTTGACTATTCACCCGAGAGCTTGACACTTTTTCGTGCTCATGTTATAAGACTCTCAGACTATTCCATAAGTATCCATCAACAAGAGGATGATGTCAGCCCAATCTATATAACGTTCACAGTATCTCGGTGCCCACCGCTCAAGTTCAGCGTGATGTATTGCTGGTATTGAGTCTTGGGGAAGACATACTTGAAAGAGGCCCGAATCTTGAAGTATTTTTGCCACTCTTTGGTTTGTAACTCTGCTTTGCGTGTTAATCGTGGAGGAAATGTAGACTCGGACTTTACCAGTTCCACTTCCATTTTTGCTGAAATTCGATTCCAATTCCTTCATCTTAGATTGTTTCTTGCCATTTCCCATCTCACAACATCTCCGCCAATCATTCCTCTGGTGATTGCGGTGAGTTCTTCTTCCTCCAAGCATGCTCTAGATTGAGCTTCTTTCTTAGAGCTTTGCAGTGATGCCTCACCGTGGCATCTGCGACGCCTGCGACCTTTGAAATCTCTTTTTGCTTTCTTTTCTCGTTGTTGAGTAGGCTGGCGATGTACAGGGCTGCGGCAACCAGACCAGACGGGTCTTTGCCCTCTGTGAAGTGTTCCTCCTTCGCAACTCTGAGAATTTGGATGGCAAGTCCTTGTGTCTTACCTGAGATTCTCATGCCTTCAGCGATTTTTGAAACATACGTGACGGGGTCAGAGTTGTGCGGTTGCAGCCCGAGTTTGACGAGCAAACGTCTGTAGAACCTTGCAACACGCATGCGCTCAACTTCCTTGACGACCAAGCTTTCTTTCAGTATTTCGCGGAGAGTCCTGGGGGTTCCCCGTACACGACAAGCAGCATAGATCGCCGCCGGCATAGCCACTATGAAAGGCGTTCCTCTGATCATATTTTCCTTTCTTGCTTCGAAGTAAACACGGATAGCTTCCTCTCTGGTCCCAGGAGGAATGTTAAGCTTGTCAGCAAGACGATGAAGCTCGACCAAGGCCATTGCTTGTCTTGTATGATCTGAAGATTGTTTTGCAGAACGGCTGTCCCATCTTTTCAGACGCCGCATACGCTGACGTGCAGAAAGCGAGAGTCTTCTCCCGGAAGCGTCATTGTTGACGCTACCTCTCAATGTACTCAGGCTTTTGTCATGCGCAAACGGTATCGAGTACTGTGGCGAGCTTCTGATGCGAGGACTAGTACCTGTCTCTTCCAAGCTAGATTCATACGGGCTGACCAAAACGACACCGCATTTTGTGCACCAGGTTTCATACGTTTCAGGGTCACGGACGACACTATGGTTGCATTTGCGTTGCTTTGGGAAAGACCGCGTATCTACTACGCTACTCCTGTTCTCGTCCACTCTGACCACCTCACTGATTCTGAGAGCGGACTATTGCAGGATAGTTTTCTGGACGCGGGCGCTTGGAATACACGATCCTTGTCGTTTCTGAAATTATCTCCATGTCGCGTTCTCTGCCCCACTCAACAAAGACAGCCCAGTCCGAACAATAATACGTTTTAAGCTGCTTAGCGGCGATCGCAGAAGTTGCATCATTGCTTTCACTTCCACATGCATCCGGACCATGGGCACGGGCGTTCGCAACGGCCTTCAGCATAAGCGAAAATGGTTTCAGCAATGCTCGGCAAGCGCGGGCGCTCGTTTTCACAACTTCAATCATTTTCGCCATCTCATTCTCCTCCTCAATCCTCAATAGCATACTAACCTTTCTAGTATTTAACAATGTGTTTTTGATATTTTGTGATGTTATCGAGCTATTGTGATGATGACTCATTAACTGATTTCAGCGTTTTCGGTATTACATCATATCAGGAGCAATGCTCTTATAGAAGTTTTTTAATATTGCTTCTGAACAAACGGGGAAAACCACAATGATTTATATATGAGGGATACATGCATGAGTAAGTTGTGTACGCTTAGGCGCACACAAGAGATTCGGATGGTGTGACTGACTCTATGACAGAAAAAGGTTCAAGTGCCCGCGCAAAGTTCAAATCCATAACGGTCGAAGCACGCGTAAACCCAAATGATGAAGAAAAGACATATGATAAGATTGAAAGATTCGCACGAGAAAAAGGGCTTTCAAATGCTGCGTTCCTCAGAAACCTAGTTGAGCAGTACGAGGATATTGCCACTTTGCCTCTCCTACGACTGAATGTCACGCCCATAGAAGTGGTGTGGCCCAAGGAGGCGTGGCAATATGGAGAGCCGTTCAAAGGGATTTTCAGTGACCCCGGAATTCATTCTTATAAGTCGATAGCATGGATTCGCACAGCAGAGTATGTTCAGAGAGTGGGCCGACCTCAATGGCCTGATGAACTGAAAAACCGTATCGCCAGCAAAGAAGAACCTCCTTTCATGTTCAAGAAAATGCTGCTCATATCACCAGAAGCACGAGAAAAACTTGAAACTTGGGAGTGGGCTTTTTGGTGGCTGCACATAAAATCTGAATACCCAGATAAAGTCGAGATATTTGCAGTTGACGAGGAGTATGCCACAAAGTGGAAGGCAAAGAACTGGCCTGAAGAGTTGGCAGATCTTCGTAAATTATGCGACATGGGAATCTATGGGGACAAAGCGGTAGGCTTCCTAGAAGTTAATGAAAAATCAGAAACGGGAAATTACAAATGGAGGCTAAATCCCGCGCGCGGCAAACAGTGGGAGACAAGCATTGCGGAAGAGACATACGCACTCTTTGAAAAGGTAAAGAATACTGCCGATTTGATGTTTGATACGCTGGCGCGCGACCACAGTCGAAGTGAATCGGATATTAAGAAAGAGCTTGCAAAGAAACTGGCCCCAAGCGGAAGATAGAGGTCACTAGTATGAAGTCGCAACGCGAACACTATGTGATGTATAGTAGGAGAGAAGTGGAACTGACTCTTGATTCCAGATACATGACTCACTATCATACTCAAGCGCAGTGGGCAGAATATTCAAAACTGAAGGAGATCATCGGCGAAGTCTACAGAGCGTGCAAGCGGCCTCTTCAGGTCTTTGACATTGGCATTGGCTACGCACGGGTTCCGGTGCTACTCAGTACTGTTGACACATGGGGTAAGATCGCAAGGTATGTTGGAATAGATGTCAGTCAACATTGCGTGACTCAATCAAAAAGAATAATCACGCGCGGAGGAATCGCAGACAAGGTTGAAGTCATAAAGTTTGATGCTGTGGATCTCAGCACTGACGACGGTGACTCCTTTAGGCAGAACAAATATGACCTGATAGTTTGTACGTATTTCACGGCAGGTGATTTCAAGCCTGAGCAGATACAGTTTGAGACAGGAAAGAATGGGCAGATTTCTGATTATGATATTAACTTATTGAAACCGAACGAGAGCTTTGTTGCCGTTTTTAAAGGTGCCTATGACTTGCTGAGAGATGGCGGCAAAATCGTACTGGGTTCCGTATACTGTGATAACGATTTAGCTAGGAAGATACAAGAAGAGTTCTACAGAAGATGTGGAATGACCGTTATTACCTCGCAAAAAGACCCATTTACCGCGACTAAGGAAGGGTTCTGGTCGGAAAGGTTCAACGAAGAAAAAATCCGCGACTATCTTGCGTGGATACCGTCTGCCAAGATAGAGTCAATTCCTTTGGACGACTACGACTTTGCCACTATGATCATTATTAACAAGTAGATGTCGGTGAACAGATATGAAGAACAGAAAACTCTACGAAGCGAAAAGACTCAAAATAGGCAACACTCCGCTTATCAGGGATCCGGAACTAGAAAAGCAATTTGGCATCACAAACCTTCTCGTCAAGGATGAAAGCATAAACCTCTTTGGGACATTCAAGGACAGAAGAAACGTGCTGGCCATTGATCGAGCCATGGAAAAACATGTGGACAAGCTAGCAATAATAACTTCTGGAAACGCAGGCAATTCCTTGGCTAGACTTGCGGAAGGAACAGGTATTAAAGTGGTCTGCGTTGTTGACAAGTCGCTTAACTCTAACATCAGAAAAAGCCTCGAGAAGTACTCTTACAGAGTCATTGAAGTGAACCTATCAGAGAAGAGATTTGAGCCAAAGGACGTGATTGAACTAACGAGAGAGACTGGTGACGAAGTTATCTGGGATGTGACGAACGGATACGATGCGGCATTTGAATCTATAGTTATGGAAATAAAAGAAGAAGCCCCCGATTGGTTGATTACGCCACTGGGGGCTGGCGAAGCTTTTGTAGGATTGCATAAGGGATTGAAGAAATACCTGCCGAAGACAAAACTTGTGGGGGCTGGAGTACACCGGCTGCGAGAGCACAAGTTGGAGTTGCGGGCACGTCCATCAAAAGCCGATAAACTATATACTCCTTATACTCCTTACCAAGAGGATATTGAGAAGATTTTGAATGAGAGTTCGCGTGAAAACCTATATGTCCATCTTTCAGATAAGCAAATAATGAATGTCTATAGGAGAATCTCTTCTAAAATCTCCTGTGAGCCATCTTCTGCTGCGGCATTCGCTTCACTTCCAAAACTGGATATCGGAAGAGAGAGCAAGGTCGTGGTAGTCAACTCTGGAAAAGGAATCTGGACAGAATAGAGGCTAATAAGATCGTTTGGTCGTCGTAGTACTTCTCGGTTCCGATTTGTAGGCTAATATTGAGTAGCGCGCTATTTGGTTTTAGGGGCACCGGAGTCTAGATAGGCCTCTACCTCAGATGGTTTCAATGTATGCATTTTGAGCCGCTCAAAAATGCCCTTTGCCTTCTCAATTTGTGTCTTGTCAAAGTGCAAATCAAATCGTATGGTTCTGCATCTATCGTCCGTGTGTTGGTATCCAACGGCCCTATCACCATATATACCCAAGTCATGAAGCAAATCCTCTTCTGGAGGTATGCTGCTCTCCCTCGCAATCTTCACGTTGATTCCTTTGCTCTTTTGCTCCCGTATCGATTCTTTAAGTCCAACACTCGCCCACACATTTTCACGTAGAATGAAGATTCTTTCTATCCTCTTGCCTTTTGCGATTAGATCATAGTTGAATTCCACAGAAAGTTTTCCAGCTTCATCTGCCCAGTAATCATCTGATTTTACCCATGCGATCGACCTGTATAATTCGAAGTCTTTTTGACTCAAGATCTTCTGGTAAGGCAGCCTCCAAGATTCTGCTCGAAAGGAAACAACACCCAGAGATAGTCCTGAAACCATATGCAAACGAAATTCGTCCAATTCCAAACTCGCTAGTTCGTGAAATACGCTATCTTTTATTTCAAATGTTTTGCAAAATGCATCTATGGTCTTGTCATAGAAATCTTTCACTTCAGGGTTATCGCTCATCTTGCGAAGATTCCCGCTAATCTCTTCAACTTGCCCGTGGAGATCGGTTTCAATGCGGTTGATGCTTTTTCTAACGATATCAGCGACATCCTCCCACTTTCCACAAAGCTTTAAACTGTGCTTGGGTCAGAGAAAGGAATGAGAACTACTTTCAGGCCTATCCGCGGATGTAGGAAATTCAAGTATAGTTCCCCGTGCCGGGGTATCCTAGCTAGGTAGGGAGCAAGCCTGGAGACGTTAGCAGGAAAAGCCTAATAGCTTGTGGCCTCTCGGGGCCGCGTGGGTTCAAATCCCACCCCCGGCGCCA
>Ga0315280_10010654_pt1 | contig 11480 bp, 11 predicted proteins | sample YL17G06_40_MG_FD_203697 | JGI IMG/M metagenome (GOLD analysis project Ga0315280, IMG submission 203697) | Sediment microbial communities from Yellowstone Lake, YNP, Wyoming, USA - YL17G06_40 | ecosystem: Environmental > Aquatic > Freshwater > Lake > Sediment | place: USA: Wyoming | collected... | reverse complement strand
ACAGAAGTGGCTGCAATAGCATATGAAAAAGGGATTATAACAAAAAACATTGGTATGACGGGCACCCATGTATTGGAAGCAGTTCTCTGCGCTTTGAAATTTTCTGGATGTGCGATAAGTTGGGATGAAATCAATGAGTATAAAAGAATCATCAGTGAATAGTGAAAAAGTCATTATTCACATATAAAAAAATTTACTGAATTACAGATGGCTCAGTAGTTTTTGCCTTATCTAAAGTGACGATTAATCCCCACACAAAAAATACTGTTAAAGTTATGGTAATTCCCAACGCTATATCTATCAATGGCTTTTCACTTATAAGAAAAAGCTCACCATTCCATAAATCTAGGAGACGCTAAAGATTATGCTCTACGAAATCAATAAAAAATAAGAAAAAATAAGGAATTATTATGCCCTTTGTGTTGACTTGGTTTTAACAGAATCTTCAATGTAGTTTGTAGCTAAAACCATTATAGTCCAGACTGCTACACAGGCTATTAGCATTCCCACGCCAACAGTTAATATTTCATGTATCATTACTGCTGTGTCCACGGGGTTTGCCATTGCCGTCAGGAATGGCGGATAGGGTACCACTTCGCCGTGAGCAATGTGCTCTAGCGCTAAACCAGCTACTCCACCCCATAGTAGCGTGTTAAGCCAGCTTATGTGGTATCTTTCAGGTATTTTCTTCCTAAAGACTGTTGTTGCTACCGCCACCGTCATTGGTGCTATAAAACATGCCATTTTTGTCACCTCACAATTGTCTCTTCTTTTAGTTTTGATAATACTAGTTGTATTTCCCAGATGATAAAGACAGGTATAAGCATCGCAATTCCCAATACGGTTCCGTTTTCAATCATTCCGTCTGTTTGCATTTCGATGAAGGTTCCGCCTTCATAGACCATTATATGATCGACGAAAATCATTATTGTAAGGCCCCAGAGCATAAGGGCAAGGCTGCCGAGTTTATACTTTTTGGAGGCGTAAACCCAGATGGCAGTTACAAGTACTGCTGCCACAGATGATGTAATAAGCCACATACTTTCATTGTAACACGATTTTTAAATTCGTGTTACTATAGAAGATTATTAGAATGTTCATTTAAAAGCAGAGTAACACAATTTTAATTAAAAATAACACAAAATGGACAAGATTGTGAGATTTGGCGTATCTCTGCCTGAAAAATTAGTTGAAAAATTTGACAGAAGAATAGAGGAATTTGGATATAAAAATAGGTCCAAAGCTATAAGAGATGCAATAAGCGATTTTTTAACTCATAAAGAGTGGAGAATTAGTAAAGAGAGGTTTGTTGGTAGTATTTCATTTGTCTATACCCATAAATCTGGAGCTATTACACATAAACTGATAGAACTTCAGCATGATTTTGGCGATTTGATAAAATCAACTATGCACATACATATGGGACATGAACGCTGTGTAGAGGTTTTGATTTTAAGTGGAAAATCTAAAAAGATTGAGAAATTGTACGAATGTATAAGCTCTACTAAAGGTGTAGAGAATTGCAAATTAGCGGTATTGGCTGAAAAATAATCACTCTAATGGCTTTTTTATGTCAATCCAGAATTTAAATTCTCCAAGCTGCTCCTTTAGATTTGATGGTATCCCCCTGCCCCACTCAGAAAGCCAGCCAGAATCTGGAAATTCTCTATTGAAATAGTCATCTTTGATAATTGCCCGTTTTATGAACTCTCCAAGCCCCCTATTCCGTATTAGGGAGTTTTTTGGCTTAAAGATACCGCTCCAGACTGCCCAGACCTTGAAAACAGTATCGGGATATCTACCGCCACCTAAGTCTATTGCTAGAAAATCACAGTTTTTGGTTATTTTAATTACTTTTTTTATTGTATCAAAACTTCTGGCATCGCCCTCTATAAATATTAGATTTTTGTGCTCTTTTAGAATATTTTTGAACGCTATTTTGGATTGTATAGCTATATCACCCACAACAGTTAATTTTGTCTTTGATACATAGGATAGCGTACTCTTTCCAGAGTGAGGTCCAATTTCAATTACAACATCGCCTTTTTTAACTTGTTTATTCAGTAATTTTCTATATTTCTCTACATTATAAACAATTGAAATCATATTATTAGAAACTTTTTGGGAAAAAGTTTCATCAAAAACACTATTATAAGCAATTGGAATTATATTATTAATCTTTAAGTAAGTATTATTATTACTACCCATTTTCTCTTTAGACACGAAGGACAACGTCCTTGTGCCCAAAAGGTTTAGCCTTTTTCGGGAAAGAGAAAACGTGCAAGTTGTCCAAAAAGAAAATTTTAGAATATTTGAAATAAGATTTAATAAAGTCAATCATTAAGAGCTATCGAACAAAGTGAAGATAGCTCATTTTGATGAAACTCAGCCTCTTAGAAAAAGGCTGGCGAGAACTTTTGATCAACCTTTTTAGTAAAAGGTTGCGATGAAACTTTTCAGTAAAAGTTTCCTTTATTAAAAGTTTCAAAGATGCGTCTAAACAAGTTAGAATTAAAGGGGTTTAAGTCATTCAGGGACAAGACAGTATTGGAATTCCCAAGTTCTTTTACAATAATTGTAGGTCCCAATGGATCTGGAAAAAGTAATCTAACAGAAGCTATTTGTTTTGTCTTAGGTAAGTCCAGGGGATTGCGAGCAAGCAATGTACAGGAGTTGATTTACAACGGTGGATTAAAGGATAAACCTGCTGATGAGACTACTGTAAGTGTATATCTAACAGATAATGGCAGAAAGTATAAGATAACGAGAGCTGCATATAGAGACGGAAGAAGTGTCTATGAGCTCGATGACAAAAGAACAACAAGAGAGAACATAGTTCAGATTGTTGGGGACAATGAATACAATATAATTCTCCAAGATGATGTAGTTAAGGTCATAGACATGGCTCCTAAGGAAAGGAGAGAAATAATAGATGATTTATGTGGAATAGCTGAATATGACAGGAAAAAGGAAAAGGCGATAGCTGAGCTTGAAAAGGTAGAAAATCGTATTTCAGATACCTCGTTGATTCTTGGTGAAAAAGAAGTTTATTTGAGTAAACTTAAGAATGAGAGAGATGAGGCACTGAAATACACGCAGGTACAAGACGACTTGATGAAGAGTAAGGCAACAATTCTACATCATGAAATTTCTAAGCTGGAAGAAAGGAGCAAAAAGGTCGATGAAAAAGTAATTGAATTGCAGAGCGAAAAGGAAAAATGCGCCAAAGACAAAAAAGATATTTCTGAAAAAATCACTGCAATGAACAAAACTCTAAAGGACATAAACTTAGAATTAATCAAACTTGAAGAAGAAAAAACTGGTGGGCGCGTTATTGAACTCAAAGGAGAATTGAAGATAAATCAGGATAGATTATCCATATTAAAAGAAAAATTAAATGAAATTTCTAATGAAGTTGAGGAAAAAAATACAGAACGTGAAACATTAGAAAAAGAAGTCGGGAAGATAGAGCAAAATCTAAAAAAAGTTACAGCAACTCTAGCAGATTTGAAAAAGGATATTGAAAAGGAATCTTCTGTAGGTGGTGTTTCTACGATAGAGAGGGATATAGACAATCTGAGAACAAAGACACATGATATAAGATCAAAGATTGGAATTCTGAATGGCATCAAAGATAGAATAAAGTCTGATTTAGATGAGTACATCAATGAAAGGTCATCAATGGAAGAGGATATCAAAAGAATATTGGATGTTGAACAGAGATCAACAACAAAACTTGATAATTTGACTACAGAACATAAATCAAAATCAGATAAAATCAATGAATCAAAAAAGAAGATTTCAAAACTGAATGATGAGTTAGAAGATAATAGATCTCGATTAAAATCAATTGAAATCGAATTTGCCAGTAAAAACTCTCAGTTAAAAACATTGGAGCAAACGGGCTATGGGGTAAATAATGCTATACGAGCTGTAATAAGACTTAAGGAGGTAATTTCTGGCATTTATGGTCCAGTTTATCAGCTAGGAAAAGCTGTAAAAACAGAACATGAAATGCCACTACAAATAGCAGCGGGTAGTAGGATGCTTAACATTGTTGTTGAAAATGAGGATGTAGCTTCAAAATGTATAGATTACCTAAGAAAGAAGGAAGTTGGCAGGGCTACTTTTCTTCCATTGAATAGGATAAAAGTGGAGCTTGAAGAAAAACCACATGAGAAAGCAATAGGATTTGCAAGAGATTTTATAAAAACTGAAAAGACTTTTGAAAGAGTATTTGATTATGTGTTTGGTAACACACTTCTGGTTAAAGACATTGGAACTGCTAAGTCGATAGGAATAGGAGAATGGCGTATGGTTACACTTGATAGTGACTTATTGGAGATAGGAGGGGCTATTACTGGAGGACATATAAGAAAAACACCTGAGATAATCTTTTCAAATGTAGAAGAATTGGAGAATGAAATAAATATAATGAATGGAAGCATAAATAGACTTAGGAATATATGCGAAGAGTTATTACAGCAGAAAAATAATTTGGAGAATGAATTGCCTAAAATTGAAAGAGAAGCTGACAATTTAAAAAATGAAATTGAAAAACTCAGGATTGAAAATAACTCGCTCATAGAAAGGAAGCATGGTTTAGACAAGAGGGTCAGAGAATTAAACAAGAAAATAGAAGAATCTGAAATGGAGATAAATAAGAATGAATCTGCTAGAATAAATCTTGAAACGGATGTCAACAATTACGAAAACCAGTTATCAGAGATTCTAAAAAAGAGAAGGGGTATTGGTCTAAGTTATCTGGATGAACTAAAGGATAAAGCCAGAGACCGTGAGATAGAAGAGGGATCACTAGGGGAAAGAAAGGGATTGAATGAACAGAGAATATCGACATTAAAAAAGGAGATTAATGACTTAAGAAAAAATTCAGATGCTGTCAAAAGAGACATAAGCGATATCGAAACCAGATTGGTTGGATTAAAAGGTGAATTAACCACTGCAGAAAAAAGAGGGGGTAGTATAATAGAGGAGATAGAAGGAACTAAGAATAAGAGAACCCAGATAGAGTCCCAGATGCAGGAATCTGGCGCAGAAATAGCTAAACTTGAAATAAGACTTGAGGACATAAATGAGAAGATGTCAAAGACTGAAATAGAAAAAGCCCAGATAGATGTAAAACTGGAGGAGTTAAGGAAGGAATTCAAGCAATATAAAAATGTAGAAATTATAGAAAAGAAGACAAAAGACCTTGAAGGACTTATCGCTCGATTGGAATTTGAACTGAGCAAGTTTGGTTATGTGAACATGAAGGCTATTGAAGCTTATGAAATAGTAAAGAAAGAAGTTGACAGCATTAAATCAAAATTAGAAACTCTCAAGGGAGAATGCCAATCAATATTTGATTTTATGGAAAAGATCGAGCAAAAGAAGAGGGAGGTTTTCATGGAGGCTTTTGAAATTGTAAAGAAGAATTTTGAAAATATTTTTGCAAGATTATCTAATGGCAAAGGTACTCTAATGCTGGATAATCCCAAGGACATATCGGAAAGCGGTTTGATAATAAGTGCGTCACCAGGAGGAAAAAAGATAATGAGCCTCGATGCAATGTCCGGTGGCGAAAAAGTACTTACAAGTTCGGCATTTTTATTGGCAATCCAGCAGTATAAGCCAGCATATTTTTATATAGTGGATGAAATGGACGCTGCATTAGATAAAACAAATTCAATGAAATTAGCTGAGATGCTAAAGGACAGTGATGCTCAATTTATTTTAGTTACACATAATGATGCAGTTATGACGTACGCTGAAACTGTAATTGGGGTATCGATGAGTGAGGGTTATTCTCAGGTGGTTGGTGTAAAACTGACTTAGTTCAAGGAAACTTTTACTGAAAAGTTTCATCAAAGATAAAATTAACCCAGCTCAAGAATTCTTTTTTTGACAGTTTCAGATAATTTATTTCTTGTTTCTTCTATATCAGCAAGTTTGATTTCTTCAAGATTTTTGCTAAGTTCTTGATCTCCGATAACATCTCTAACCCAAGTAGCAAAGTCATTTTTTCTTTCCATATGAAATCTTATTGCGCCTGATGGAGCATTTCTTATGGCCTTGAAAAGATCTTCCAATGTATATAACTCACTAATAAGGGTATTATGATCTGATTTAAATTTAAAGCTCTTATCAGTAGGAACTTTTGATAAATACAGATGTTTGCTCAAAGCTGACTTTCTCAGAAACGGATGTATCTCCTGAGTTAAATCATTTTCTACCTCATCTATAATGCGGGTTGTATTATAATCAATGCTATCTATTTCTTCAAGCACCTTCAGTTTAACCTGTACATTCTTGCTTAGAATATTATCCAACGGTTCCTTGTTCCCATAATGCATAGTAACTTTTATTTCATCACCCGTTCTGAGTTCAACATCACTTTTTAGAGGATACTGTAACTTTAAAGTTTTACCACTTTCGGCAACGATTGGAAAATAATCTCCAGCCAGATGAATATACTCCTCTCGTAGATTTTCATATCTGCCAGGTATCATAGGAACAGGTTTAACACCATTTTTGTGTAAGATTTCCCAACTACTGTCTGGAACTAAAAAAACTGGCCTACGTAGCATGAATTCGGATTTAATCAAATAATTTCCTGATGAGGTGTTCATTATCAAGAATTCAAGTTTTTTTGTAGATGGATCATAAATCAGATTTAAAACCTTTATTATTGAATAGCTTCTTTTAAATATTACAAAAAGAGTATATGCTGCTACGAACCATGATATTATTATAAGAGCTAGTAGTAGAATGTCCATCTTGTATGGTATAATTATGATATTTAATAGTATAAAAAGTATTACCTGCGAAGGGCTTTGCTCCTAAAGTCAATTCTGCTCCTAAAGTCGTTGAGTTGCTCCTAAAGTAGAAATTATTTTATCCCACGTCCTTCAATAGCTTTAATAATAACTTTCGCATCTTCTTCTTTTATCAAGAATGGCGACCTTCTAAAGTGTTATCTCTTAGGTTGATAATTGGAATGCCATTTTCAGGTTTAAGTGTAAGGAGGGGTTTAACCGTTACTCTGCATGTAAAATTGCAGATCCATTCTGAACTCTCCTGTTGTGACATCTCCCCATTATTTTATCATCTTTAACCAAAACTGAACCTATTGGAATTTCTCTTTCTTTAAGACCCTTTATAGCCTCTTTTATTGCCTCTTTCATGAATTTGTAGTAATCCATTTTATAAAATTTGGACTTCTTCAATAGAAAATAGTTAGCCCCGGCAGGATTCGGACCTGCGTCGCCCGATCCAAAGTCGGACAGGATTGGCCACTACCCCACGGGGCTATAAAAAGTTTAATATATTGTAGTATATCATTGATGAATTTGCCTACGCAAATTCCTTTTCTTTCCGTAAACGCTTTCTTTGAAACTTTAAGAAAGTTTCATCAAATTTTGATCAACCTTTTCCTAAAAGGTTGAAAGAAAGGGTTTGCGCCCACCGGGATTTGAACCCGGGTTTTCGGCTCACCTCGACTTTTTCTTTCTTAAGAAGAAAGAAAAAGGTTCTTGGAAGGCCGAAGTCCTAAACCAGACTAGACTATGGACGCCTGCCTTTAAATTAACTTTCCTAAGGAATTTGTGAGTATATGTATTAATAGATTAAAAGTAAAAAATATAGCTTAAGGTATTTAAAGGCTTTTGATCAAACCCAACTTTTAATAAAAGTTGGATCAAAACTTTTGGTCAACCTTTTCAGTAAAAGGTTGTGGTAAAAGTCTGTGATTAAGATGTTCATATTTCCCAAACAGAAAACATTTAATATTGGTGGCATAAAAATCGGTGGCCAGATGAATAATCCACCCGTTCTAATCGGAACTATCTTCTATAAGGGTCAGGATATATTTACTGACGAAACCAAGGGTATTTTCAACAAAAAGATTGCTAAAAGATTAATAGAAAACCAGGAAAAACTTTTTCATGAAACAGGAATACCATGCATGATTGATGTGTGTGGAGATTCTAAGGATAAAATTTTGAGGAATATTGATTTTGTTTTGGATATAACTGACTTACCGATTATTATAGATTCACCAGATCCTAATGTCAGAATGGCGGGACTACAACATGCGCAGGAAATTGGAATAATAGACAGGATAATTTACAATTCAATAAACATGAGTATAAAACCTTTTGAAATTCGAGAGATAAAAGAGTCGGGAATAGAATCAGCTATATTGCTATGCTATAATCCAAAAGACAGTTCTTTAAACGGCAGAATAAAATTACTTGAGACTGGAGCAGGATTAATTAAAAAAGGACTCATTGATGTGGCAAAAGAATGTGGGATAACAAAACCGCTGATAGATACTGCTATAAGTCCAATAGGAAATGGAGCAGGTTCTGCTATTAGAGCTATAATGGCAGTAAAATCAAAATTTGGCTTTCCTGTTGGAAATGCTATACACAATGCTGTTAGATCGTGCAATTGGATAAAGGACAAAGAATTATTAATGCAGATAGACTGTGCATCAAATTCCTTAGTAAGAATTATCGGAGCGGATTTTATAATGTATGGTCCAATAGAACATTCAGAGAAAGTTTACAGAAATATATTTTTGGTCGAGTGTATTGTTGGTGAGGTTTTAGAAGAAATTGGATTTAAAATAGAAAAGGACCATCCGTATAATAGATTAGTGAGCATATGAAAAAAAAGAGACTTTTTTTGGATCCTTATGGCTTTTTTGTAATTGGTTTAGATAAAGGTAAAAGGAAGATAGTTGTTGAACACTATATCTATAGCAGAAAGATAAAAAACAAATTTTCAGGAAATAGCGCAAAAAAGTTATGCGACACTATTATAAGAAGAGGCCTTATATCAAGGCTAGACCATGCAGCTTATTTTGGCAGAGAATTGATGAAGGCTGAAATTGCCTTAAAAAATAGCTTGAGGTATAAACAACACTAGAGGTCTATTTGAATCGTTTGTTCCGGTATTCTTCTACCAATTTTTCTATAGATACCTTAGAATCCTTCTGTATCTTTCTATAGTCATCGGTGTCTATATAGATACAATCTGCCAATGTTTTCAGAAATTCTGGACTTTCGGTAAGAATCCCTCTTTCGTTTAATATTTTTATATTTTCTGAATCTTCTGTAAATGCTACCTTTATTTGATCCAACAAATTGTAATCCCTATTTTTTAATCTTCTCTTTATTAGTGTCAGTCCATTAAAAACATCTGGGAATATTCCTACTGGAAGTATTTCGCAAACAGCTAATTTCCGCCATAATTCTTTTAATTTTTCTGTTTCAGTCAAATTTTTTTGTAGAGTATTAATCTTATATTCCAAACTTTCAATTATCTGATTTAATTCTCTAATCTTCGGTTCTTTTTTTATTCCGACCAAGTACTCACTTCTAAGTTTAGATATTTTTCTCTGTAGATTTTGAATCTCATCATCTTTTTCTTTCAACTGCTCTTTTAAACTACGAATCTGATCTTTAAGATTCTTTATAGGTATTTCCTGAACCATTTTTACTGGCTGAACTTTCTTTGGTTCTTCTATTTTTTTTGGTTCATTTTTTAATTTATTTATTGCGTTCTCTATAGAGATTCCTTGGAGTGTCATATGTTTAACATCGTCTTTAAGTCCAAGCGACTCTATCTTTTGGAATTTATTTTTATATTTATTGTGGGCGTTTAAAGCTGCTGCCAGTGCATCTCTTTGATGTGAATCATCTATGTTGTAATCCCCCGTTAGTCTTAATTTCTCATTAACCTGAAGGGATTCCTCGGGCACATATACTGGAGCTCCGATAATAGCTGATAATTTTGAAATAACTCCTGGCATAGGATTAACATCAGTTGCTATCAGCGAAATTTTTCCAAAAGAAATCAGCCTTTTTATAATTCCATCGATTCCGATATCCTTTGAGCTAAACAGATCAACTAATTTTCCATTTAAATTGAGAATTGCTATTCCAGTAGTGGTTCCTGGATCAATTCCAGCTATAATGTAGTTATTCATATGCCAGCTTAGTCTGAGGTTCCTTTATTGGATATTCTCCAGTCAGGCATGCCATGCAGAGTTGGTCTTTAGGTAACCCTATCGCTTTCACTAAGCCATTGAGATCCATATATCTAAGAGAGTCGGCACCTATCAATTTTTGTATTTCTGGAATGCTCTTTTTTGATGCTATAAATTCCTTACTAGTCTGCATATCTATTCCATAAGGACATGGGTGCTTAATTGGAGGGCATGAAATCCTTACATGTATTTTAGATGCCCCTGCATCCCTTAGTATCTGAATAAGCCTTCTTAAAGTAGTACCTCTTACAATGGAATCATCTACCAGAATAATGCTTTTATCTTTAATCTCACTAGATATTGGATTCAACTTTATCTTAACTCCTATATCCCTTTGTTTCTGTTCAGGCAATATGAAAGTTCGTCCTATATATCTGTTTTTTATTAAACCTTCACTATATCTTAGATTAGATCCCTCTGAATAACCGATAGCTACATTTATTCCAGAGTCAGGAATGGCTATCACTAAATCGGCTTTTACAGAATCTCCTTTAGCCAATATCTTTCCAAGGTTCTTTCTGACCTGATAAACGGATATTCCATTTATTGTCGAATCTGGCCTGGAGAAGTAAACATATTCAAACATGCAGTGTGCGATTCTTCCTTTTGGCCCCGTGTAAGATTTAAGCTCATTGTCTATAACAAGGATTTCGGATGGCTTTATATCTCTGATGACTTCAATATCAAGTATGTCAAGAGCACAGCTCTCCGATGCTATTGCATAGCTATTTTCTGATTTTCCTAAAACTAATGGTCGGACACCATGTGGATCTCTGACAGCTATCAATTTACCCTCGTAGAGTATTACTAACGAATATGAACCAACCAAAAGCTTCATAGCTCCCTTAATCCCTTCAATAAAATCATTAGTCTTTATATGCTCGCGAGCTATGATTTGGGCTATTATTTCAGTATCAGTTGTCGTTGTGAAAACACTACCTTGGGATTCGAGAATTTTTTTTAACTCGATTGTATTTACAATGTTCCCATTGTGAGCTATTGCAAAACTTCCCAATGAATAGTTTATAATCAATGGTTGAGCGTTTTCTAATTTTGATGCCCCGGTAGTAGAATATCTCACATGTCCAATTCCAATGTTGCCTTCAATATATGTATTTCTAAAAACCTCAGAAACAAGCCCCATATCTTTATGCAGAATTATCTGGTCTTTATGAATAGCAATTCCAGCTGACTCCTGACCCCTGTGTTGTAAAGAATAAAGCCCATAGTATATGGAATCAAAGACATCACTGTCTGATTTCATTCCAAAAACAGCGCATTTATCCTGAATCATCTTCCTACTGAACCGCGAAAACCTACGGTTTTCCCACAACCTTTTTGCTTCGCAAAAAGCTTGACTAAAATTATTTTCGCCAGCCTTTTCTTAAAAGGCTGTTCCAAGTTCCTCCTGACTTTTCCCTTTTCC
>Ga0315280_10010652_pt1 | contig 11482 bp, 9 predicted proteins | sample YL17G06_40_MG_FD_203697 | JGI IMG/M metagenome (GOLD analysis project Ga0315280, IMG submission 203697) | Sediment microbial communities from Yellowstone Lake, YNP, Wyoming, USA - YL17G06_40 | ecosystem: Environmental > Aquatic > Freshwater > Lake > Sediment | place: USA: Wyoming | collected... | reverse complement strand
CCGATCTGCCCGATCGTGCCCACCAGCCGGGCGTCCGGCGGCAAAGCCAATTCGCGATGCAGGTAGCCACTGCGGGGCCGGCGACAAAACTCGCCGAGGTCCACCCCGTTGTAGAGGACGCGAGTCTTCTCGGCGTCAAGCCCTTGCCCCACGTGGAAGGAGCGCGTCGCCCGCGAGACGGCCAGCAGCCGCCTGTGGCAATTCAGATCGGCGAGGGCCTGGCGGCTCAACTTGATGATGTCGCGCAGATGGGCCATGCTCGGGATGCCCAATGCGGCGACGACCGGGCCCGACAACCGACCCATCGAGAGGCTGTTGGCGTGGACCAGTCCCGGCCGCCGCCGGGCAAGCAGGGCCGCCAACTCCTCTCGCATCCGCGCCTGCGTCGGGCGACGCTCGCTGTCGGCCACGCAGAACGGTTCCACTTCAATGCCTCGCTGGCGGAGCGTCTCGGCCAGCGGACCGGCCGGCGGCGCCGCCACGACGATCGAGAACCCCGCCTTCCGGATCCCATCCAAGGTGGCCAGCATCGACCGCTCGCCGCCGTTGAGCGTGGCAAACTCGCACAGGAGGAGAACGCGGGGCATGGACTGGGCCGCCGGTCGGGTCAGATCTCCTTGCCGATGCTGAACGCCTGGCCGAGCATCGCGCCCACCCCGTAGTACCAGCGATTGCCCGGCGAGAACACCAGCGGCCGGACCTTCTCGATGTCGGGCATGCCGCGGGCATCGAGGACCGACTCGTGGGCCTTGACGTCGAGGATCCGCCCGACGAACTGGGTGTGCAGGCCGAGCTCGAAGACGTGGATCACGTCGCATTCCAGCACCAGCGGGAACTCGCCGACGTACGGGGCGTCGACCCGCTCGCCCCGCACCGGCGTGAGCCCCAGGGCCACGAACTTGTCGACCTCCCGGCCGCTGGCGATGCCGAAGTAGTCCGCCTGCTTGACCTGGCTCTCCGCGGGGACGCTGATCGTGAAGGCCCGGCGGAGCATGAGGTTGGCGTAGCTGTAGGTCGCCTTGCGGAGCGAGACCGCGACGCAAGGGGGATCGGAGCAGCAGATCCCCGCCCACGCCGCGGCCATTCCGTTGGGCCGCCCCTGCTGGTCGTAGCTGCCGACGATCCAGGTCGGCGTGGGAAACACGAGGGTCTGGGCGCCGAGCGACTTGTGCATTGAATGCCTCCCCGCAGAAACCGAATCCCTGCAACTTCCCGCCAACTCGGGACTACGCCAGGATAGCTCCTCAACATGCCCACGACAAGCGTGGGCATGGCAGCCGAGCCATTTCAGTAGGACCGGCGTCTCGCCGGTCGCGGCACCCAAGTCAATTCAGTAGGACCGGCGTCTCGCCGGCCCCGCGGATTTGGGGACGGGGCGAGCACGGCCCCTACGCCTTTCCCACCGATTCGCTGCCGTTCTCTTGTCTCCGGGGCTGCTGCGGGTAGACTCAAGGCTGCGTCGTTCCTGTTAAGCGAGAGAATCGAGCCAGGAGGTCTCACATGTCCAACCTGATACGTCGCATAGCCTTGCCCGCGGCGCTGGCCGCTCTGGCGGTGGCGGCCGGCTGCGACTCCGGACCGCCGATGGGCCAGGTCTCGGGGAAAGTGACCTTCCAGGGGAAGCCCCTGCCCAATGCCGAGATCGAATTCCAGCCGGTCGACAATCGGCCTTCGTCCTCCGCAAAGACCGACGCCGAGGGACGGTATAAGCTGCAATTCACCTCGAAAAAGTCGGGCGCGCTGGTGGGAGAGCACGTCGTGGCGATCACCACGGAACAAGACGCGTCGGAGGACGGAAAGCCGGCCGTCCGCGAGAAGCTCCCCCCGAAGTACAACACCCGCTCGGAGCTGAAGAAGACCGTCAAGCCGGGCAGGCAGACCATCGACTTCGATCTGTGAGGGCCCTTCGGAACACGTTTGCAGGGGCGGGCTTGCGCGGTTTCCCGTTTGCCGGCGATTCGCAAGGGACCCTGATTTTTTTGCGATTTTATCAAGAAATTGATGCGCACAGCCCTTGCGTAGGGGTGGATGGGCAGACTAGAATGCAGCCGTAAATAAAGAGCGCCTCTCGCCAGGCATCAAGGCTCGGCGAATCGCGTTGCGCTCCCGTGGAGCGCAGCCATCCATATTCCCTCGGCTTGAAAGGGGAGCAGCCATGATCCGCAGAGGCATCGCTTGGCGTTGCATGGCCCGCCGCCGGTTCGGTTTCACCCTCGTCGAGCTCCTCGTCGTGATCGCGATCATCGGGATCTTGATCGCGCTGTTGTTGCCCGCGGTGCAGGCCGCCCGCGAAGCGGCCCGCAGGACCAAGTGCACCAACCACCTCAAGCAGCTTGGACTGGCGCTGCACAACTATCACGACGTGGTCAACCAGTTCCCGCCGGGCTGGGTGAGGGGCAACGGCTCACCGGGTTGGGGCTGGAACGTGATGGTCTTTCCGTACATGGAAAACAAGCCGTTGTACGACGTGCTCAACCCTTGCGGCCGGCGGCTTGGCGTGGTCAGGAACCATGCCACAGACTATGTGCTGTTGCAGACGAAGATCGAGGTGCTGCGCTGCCCGAGCGATACTTCGCCGGACCTGGGGATGAAGACGTTCAGCCGGAACAGCCCGCCTGACCCGCTTCCATTGGCAACCACCAACTACGCCGGTTGCCGCGGCTTCTTCAACATGGCGGACGACGACAACCGATTGAATAACGGCATCCTCTACGCCAACAGCACGATCACGTTCGCCCACATGCTCGACGGCAGCAGCAACACCTTTGCGGTGGGCGAGAAGTCGCAGGCCCAGGACGCGGCGACCTGGCCGGGCATGAACCAAGAGGGGAACGGGAACCACATCACGGCGGGCATCCGCGGGAAGCTGAACGGGGGTACCATCGACAGCCCCGACCAGAATCGCTTCGGCAGTTTCCACCCCGGGGGGGCGAACTTCGCCCTGTGCGACGGCTCCGTGCGGTTTATCTCGGAGAACATCCGCTCCGCCAACCGCAACGTCGACGGCACGCCGAGTCCTTCCAGCGACTACCAGACGCTGTTCGACGCCGAGAAGGCGCGGATGGGCGTTTACCAGTGGCTGGGCGTCCGCAACGACAAGATGGTGGTCCAGAACTTCTGACGCCGGACTACTCCGGCATCATCACCGCGAAGTAGTTCTCGCAGGCCAGGTCGAAGTAGGCCTCGCTCAGCTCCGGCGGCCGCTTCTGGTACGAGCAGTAGTTGCGGACCTGCAAGAGCAGGTCGCGGGGGTGGCAGAAGCGGAAGGGCCGCCCCGCCTCCCGGTAGTGCTGGCGGATGAGGTGCTCGATGGGCCCGGGCAGGAACTCGAACCCCAGCTTCGGGCACATGAAGCGGAACAGCTCGCGGAACTCCTCCTCCGTCGGATCGATCACCTCGATCTTGTAGGGGATCCGCCGCAGAAAGGCCTCGTCCACCAGGTCCCGCGGCTCCAGGTTGGTGGAGAACACCAGCAACTGGTCGAAGGGGACCTGGATCTTCTTGCCGTTGGGGAGGTTGAGGTAGTCGACGTGCTTTTCCAGCGGCACGATCCAGCGGTTCAAGAGCTCCTCCACGCGGATCCGCTGCCGCCCGAAGTCGTCGATCACCAGGGTCCCGCAGTTGCTCTTCAGTTGCAGCGGGGCCTCGCTGATTCCCGTCGAGGTGTTGATCGTCACCTCCAGCGAGGACATCGTCAGCTCGCCGGCGGCGATGATCGTCGGCCGGCGGATGCGGACCCAGCGGCGGTCGATCCGCCGCTGGTCGATCAGGCCGTCGCTGGGCGGCAGGGGGATCTCGTGGTGGTTGACCGGGTCGAACAGGCGGATGATCTCGCCGTCGACGCCCAGGGCGCGGGGGATCCAGACGTGCCGGCCGAAGGAGGCCGTGACCCGCTCGGCGATGCTCGTCTTGCCGTTGCCCGGCGCCCCGTAGAGGAAAAGCCCCCGCCCCGAGTTGACCGCCGGCCCCAGCCGCTCGAGCATCTTCTTGTTCAACAGGAGGTCGCTGAAGGCGCGGTGGAGGGCGTCGGGGGAAGGGTGCTGGTTGGTGAGCGACTGGACCGCCACCGAGGCGATGTAGTCGCCCAGAGAGACCGGGGCGGAGCCGAAGTAACTACAATGCTGCACGTAGCGGCGGCCCCGCTCCCGGCCAAGATCCGTCAGCTCGTACTGGTAGTCGTTCATCGGCGCCGCGCCTTTGTGGACCACCAGTTGATCGGTCTTCAACTGCCGCAGGAGTTCGTCGACCAGCACGAAGGGGAGCCGGATCTGCTCGGCGATGTCCCGCCCGGAGGCGTCGCCGCGGGCGACGAGGAACTTGAGGATCAGGGCCTCGACCTCGCTGTCGGTAAGCCCGGCGGCGCGGAACGACTCCGGCTCGATGGGCAGGAAGGGATTCTCGTCGTCGGCCGGCTCCGCCTCCGGCGGCGCGGGCGCGGGGGCCTCGGCCGGAGCATTTTCCGTCCCCGCCTCGCCCGCCATCCGGTGGATCCGCTCCAGCAGGGCATCGAGCTGCGCGTCTTTGGCGGGCGCCGTGTCGTGGTCGGGCTCCGTGGCGGCCAGCGCGGACCAGGGATCGGCGTCCGCCCCCGCCCCGCCTTGGCCGGACAGGCGGGCCAACAGATTGTCTTCGGACGAGGTGCTCATGGTTCGACCGGTGTGCCCCTTTCTTGCGGCAGGCCGCCCCAATCCGCGGCCCACAGCAAATCTAGTTTTTTTCGGGCCGCGGTCAAACGGCGGGCCTTGGGGAGGTGGCGTTTGCCGGGGCAGTACGGATTGTAGCGGCTTTCCGGCAGCCGGGGCGGGCGCTATAATCAGTTGTCCGACGTGCGGGTGCCATGCTCACGCTGGCGTGCGGGTGCCATGCTCACGCTGGCGTGAGCATGGCACCCTGCCCGTAAAGACAGATTTGACGGCCCGCTGCCTCCGAGAAACGATCGTGCCGCCGCAGCCCGCCACCGCCAAGGGAAAACCGGTCCGCATTGGGGCGGTCGTGTACCTCAACGCGCGGCCGCTCACGTTCTGCCTGCCCGAACTGGAACCCCGTGCCCAGATCGTCGTGGACCTGCCCAGCCGGCTCGCCGATCGCCTGGCGGCGGGCGAGCTGGACGTGGCCCTGATCCCGTCGATCGAGTACTTCCGCAACCCCGGCTCAACGATCGTTTCCGACGCCTGCGTGGCTTGCCGCGGGCCGGTCCGCAGCATCAAGCTCTACGGCCGCGTGCCGCCGGAGCGGATCCGCACGCTGGCCTTGGACGAGGGCTCGCGCACGAGCGCAGCCCTGACGCGGATCATGCTCCGCGAGCGGTTTGCCTTGGAGCCGCAACTGGAATGCCTGCCGATCGGGGCCTCGCCGGCCGATTGCCGCGCCGACGCGGTGCTCGTGATCGGCGACCGCGGGCTGCTCCCGCCCGAACGTTCCTACGAGTTCATCTGGGACCTGGGGGAGGAATGGTTCGCCTGGACGGGCCTGCCGTTTGTGTTCGCGATGTGGATCGCCCGGCGGTCCGTGGGGCTGGACGGCCTGGACGAGCTTTTGAGTGCCGCCCGGGACGAGGGCTGCCGGCGCTTCGAGGAGATCGCCCGCCGCGAGGCCCCGATCCTGGGCCTCGCCGAGGCCGACTGCCTTTCCTACCTGGAAGACCATCTGGAGTTTCGGCTCGGGCCGCGGGAGCAGGAGGGCTTGGAAACGTTCTGCCGGCTGGCCGCACGCCACCGGTTAATCCCCACGGGGGTGCCCCTTGTCTTCCATCGCCAGACCGCTTGAGAAGGCGGTGGCCGGCAAACGCTTGGCCCCGGAGGAGGGCCTGCAGTTGCTGGAGTCGCACGACCTGGCCGCGCTGGGGGGGGCGGCCGACGCCGTCGCCCGCCGGATCCACCCCGAGCCCTATCGCACCTACAACATCGACCGGAACATCAACTACACCAACGTCTGCATCGGCGGCTGCCGTTTCTGCGCGTTTTCCCGCCGCCCCGGCGACCCGCAAGGATACCTCCTCGATCGCGAAACGCTCTACCGCAAGATCGAGGAGACCTCGGCCCTGGGGGGCGATCAGATCCTGTTGCAGGGGGGCATGAATCCGGAGCTGACCCTCCCCTGGTACGAAGCCCTGCTGGCCGACATCAAGCGGCACTTCCCGCAGGTCAACATCCACGGGCTGAGCCCTCCGGAGATCTACCACATCAGCCGGGTCTCGGACCTCGCCGTCGACGTGGTTCTGGAGCGGCTCCGCGAGGCCGGCCTGGGCAGCCTCCCCGGCGGAGGGGCCGAGATCCTCGTCGATCGCGTCCGCAAGGTGGTCAGCCCCTGCAAGGTGTCGGCCGAGGGCTGGGTCGACGTGTGCCGCCGCTGGCACCGGCTGGGGGGCCGCGGGTCGGCCACGATGATGTTCGGCCACCTGGAGACCCTCGCCGAGCGGATCGAACACCTCGATCGGCTGCGGGCCCTCCAGGACGAGACGGGGGGCTTTACGGCGTTTATCGGCTGGAGCTTCCAGCCGGGGAACACCTCTTTGGAGGGCCTCCGGAAGGTGGGGCCGCTGGAGTACCTCAAGACCCTGGCCGTCAGCCGCCTCTACCTGGACAATTTCCCCAACATCCAGGCCAGTTGGGTCACGCAGGGCCTCAAAATCGGCCAGTTGGCGCTGCGGTTCGGGGCCAACGACCTGGGAAGCCTGATGATCGAGGAAAACGTGGTCGCTGCCGCAGGCACGCGGTTCCACGCCAGCCACGAGGAGCTCCGCCGGAGCATCGCCGGGGCCGGCTTTTCCCCTTGCCGGCGGAATGTGTTTTACGAGCTTCTGGAGGAACCCCCAGGGATGGCGATGCGGACTCTGTGAGGTAAGCTTGAGCAAGATGCCACCCGTAAGATGTTGGTTTGGACGGCTACTATGATCCACGTTCGCGGACTGACCAAGCACTTCGCCGACCTTCAGCGGGGCTCTCTGGTCGCCTTGGACGGGATCAGTTTTGCTGCCGCCCCGGGGCAGATTTACGGGCTGCTGGGCCCGAACGGCGCGGGCAAGACCACCGCCTTGCGGATCCTCAGCACGCTGCTCAGGCCCACCGCGGGAAGCGTCACCGTCAACGGTTTCGACGTCACCACGCAATCCTCCCAGGTCCGCCGCCAGATCGGCTTTATGTCGGCCAACACCGCCGTCTACGACCGGATGACCGCCTGGGAGATGATCGAGTACTTCGCCCGGCTCCACGGCCTGGCCGGCGAGGCGCTTCGCCAGCGGATGGAGGAGGTCTTCGCGCGGCTGAGAATGAACGACATCCGCGACCTGCTGGGGGCGAAGATGTCGACCGGGATGAAGCAGAAGGTCTCCGTGGCCCGGGCGATCGTCCACGACCCGCCCGTCGTGATCCTCGACGAGGCCACCGCGGGGCTCGACGTGCTCGTGGCCCGCGCGCTCCTCCAGACCGTCGCCGAGCTCCGCGAGCAGGGCAAGTGCGTGGTCTTCTCGACCCACATCATGCGGGAGGTCGAGAAGCTCTGCGACCGGGTGGCGATCATCCACCGCGGACACATGCTCGCCGAAGGCACCCTGGCGGAGCTCCGCGAGAGATACCAGGAGAACGACCTCGAGGAGCTCTTCTTCCAGTTGATCTCGCGTCACGAAGGGACCCGTTCGGGGCAGGCGGCATGAGCTGGTCGAACATCCGATGGACCCTCGCCCGGGAAATCCGCGACCAGTTGCGCGATCGCCGCACGATGTTCATGATCGTGGTCTTGCCGATCCTGCTCTATCCGCTCTTGGGGATGGCGATCTTGCAGGTCTCGCAGCTTGCCGAGGAGGCGCCCGTGCGGGTGTTGCTCGTGGGGCGGGAGCACGTGCCGGAGGAGCCGCCGCTGGTCGAGGGGCACCGTTTCGTGGCCGGGCTGTTCAACCCGCCGGAGCAGGCCAGGCTCGTGGAGCTGGAGTTTGCCCCAGAGCATGCGTCCGCCGCCGTGCCCCCCGCCGACCCGCTATCGCAGGCGGGCCTGGCCGTCCAGTACGGCCAGTACGACGCCGCGTTGTGTTTCCCTTCCGACTTCCGCCAGCGGCTGGACCAGTTCCGCCAGGCCCTTTGCCAGGGAGCCAGCGGCCCGGAAGTCCCGCGGCCGGTCTTCATCTACACCACCGCGACGGAAAAATCGCAGCGGGCCTTTGCCCGGCTGCTGGACGTCTGGCAGCGATGGAACGACCGCTTCCGCCGGGCGAACCTGGCCGCCATGCGGCTCCCCGAGTCGATGTTCGCCCCGATCGAGCCCGAGACGATCGACGTGGCCGAGGCCACGGGTCACTCGGGCGCGGCGATCTGGTCGAAGGTCCTGCCCGTCTTGCTCCTCATGTGGGCCCTCACCGGGGCCTTCTACCCCGCCGTGGACCTTTGCGCCGGAGAAAAGGAGCGCGGCACGCTGGAAACGCTCCTCTCCAGTCCCGCCGAGCGAAGCGAGATCGTGCTCGGCAAGCTGCTCACGATCATGCTCTTCAGCAGCCTGACCGCCGTGCTCAACGTCCTCAGCATGGGGACCTTGGGCTGGGTGGTGCTCTCGAGGCTGCCCGGCTTCGGCCCGGTGCCGCTTGCGGGCGCGGTGTGGATGGCAATCGCCCTGGTGCCCGCCTCGGCGCTGTTCAGCGCGTTGTGCCTGGGGATCGCGGCCTTCGCGCGGAGCACCAAGGAAGGGCAGTATTATCTGATGCCTCTCTTGCTGGGCACCATTCCCCTGGCCGTGCTCCCAACGGTTTCGGGAATGGAGCTGAACCTCGGCAACAGCCTGGTCCCGGTGATGGGAATGGTGCTCGTGCTGCGGGCCGCCCTGGAGGGAAACTACGCCGAGGCGCTGCAATTTCTCCCCCCGGTGGCGGCCGTGACGCTGGCGGGCTGCCTCCTGGCGGTCCGCTGGGCGGTAGCGCAGTTCAACTGCGAATCGGTGCTGTTCCGCGAGGGCGAGCGGCTTGACGTTCGGCTGTGGCTCCGCCACTTGGTGCGGGACCGCCGGGCGACGCCGACCGCGGCAGCCGCGGCCTCGTGCGGGATCGTGATCCTCCTGGCCCGCTTCGTCGCCGGCGTCGCCATGCCCTCGCCTGGCGACTTCCCGGCCTTTGCCGTGACGGTGCTGGCAACCCAGCTCGCGGTGATCGCCGGGCCCGCCGTGCTCATGGCCTTCCTCCTGACCCGCAGCCCGCGGCAGACGCTGCTGTTGCGCTGGCCGCCGTGGCTGGCACCGATTGCCGCGGCGGTGCTCGCCGTGGCCCTGCATCCGGCGGTCAAAGTGCTCCAGGCGGGCGTCTTCCGGCTTTATCCGCTCAATGAGGTAATCGAGAAACAGATGCGTGATCTGGACGCCCTGTTCTCGCCGGCCCCTTTCTGGGCCGTGGCCGCGATCCTCGCCCTGACCCCCGCGATCTGCGAGGAGTTGGCGTTCCGCGGCTTCATCCTTTCGGGGTTCCGCCAAGGCGGGGCGACGTGGCGGGCAATCGTCATCAGCGCGGCCTTCTTCGGCCTCACCCACTCGATCCTCCAGCAGTCGCTGGTGGCCGCGGTGGTCGGGGTCGTGATCGGCTACCTGGCGGTCCGCACGGAGAGCATCGTGCCGGCCATGGTGTTCCACTTCGTGCACAACGCGCTGGCGGCGACCGCCGTCCCGGTGAGCCGCTACGTGACGGACCGCTGGCCGGCGCTGGAATGGCTCCTCCAGCCCGGGGCCGAAGACGGCCAGGTCTTCCGCTGGCCCGCGGTGCTGGCCGGCGGATTGGCGGCCGTGGCAATCCTGGCCTGGTTTCACCGTCTTCCCCGGGGCGGCGAGAAGTCGGCCCCGGTGAACGCCCCGGCGGCCTCGGAAACCGCGCGATGACCGCTCCCCAGAGCGCCACAAAGCGCCTCACCCTGAAGGCCCGCTACGTCTTCCCGGTCGCGGCCGGCCCGATCCGCAACGGCACGGTGACCGTGGAAGGGGACCGCATCGCCGCGGTCGGCGGCAAGACGCCCGAAGGGGAGGTCCTCGACCTGGGCAACGTGGCCGTCTTGCCCGGCCTGGTCAATGCCCACACCCACCTGGAGTTCAGCCACCTGGCAGAGCCCCTGGGCCGCCCGGGGATGGGCTTCGTCGCCTGGATCGAGGAGGTGATCCGCCACCGCCGCGAGTCGCGCGGCCAGGCCAGCGAGCCGGTCGCGCTTGGCCTTCAGGAGAGCGTGGGGGCGGGAACCACCGCGCTGGGCGAGATCGCCCAGCCAGGCTGGAAGACCGAGCCTTTCGAGCGGGCCCCGCTGGAGGCCACCGTGTTCCTCGAGCTGATCGCCCCGACCCAGCGGCGCATTCCGGCTGCGCTCGCCGCGGCGCGGTCCCACGTCGAAGCCGCAGGCGTGTCCCCTTCGTGGCGCCCGGGCCTTTCTCCCCACGCCCCCTACAGCGTCCATCCCGAGCTGCTCCGTCGGCTCGTCGCCATCTCCTCGCAGCGACAGGTCCCCATCGCCTTCCACCTGGCCGAATCCCGGGAAGAGATCGAGCTATTGCGACACCGCTCGGGGCCGCTGCGGGGTTTCCTCAAGCAGATCGAGGGCTGGAACCCGAACGCCATTCCGGCGAACGCCCGGCCGCTGGATTACCTCCGCATGCTGAGCGGGGCCCACCGGCTCCTGGTGATCCACGGGAACTACCTGGATGCCGAAGAGATCGCCCTGATGGCGAGCTGTCGCGATCGCATGGCGGTGGTCTACTGCCCGCGGACGCACGCCTACTTCGGCCACGACCAGTACCCGCTGGCGAAGTTTCTCGCGGCCAGGGTCACGGTGGCGCTGGGGACGGACAGCCGGGCGTCGTCCCCCGATTTGAGCGTGCTGGCCGAGATGCGATTCCTCTTCCGGCGAGGGCCGCCCGTGCCTCCCGCCGAGCTATTGCGGCTGGGCACTTCAAGCGCGGCCCGGGCCCTGGGGCTGGATGCGGAGGCCGGCAGCCTCGAGGCGGGCAAGTGGGCCGATTTCGCCGTCGTCCCCCTGCCCGACCGCGATGCCGCCGATCCCCACGAGCTGCTTTTCGAATCCGACGCGCCAGTCGTGGCCGCGTGGTTTCGAGGGCAAGCGTTGGCGCACCGTTGCATCTGGGAAGCGGACGGGCTTGCCCGCCGCCAATGATTCTCGCTCCCACGACGCCGAGCGTCGCAGCCGGTGTATTCCCACGTGGAGCGTGGGAACAAGACCTACGCCGCCCGGGCCACCGCCGCCGATCTCTTGCCGCGGTGCCGGAAGGCGACTAGGCCGACGGCGGCGAGGCCCGCCAGCAACGTCATCTCGGCGGGCTCGGGAACCACCAGGCTCTGGTCGAAATTGAGCGTCGAGCCGGGGATCGATCCCAGCCCGAGCAGGTCCAGCGACAGGTTGCCCATGTCGCCGTTGCGGATCGGCTGGACGGCGGCGCTATAGAGGGGGCGGCCGGTGCCCGGGTCGAGCCGGCTGGTGGGGTTCAGCGAATAGAGGTCCGTGTCTTCCAAGACGCC
>Ga0315280_10010651_pt1 | contig 11482 bp, 19 predicted proteins | sample YL17G06_40_MG_FD_203697 | JGI IMG/M metagenome (GOLD analysis project Ga0315280, IMG submission 203697) | Sediment microbial communities from Yellowstone Lake, YNP, Wyoming, USA - YL17G06_40 | ecosystem: Environmental > Aquatic > Freshwater > Lake > Sediment | place: USA: Wyoming | collected... | reverse complement strand
AGAGCCTGTAATAGCCTCACCGAACCTACCCCCCAGCCCGAAGAAAGCCATTATCCCCCAGGCTGCCAGGATAAAGGCAATACCACCAAGCCACTGGTTCCAATGGTAGATAACAGAGAGTATCTTGTGCCGCCACACCACCACAACCAAAGTGCCAAAGGCAATGACTAAAAAGACCAGCCCCCAGCCAAACAGCTTCCAAAGACTTTCAGCCGCGGTTGCTATCTTATCCCAGAACACGGCAAGAAGAACTATGATGACAACCGTCATAATAAGACGGCGCACCGGTGGCTGCATTATGAAATGGAAAAACCGGCTCCACCCTGACTTTCCCTCCGGCTTATGCTTGGCATTAGCCTTCCCCTTAGCCATGTAACCCCTCTACACCTTCACCATAACAGAAAGAATCATGGGACGGCGCTTAGTCTGCTCATAGTAAAATTTATGCAATATGTCCCTGACCTTGCTATAGATAAAGCCCCAGTCAGCAGGGCGGGCACCACTATGGTCTAAGGCTCTAGCTACCAGATCACGACTCTCCTCTATCATATCCTTAGTCTCTCCAGGCTCAACAAAACCCCGGGAGACAATATCCGGGCGCCCCACCAGTTTGCCGGTTTGCCGGTTAACCGTGATAATCACCATCACTACCCCATCCCGCGATAGCATTCTTCTGTCCCGGAGGACAACGCTGCCGACGTCACCTACACTCAGACCATCCACATAAACATTGCCTGAGCTAACCTTGCCTGTTATCCTGCCCGCCTGCGGGCCAAGCTCAAGGACATCACCATCTTCCAGCAGGAAGATATTTCCCTGGGGGATACCCACAGACTGAGCTAATTTAGCATGGAGACTCAGGTGGCGATATTCACCATGGATAGGCATAAAAAACCTTGGCTTGACTAAATTTAGTAGCAGTTTTAGCTCTTCCTGGCTGCCGTGCCCATGGACATGAACCTGCGCCACCTTATCGTAGAGAACCTGAGCCCCCTGCTTGAAAAGGCTGTCCACTGTCCTGTTGATTAGCGATTCATTACCGGGAATGGCGGTGGCGGAAAGAACCACGGTGTCGCCGCGGATGATGTGGACCTGGCGGTGGTCTTGATTGGCGATACGAACCAGAGCCGAGGTTGGCTCCCCCTGGCTTCCTGTAGTGATAAGGACAACCCGATTATGAGGCATGCCCCTAAGTTCATCAAGCCGAGCCAGTATGCCATTAGGCGGCTTTAGATAGCCCAGCTCTAACGTCATGCGCACTATCTCGCTCATACTACGCCCAACAATAAACACCCGACGCTGGTGCTTGGCGGCAGCATCAATAACCTGCTGAATGCGAGAGACCAGCGATGAGAAGGTGGTAACAATCACCCTCCCCGGCGCCTCAGCCATGACATGGTCCAGGGTTTCGCCAACCACCCTCTCTGATGGAGTGTAACCGGGGAGTTCAGCATAAGTGGAGTCTGAGAGCAGAAGCAATACCCCCTGTGCCCCTAGTTGAGCCAGCCGAGAAAGGTCGGTCGGCTTACCATCAACCGGTGTATAATCAAGCTTGAAATCCCCGCTATGAATAATAGTGCCAACCGGCGTATATATGATTAGACCGGCTGAGTCAGGTATGCTATGGCAAACAGGGAAGAACTCAACCTTGAACCTCCCCAGTGTGAACTGACTGCCAAAGGGCATAACCTTAAGCTTAGCCCCTGACAGCGCCTTCCTTTCTTTAAGCTCCACTGAGATAAGCCCGTGGGTGAGCCTCGTGGAATAAACCGGCACATCAAGCTGCGGTAGCAGGTAGGGCAAGGCACCAATATGGTCCTCATGACCATGGGTGATAACTATGCCCCTTATTTTCTCCCGCCTCTCCAGCAGGTAGCTAATATCGGGGATTACTAGGTCAATACCCAGCATTTCCTCCCCGGGGAACATGAGTCCGGCATCAATGATGATGATGTCATCTCCATATTCCATCGCCATCATATTCTTGCCAATCTCACTTAATCCACCGAGGGGGATTATTCTTAATCTTGGCTTAATCATTATTTCTCACCTAAAACATACTTAATTGTTGTGGTTGTTTTTCTTCTTTAATAGTTTCTGCCTGGGCAAGGAGCGAGGGGATTTTAAGCATATCCTCTTCAATGGCACGGCGTAGGCTCTGCTGGTGAAGAGCCGCTGCCGGGTGATACATGGCATAGTAGATAACATTATCTCGCTTTTGAGCTGTACCATGAATCTTACTTATGCTCTTGCCGGGGAAGAACATTGCCATAGAGTAACGCCCCAGGGTTACAATCATCTTGGGGTGAATTAAATCAATCTGGCGCTCCAGCCACTTGCGGCAATTTTGGATTTCCGTGGGTAAGGGGTCACGGTTTTCCGGGGGGCGGCACTTAATCACATTGGCAATATAGACCTGCTCCCGCCTCAAGCCAATAGAAGCCAATAGTTCATCAAGGTATTTTCCCGCTGGTCCGACAAAAGGGCGCCCTTGCTGGTCTTCATGCCAACCCGGTGCCTCACCAATAAACATTATTTTGGCATCCTCCGCCCCCTCACCAGGCACCACCTTATTTCGATATTTGGCTATTTCACACAACTGGCAAAGGGCAATCTCTCGGTAAAGCTCGCTCAGAGCTGACATACTAGCTAGCCTTTTGATTATGATAACATGGACAATATGTCAAGTCAATTTAAGAGGTCGTTTAGCAACCTATCCCCCTGCCCCCTTCCCTTACTAAGGGAAGGGGGGAGTGTAAGTAAGAGAGGGGCTGTGCCCCTCTCTAAATCTTTCCCTTGCTCCCCTTACCAATGGGAGAGATTATTTCTTAAAAGTGCTGTCTAATAACTCCCTGATTACCCCCATTTGCGCCTATCTAAAATCCCTTTCCCCCTTTAAAGGAGAGGGGGATAAAGCGGGTTCCCAGGAAAATCGAAGATTTTTCTGGGTGCTTAAAGGGGGTGAGGTTAATAAACAATCTATTTAACCTTGTTGACACTACACGGGTGCAGTTGTAGACTTGAGCCAGAGGAGAAAAATGGATTTCTTACGAAAAACCGACCCAGAAATTAGTCAGACCTTTTATTTGGAGGCAAAGCGGCAGAGGGAAACGATAAACCTTATTGCCTCAGAGAACTATGCCAGCAGGGCTGTGCTTGAGGCAGAAGGCTCATTTCTGACTAACAAGTATGCTGAGGGTTATCCCGGGCAACGCTACTACGGTGGCTGCGAAAATATGGATATAGTGGAAGATCTGGCTATCCAGCGGGCAAAGGAGCTTTTCCATGCTGAACATGCCAATGTCCAGCCGCATAGTGGGGCTCAGGCTAATATGGCAGTATACTATGCCTTGCTGGAGTATGGTGACACTGTCATGGGCATGAGCCTGGCTCACGGTGGTCACCTCACTCACGGGGATAAGGTAAGCTTTTCCGGTAAGTCCTATAATTTCATACCCTACGGGGTTAACCGGGAAACGGAAAGGATTGACTATCAGGAGGTAGAGAGGCTGGCGTTAAAGCACAAGCCCAAGCTGATTGTGGCTGGCGCCAGCGCTTACCCCAGGATTATCGATTTTGAGCGTTTTCGCCATATCGCTGACCTGGTGGGAGCCAAGTTAATGGTTGATATGGCTCACATCGCCGGCATGGTAGCCGTGGGGCTGCATCCTACCCCCGTCCCCTACGCCGAGGTAGTAACTTCAACCACTCATAAGACACTGCGCGGTCCGCGAAGCGGGTTCATCCTGTCCTGCAGCGAGCTAGCCTCGGCAATAGATGAAGCTGTTTTCCCCAGGATGCAAGGAGGACCACTGATGCACGCTATTGCCGCTAAAGCCGTATGTTTTTATGAGGCGATGCAACCCAGCTTCACCGACTATCAACAGGCGATACTGGATAACGCCCAGGTTCTGGCTACTGAGCTCCAGCGACTGGGCTTGCGCCTGATATCAGGTGGAACCGATAACCACCTGATTTTAGTCGACCTCACCGAGATTGGCATTACCGGTAAACGAGCCGAGGAGTGTTTAGAGGCGGTGGGCATTGTGGTTAATCGGAACGCCATTCCCTTTGACCAACAGTCACCCAGGGTAACCAGAGGCATTAGACTGGGCACACCAGCAGTGACCACACGAGGCTTTAGCAGTGAGGAAATGAAGCGCATCGCCTCGCTGATTATAAAAGTCCTCACCAATATTGGTGACCTGAATGTTAAGAAACAGGTAAGAGACGAGGTTAGCCAGATATGTCAACGCTTTCCCGTGCCCGGGATTGATGACTGATATTAATTGGTAACCCTCCCCCTGACCCCCTCTCCTTTAAGCAAGTTCCATTACTTGCCGATTTTCCCACTGAGAGCAGACTTTAATTCTTCACGGAATTTGACAGTATCAAGAAAGTAGTTAGGATATGCGCTTCGCAATGCCGCCATTGAGTCAACAGACACAAGAACGGCTTCCCCACCAGGTTTACCCCGAATATTTTGTTCTGTTGGTGTATAGTCTTTAAGTGCCCTACTTAATTCTTCTCGTTTATACTCTTGAACAGTGATAGTCTTTGCGCCTGGGTCTAGTGCTAGAAGATAAAAGTGCGCTTTGTGTCTTTTCGTTGTTAGCTCATGTAATGCAGACCCATAAGCAGACAATTTAGTCTCCACTTGCAAGCTAGTTGCACAATCCTGTAACTCTCGCAGTAGACCATTATTGTCTATTGGTGTATTAGGAACAGGGGCGGTACCCTCTTTCAAGGCAATAACTGTCCCCATTAGCTGGAAAAAGCGTAACCAATCTCTTGCGCCAATGCTTGACTTTAGTGCTTGCCCCGTGAATGTACCGACTGTTTCTACTGCTGTAGCCCAAACATGTTGGAGTTTGGAGCGTAACTGTATTTCAATTTTTCTACCATTATAGGTAGGTTTTTTATCGCTATAGTAGCAATATATGAGATGATGGCTCCGGTACCCGCTTGTCTTTGGATTTTTAATGTAATCATCTTCATCATCAAGTTTATGCTTAATATCACCATGATGAGCATCAGGTTCATGATGGCGCTGATGTCAAACTGCTGAGCGGTAGTAGTAGCCGGGAGTACCCCGGCCTGCAAGCCACTGATTGAAGTTAGTTGAAGTGGTCTCATATCTCCCTCCTATATCTGTAGACTTCCAGTAACCTCTTTGCCTCTCTCTCCACGCAGACCACATCGTTCTCAGGACAGAAGGACTCGGCGCGGTTGACCGCCCACTTCCCATATTTTTGGGTCAACCTCTCCTTGTCCTCCCAGGGAATAGAGTGATGCTCTTCAAGTGCCCTGGTCATTATCACTGCCACCCCAGTGAAGATGAAGGCCGATATGGCAAAGCCGATGATCGACTCAAGCTGCTGGGAGACAGGCATAGAAATGGCCTACTACTTGTAGGCCGATTTCATGTTCTCGTACATCTTGTCAAAGAGCTCAGCAGCGTTCTTGGCGACAAAATTGACCCAGTTCGCAATTGGAGCTGCGGACTCGCTCACAGTCACACCTAAGTAAGTGCTGAGCTTAGCGGCCATTTTCTTTGGCGCTAGGGGACTGGTGACGCTCCTGACAAACTTTTCCTTCGCTGATGTCTTTGTTGCCATCTGCAACACCTCCGATTTTATTTTTGGACCTCGGCCGAGCGGGGTGGCGCCCGGCGTCAATCCCTCGGGGTCTGCAACCTGGCCAAAAAGGAAAAGGGGTAAGCCTGAACCCTTTTGGTCCAGATTGCTTACCCCTTTAATTTGCCTCTGGAGACGCCGGTGAAAACAAAAAGCCGTTGGAGCTGGCTTTCACCAGCGTACTCCAACGGCCTAATTAAGCAATAGCACTATTTTAGATTTTCGTCAAGTCTTTACATAGGTTTATACTTTCTCTTACCTCCTTCTTCACTCTAACAACTAAGCCATCATCATTGGTTATTATTTCCAGCTTGTCGCCGGGCTTGAGCTCATAGTACCTGACCCAGGGCTTGGGCAAGGTAATAGCAAAACTACTACCTATCTTAAACAATGACCTCTCAACGAGTGTAGGCATCTCTCACTTCTTACCTATTCCCCATTTTCTATCGTCTCATGCTGAGTGTCAAGTTTTGTAAGCCTTCTGAATGTTCTCTCCATACCGAAGAATCCCCTCCTGGAGTGGTGGAGGAAATGCCAAGAATCGCCTTACCCGGGCTGCCTGCTCTTGCTTCTCCCTCTTGGTCATTTTCCTCAGCTCTGGAACAGTAGGCGGTACCCCAGTTAGAGCTTCAATAACCTTGGCAGCTTCAGCTAGGTCGTCCACCGTGGCTTTAGCCATCAGACTCTCTTCCCCTCCATGGCAAACATCGTATACAGCATCTGGGTAATGCTATCAACAATGCCTTCCCGTATCTGGGGGAGTAGCTGGGCTGCCTGGGGGTCATCAGTTCTCAGGGAAACCTCCACGCGGTTCTCACTGTCGTCAGTGTGGACGATATACTTTACATTTTTGGTGAATTGCTGCATCTTCGCCAGCTGTTCCCGTTGCTGGGGTGTGGCGAATGCTAGTGGATTAAAAACCATTGGAAAACCTCCTTATTTTTGAACTCGCTCGTCAACCATCCCCGGTGTGGGGGCGACCTGACCACCTAACAGTGACCCTGTCAGGCGGTTAAACATCGTTTCCATCGTTCTAGCCATGAGACCCTTCATCGGGTCTTGGACGGTGGCAATATCGGCTTTCTGCTGCATCATCCGGTCAAATCTCTCGTCAATGTGGATAACTGCCCTAGCGGCAGCTCCAGCGGCGGCCGCCTCAGCCGCCTCCGCGGTTGATGCTCTCGCCCTTTCGGCCGCGGCATCCATATCTTCTCTAGCCTTCTCCATGATGTCGAGAATCGGCTTTATTGCTGCTGCCTGAGCTTCAGCTTGACCCTTCATTATCTCCACGTCGTTCATCACCATGAGTTGTGCAGCACGCAGCATCATCATCCCTTTAAGCATGGCAGCACCAGTATCGCCATCTCCAAGAAGATAGTATTTCATTATGCCTTCTGGAGTTATGACCTCCTGTCCTTTGCCTGTTTTGAGAACTAGGGGGAGCCTAGAGTCATCTCTATCCTCTTTTTGGTTTATTTCCTCACGGATGATTTCCCTTAGTTTATCCTCAGTAATACCCTGATTCGGGGTAGTAGGTGGTATCTTTTTTAACTTAGCGAATGCCCTGTCAACCCGGGAAGTGCTAATATTTAGCTGTTTAGCGATACCCTTACGCTTTACCCCCTTGTCCTTTAACTCTTTAACTCGTTGTAGCATCTCGTCTTCCATCTTAACCTCCCTCATCACAACATGATAAATCTTTGCGCTATGTTTGTCAAATCTCACCACTGCCAAAGCTAAAAGTCATCGCTAAACTTCATCAACTCCAAAGCTGATAATCATCTCATCGGTGAGGCATATTATTACAAAATAGATTGTATCCCTATCCCTCCTCACTCCCCAGGTACCAATAGCTCAATAGCCCTCAAAACCCCTAAACTCGGTGCTAGCCGGGCTACTCTGACAGCATCCCGGACGTCTTGTGACTGACCATCAAGTCTATCGGCAATCTCCTGAGCCATTTCTTCAGAGATACCCTCGCGGCGGACCAAGACACCCCTGACTACCGTTCGGAACTCATCCCTCCCATAAAGACTCAGCCGGCGGATGGCAAATCTCGACCGGAGCTCCGGTGACAGCCGACTTTCAATATTGGTAGCTGCCACCACTCTAACCTCTACCTTGACATCAAGCTCCCTGCCCTTCTTTGCCCTGACCAGGCGTCCACCTTCCATTATGCTGAGCAAGGCAGCAGTGTCAGCAGCATTAACTTTGCCTAATTCATCGACCAAAAGTACCTTTGGCTGCCTTTGAGCCACCAAGTCCCACAAGCCAGCCTTGGATATCGCCGAGCCAACCAGCCAGACTGCCAGCTCCCCACCAATTCTCTCGATATCCCACAGGAATAGTGTCTTCGCCAGCGCCGGCGGCCCCGTCAAAAGAACATGCACCACTTTGTCAGCAAGCAGGCAAGCCTTGAGGAGCTCCTTGACCTCTTCATGTCCGATGATATCCTCAAAAATATCGTCAGGCACCTCCACTTTTCGCTCCCGGGACGCCTCAGCATAGGCTGGCGCACCAGTGATGAGCATGGCACGGGCTTTCTGGCTAAGGCGATATCCATGGTAGGAATTGCTCTCATAGGTATCCTCAACCAGCCCTTCCATAAATAGCTTGTGAATGGTTCCAGGCCAAACTCCTACATCGCGGGACCGCCAGCCCAGCTTTCCTGCTAGGCTCTCTGGGTCAATACCGTCCTCAATTTCGGCTATGTGCTTCAGTAATTTAATGTCTGTTTCCTTCATAAGTACCTCCTATCCCTTGAGCATCATACCTGGTGGTATCGTGCCAGGCGGCTGCTGCCCCGGCGGAGGCTGAGCTACCACCACCCTCAGGGGCACCTCACCTCTCTCAAGTCTCACGGCATAGATGGCACCGCAATCCAAGCAAACATCAGGTAGTGCAGACACAGTGGGTACCTTGGTTCCCACCAGCATCTGAGTGACCTTTCTGGGGTCAAGAATCGGGCCACCCATCTGGAATATCCCATACTTCAGACCCTTGCCCATCACCCCCTTCTCTATCTGCTCATCGGCCACCGACCCGGCAAATCTCCTGGTGCTGCCACAGACCGGACACTTGTCAAACTCGGCGATAATCCTCTGCTTATTGTTGGTCATCCGTCTTACCTCCTAACTCGACCTTGAATCTGAAATCATGCATTTCCTTCAGCTCTGAGGCTGGGAAATCGTGTAGCTTCTCAATAATATCATAATGATAATAATGAACAAATTCCTTTAGGTGACTAGGCAGACTAGCCCACCACTCATCGCAGCATTTAGCCATCACTGCCACCCCCTCTGTAATTTTATCATCTCATAGGCAGCCATCACCATCTGAAACAGGAAGTTGGTCCCTTGAGTGCCAGATTTATCTGGATGCAGCTTATTTACGAGCTCCCGATATCGGTGCTTTACCTCATCATCACTGGCCGACTTGTCCAGTCCCAGGACCATGTAAGGGTCAAAACCAGGCTGCTGACTCATCATCCCTGGGAGCTTAGATGGGTCAAAGCCCATAGACTGCATAAACCCCATAATCTTGGAAGGGTCAAGCATGCCCTTCATCAGGTCATTCACCCACCCTTGAAGCTCCTCCATAAGGACCTTAAGCATCCGACTTTGCATCCTAGCTACCCGCTCTTCGCTCATGGCTTCACCTCCCGCGGCGTGATTTTGAACTTCGGTGACCCGGGTAAAACTATACCTGATGGCGTCTTGCCCTGCTCCACCTTGATATGGGGCAATACGAACAGCAGAAAGGTCAGCCATTTCTCATGTTCGATGCAGAGCCCGTGGGGGAACTTTCCTGGAATAAGGCGCCGCTCGCAGTCTGGCACGGGGCAATGTCCGTATTTTTGACTCATGGCTTAATCCCTAGCCTCTCCAGACCCTCTTTTTCAACCACGGTGGGGCAGGAATCTCTTAGATGCTCTAAAAGTGAGGCTACCTTTGACCCTGACGGTTCCTGAAGATGGTTATGGTAATTATCCACCCCGACCTCAATGATAGCCGGCTTCAGCCAGTGCAGCCAGGAGACGAATATCTCCAGGTCGAAGTCCATAATCGGCTCGATAGAGACAAACTTCCTCGGCCAAGGGATCTTGACCAGGTCCTTCAACCGTAGCAGGGGTGGCGGCGCCTTGGTAAGCCGGTAGTCGCGGTTAGTCTCAAGAGTAGTCCCCAGATAAAGGTTGGGAGGGAACTCCACATTCCACTTCTTGTAGGCCCCGGGATTTTTGGAGCAGAAAAGGAAGTTGTTACCTGGCGATATCCTGATCCGTGCCAGTATGCGTTCCACCCATTCTCTGGGACACCAAGCAATATCTCCCATATACGCTACGAAGATAAAGTCGCCTGGGTTGAACCGCTGGTTCATCCTCGTCGCACAGAACTTGGGGGTGAATCCGTCCAGGTAATAGTAGTTGTGCTTAAGGCGTGTGAGAGCAGCTTTACGGGCGGAGCAATAACTACACTCAAAGCGGCATCCGACAAAGACATTCCAGGTCTTCATCGGCTTGCCGTCTATCAGGAACATCCGGCTCACTTTGGCCTCCTCCTGATCGCCTTCCCGCACTTCACACAGATCACAGAGTCCAAGGGGGTGTCGGCACCACAATACGGACACTTTCTCACCGGTCTCCCGTCCTTAATCTCAATCTCATTAGGCATCAGTCTCTCCTTCCAGCTTGTTTACTCTTCTTTCTCTTCCGAAACTCTGGCGCATCAATAAACACCACCCTAGAGCCTGGAGACCGCCTGAGCCGGCTGGCGATGCGGAAGGGCAATTCATCCATAGGCGTATTGGTGGTAACCACCAGGGGGAGTCCATTCATAAGCCTGTAGTCGATTATCGTATCTAATTTCTCCTGAACCCAGGGTGTCCGGTACTCGGCTCCCAGGTCATCCAGGATGAGTAAGGGCACATTGAGGAAGCGGTCAAAACGGGCTTCGTAGGACCTATCCCCCTCCTCCCAGAAACCTCTCCTCAGCTCCTCTAAGAGTAGCGGGACAAAGGCATAGCGAGCTGGCTTTCCCCTCTGGAGCCAGCGCCTGCATATAGCCACGGCAAGGTGAGTTTTCCCACGATCCGCCCCAGCAGTCAGGGTAAGCCAACTAATCTCACCCACTTCTTCGGCTAATTGGACGGCTAAGTCATACGCCTCCTGCAGCTAGGGGCTAGTCTTGAATTTCTCAAAGGTCATGTGCTCAGTCCCAGCCGGCAACTCACAGTATCTGAGAAGGCTTTGCGTGCGCTCCCTTTCCATCTGCTCCCGCACACACTGGCACGGTACTACACTGGAATAATCGGGCTTCCCGTCCTCCTTCAAGGGATGAACAAAGTGGGCATCGCGGCAGACCCGGCAGGTATATTCGGCTTCAGGCTCATCACTCAAGGCTCTGCCGGTATCTGTCGGCCGAAGGTTCTTTATCACTTTGCCGATGTGCTCTAGATTGCTCACCTGCCTTAGTTCCTTTCTTGCCGATATCTTCATTAACCCAGGTCATGCTTACAAATTCCCCGCCATGCGCGTCTACCTTCTGCTTCCAGCAAGAGATCACTTCCTCGCGGGTAAAGCCCCGGGTCAACATCCGCTTAATAGCCTGCCCTTCCTTCCCATAGCTTGGAATGGGGTCTTTTTCAACTTTGTCGGGAAAACCGAGGTATGTTCTCATCTCGGTAAAAATCTCGTTAACAATAGGGTCAACTTGCTTTGTGTGGGCACCTTTACGAAGTAAAGGTGTATTAGATTTAACTATACTAGACTTAACTATACTGTGCTTACCAATGGTTGTCGTCTGGTTACCGCTTGGGTGCGCTTTGGTTGTCAAGGAACTACAATACTC
>Ga0315280_10010650_pt1 | contig 11482 bp, 21 predicted proteins | sample YL17G06_40_MG_FD_203697 | JGI IMG/M metagenome (GOLD analysis project Ga0315280, IMG submission 203697) | Sediment microbial communities from Yellowstone Lake, YNP, Wyoming, USA - YL17G06_40 | ecosystem: Environmental > Aquatic > Freshwater > Lake > Sediment | place: USA: Wyoming | collected... | reverse complement strand
ATTTTCATGGGAGAGGGGCTCCGTAACTTCTATGGCTAACTGTTTCTCTGAGGGAATTCGCCCGTCTTTCTTTGCTTTGGTTATTGCCTCGTGGGCTATTCCGTAACATGCCATGCAGATGTTTATTCCTACTACTTTGCGGATGGGCCACTCGTTCTCGCATAGGTGACACTTCACCGTGGGGATTGCGGTGGGCTCCGGCGCCGAGGGCTTCTTTTCTAGTTGCTGTCTTTTGTGCATGATGTCGAGAGTGTCGTCTACGACGTTGTGCAGATCCTTTGCTGCCAGCCGGTAGGTGAAGACCTGTCCGAGGAGCCTGAGCTGAATGTCCCTGTTTGGGACTCGGCTTATCTCCCAAGCGTGGCTGACGCTGATCTCTTCCCTGTCTAGAGCCTCGAGGACCTCTGCTTCTGCCCGGGCCGTCTCCAGGAGCCTTTCAACATAGTCCCTTCGGAAACCCGTCTCCCGCACCAAGTCGTCGATGCCGAGCTCGTGTTTGCTCTGCAGCTCGTTCATAACTCTCACCATCTCGCTGGCTTTGGTTCCCCCGCGCAGCCGGTTCAGCTTAAGGTTTTTCAAGAGGACGTCGCGCATGCCCATCTCCCGGACCACACAGGGAACCCGTTTCAAGCCCTGGAGCTTCGCCTCTTCCAAACGGTGCAAGCCGTCGATAAGCCAGAAGGTTTTTCCCTCTTTGGCCAGGAGAAGTGGCTGCTCAATTCCAGAGCCCTCAATATCCTTCTTGAACATTTCCAAGAGCTCAGGGTCCCACGTGCTCGTAACCCGCACGTCTGGAATACTGATTTTGTTCGGGTCCAGGTTGACTATGCGGGGGCGACTAGAACTTTTTTCTATACCAATCATCTATATCCCATTTCCTCAAGTTTGCGTTTGCGCTCCTCACGCTCCTGCATCTTCTCTTGGGTCCAGTACTTGTCTCGCTCTTCCCAAACCTGCCTTATGAAGTCGGGCGCCCAAACCTCAACAGAAACGCCCATGGGCTTAGAAGCCTCAATAACCCAGGGGATGCTCGCTGGAATTAACAGTTTCATGTATATGGGCCTGTGTTTGACTGGCTGCAGCTCCGGAGTGTCCGGGACCAGGGCCTTATAGACGGGCAGCTTGCTCAGCCCTTCCATGTACTTGAAAATCTTAGCTTCTATCAAGATGACCATGTTGTGCAGGATCACGACGGCGTCGACTTCAGGCCGCCATGGACGGTAAACGCGGAGCCCCTTTAAAAGTCCGTAATCCTTCTGCGTCTCCTTTGGAATTCCGCCCAGGGGACAGCTGAGGCGCACTTCAGCCCTGGGATAATGTTCTGCGACGTACATGCTCACCCATTTGGGCTCGAGGGTTCTGCGAAGGTGCGTGAAGGCCAAACTCAAACCTCTAACCTAAATTTCTATCTACGCATATAAGTTTTAATGTGGAAAGCATACGTGGAGAATCATTTATGCCAAAACCAATAGTTCCCACAAGCGACGAAGTAGCTAAAAAGTGGAGTGAAGAAACCCCTCGCAGAGCCACATACTACGAGAAGAACACTCCGGCAGCAGCCGACAGGTGGGCCACCGAAGCCGGGGCAGCCGCGGAAAACTACAAAGCCGCGATTCAAGCCGCAGACATCGGAAGGCGCTTTTCCGGTGGCGTCAAGAAAGCCGGTGCAGCCAAGTTCAGGCGAAAAGTGGAAAGCGTAGGTATCGGACGCTTCGGTCCAGGCGTTTCAGCAGCCCTCGAAGACATGAAGTCGGGCATTGATCCATATCTGCCCGTCATAGCAGCCACGGAAATAGGCGCCAGGAAGCCGAGAGGCGACCCAGGCAACTACGACCGAGTTAAGAAGATCGGCGACGCCCTACACTCAAAGAGGCTTGCAGTCCTAGCGGCCGGGCCGGCATAGGCTCCTCAGCCACATAATGGAGAGTGACCATGTATGCCCCATTGGGACATTGAAAAGATAAACCCCGTCACAGCCCCCAGCCTAGGCGGAACCAGCCTCTACACCCTTCCGAAAAAGGGTTTTCTAAGCGGGCTACTCATACGAATGTCAGCAACACGCAAAATCGATGCAGCAGCCACGGTTGAGAAGTGGCGACTGCTCCAGACACTCACGAAGATCGAGACGATCCTCAACGGCACATACGACGCTAAGAGCATAGACGGCGAGTTGGCTGAAGCCATCCAATGGTACGACACCAAAAAGAGCAACATTGAACAGAGCCTTTACGACTACAACGCTGGCACGGCCTACGACACCGTTTTTCTCAGTTTCGGCCGCAAGCCCTACGATCTACAGTATGGGCTTGACCTCGAAAAATACGATAGCGCAGAGTTGAAGATCACAAACGACCAGTCCAGCACCTACTGGAACGCCGTCGCAGCCGAAGCCATATACGCGTTGATCCAACGCGAACCAGCCGCGCCACCGCTGGGCTTCATCCGCAGCAGAGAATACCGTAAGTGGACCACCGTCAGCGACGAGTGGAAGTACCTGGACCTTCCCACAGAAAACATGCTCCGCAGGGCCATCCTACAAGCTGTACCGCCCACAACAGACGGTAGAGAATCCACCAGCTGGCTCAACATGATGTACGACATCAACTATAAGATCCGTAGTGGCTCCGTCAAACTCTTCGACGCGAACCTGGATATCCTCAGCAAAATGAACGCTTTAGACTATGGCAACGAGCTCCTCATGGCCGGCAATCTTGAAATAGGAAGCGCCCGAGCAGTCAGAATAGGCATCGGACGCGTAAGCGGCTGGGCAGGACAAGATTGCCTAGAAGGAGCCAGTAACCCAACAGCGCCTTACGGCATCGCCTCGACGCCCGACGGATGTCTAAGACAAAACGCTCACATCTCAGGCCAAACCCTCAGCTTCCTAGCAAAGGGCATAGGCCCATGGGAGACCAGCGTCTTCAACCACGACCGCATCGGCGACCTCTCAGATCTGCTGGATCTGGCAGCTGAGAAAGTCGTCACCCTAGACATTCACACCCGAAGCGGCGACAGCTACGCAGGCGGCACAAACAAAGTCATCCTAGAGACCCTCGTAAAATACTAGCGCGGGCTCATCCCCCCTTTTTTTATACTTCTTACGCTAATCTTGTCGTAGGTGAGAATTTGAAACCTCAAGAGGTATGGACAGATCTCATAGAAAAGAAGGCGTCCAGCACCGCAGACCTGGACCTGGAAGGCCGGGCGATCCCAGCCGGCAAAGTCGTCCGCATAGAAACCTACTACGTCATAGACGCCACGCACGCCGACAAAACCATGAAGCTCGGCTACGTGAAAGCCGAGAAAACCATCACCCTCAAACGCGAACCAACGGCCACGTCCGCCTACCACGTTTTCCTGGAAGAGCCCCTGATCCTGGTTGAAGGGGAAAAACTCAAAGCCACAGTCGAATCAGCCACCAGCGGTGACGAGTGCACCCTCGTAGCCAAGGGAGTCTTCATCTGAAAAGGCCCGGCGAAACCGCGGGGACTGCCTAGATGAGCTACGCCTGGGACATTGAAATAGAACACGGCACCGAAGACAAGGATCCGGTAGAAGAGACGCTGGATCTCCACCCAGGCATCATATCAAAAATAGAAATCAAATTCCCCGCAGGCTGCCACGGCCTAGTGAAAGTGAGGCTCCTATTCGGAAGGTTCCAGATCGTGCCTCTCAGCCGGGGCGAATGGGTCACAGGCGACGACGAAACCGTGTCCTTCAACACTTACCACGAGATCATAAAGGAACCTGTAAAGCTGTTTTTTCAGGGCTCAAGCCCCGGCACCACATACGAGCACGTCGTCACCGTCCGCATCACCGTGCTGCCCAAAGAAATCGTCAGTATGAAGCCCCTTCTCGACCTCTTAACAATGTTCCTCAGACGCTTAGGGGTGATCCGCTGAAATGCCCTCTGATCTCCCAGACTACACGAAGTACATAACCCAGAATGTTGTGATCCCAGCTGCCGAGCAGGGCCCCGTCATTCCCAGGCCAAAGGGCGGGATCCTAGCAAAGGGCAGCGTGACAACAACAGCCGCGTACCAAACGGTGGCCTCGCGCACAGTCACCAACCTTAAGACGTTTCAGCTGGCTAAGATCCTAGTCAGCTGCGACGAGGACGTGATGTATCAGTTGAGGTGGGCCGGCGTAGTCATCAGCGCGGAAGTCTACGTTTCAGGTGGGCTTCCCTTCACCGACTGGTTTCCATGGGACTACAAAGAGATGACTGGCGACGGCGCCAAAGCCTTCGACATCCAGGTCAAGTATCCCTCAGGCGGGTCCGCAGGCACATGCCACGCCGAGATCGTGGGTGAGGAAGTATGAGCATAAGAGTTGGTCTGCGTCACTTTTCAAGGGTCCTCAAAAAGCTGGTGGCCATTATCCCGCCAGCCTGGACCTATGACAACCTAATAGGCTTTATTTGGATGCCTGAACCTCAAGGCTACGATAGAAGAAGCGAGGGAAGCATTATGATAGCGGTGCGAGATCCCTATGGAACGAGCCCCGCAGGCGACTTAAACGGTGGGAGCTATGACAATAGAACTTAGGCTTTCAAACGTTGACCCGCCAGCGTCAGAGCCGAAACGCACGATTTACCGTGACATAGTGAACCTTCCAGACCCAGTTAAACTCGGCTTAACAATACGCTACTTCAACTATGACGATGTAGGCTTATACATGCAAATTACAGGTTCAGCAACAGGCTACACGTTCGGAACCGTAAATCTTGGGCTACTCGCCTCTGGAGCAAACAAATACATAAACCTGGACGAGCTCGCATCAAGAGCTAAACCAACAGTAGCACAACTGCCAAACGGAGAAATGAGCGAAAACATAACCTTAACTCTTAAAGGCTATACAGATGCGGGGTACACTACTCTCAAGTGGACATTTGACCGAATAGTCACGGTTGCGTGGATAAACAGCGCGGATGCAGCTTTCACCGTTGATTTTCTTGATAATTTTGATGATGGGACAGTTGACGGATGGGCTGTTGCCAATGAAGCTGATGCCTATAATGTTGCAACTATAAGTGTAGCAACAGACTATGTTCTTTCTACTCCTACAAGTTGTAAAATGACTCAAGCAGGCAGTGCTGTAGGGAGAGCAAGACTTTATAAAAGTTTTAACACTTCCTCGAGAACTATTCAGTATGCTATTTTCGACATAAGACTTGATGTGGCTTGGGATTATGCTTCGAATTGGGTAGCTGAAAAATATATTGAGATTCAAAAAGACGCGGGTGCAACACTCCTTATCCATTTAGGTAAGGCTCATGATACGGTTAATTCAAATTACGTGCCTATAAAAAAATGGATAAGACTTGTTGTTCCTATAACACCAAGTTCTACTGTTGAATTAAGAATAGTAGTTGATGCTTATTACTATTTAATAGCTAACCATTGTTGGCAGTATCTTTGGCTTGACGACTTCAAAATCATAAGTAAATAGAAAAAAGTGGGAAAGAGAGGCGCTGAGAGGCGCTGAGTACTCAGTTTAGAGGTACAGTTTAAGGATCCGCTTGAGTTTCGGATCCGTTTCAAGCATCTTGAGGATTATTTCTAGGCGAATGTGTGTCAGTTCTGAAACGGTTACCTCTCCCATTTTCCATCCCTCACGTCATTAGTATCGTAAGACTTGCGATATTTAAACATCACGCTTAAAAGGTTCAACACAAATACACATAGACCGAGGCGTAAAACATGAGTGAAGACAATCCCTCAAGGCTCGAGCAGGTCAAAGAAGCCTTCGCAAAAGTGAGCGGCAGCCTCACAGGCTTCGCCGTAGAAGCCGGCTCCGCGGCAGTTGTGATCCTGATCTGCTGGGCCATAACCAAAATCGTTAAAGACTTACTCGTTTAAAATAGAACGGGGAAGTCTATGAAAGACGCAACAGTTCTTAGCCTAGCTGGCATACTCTCGCTCGCAGCCATAGTGATCACCTGCCTCATGCATGGAATAGACCACGTGGTCCTCGCAAGCGTAGTCACCATAATCGCGGGGCTCGCAGGCTACCAAGTCAGAAAACGCCGAGAACCCGAAACCGAGGAAGAGTGAAATGTCTAAGGAAGCTCCACCCTTCCTAGACCAAGTCGCCGAGACCTTCGCGAACGTAGAGCTCGTGCTCCGCGGCATAAGAGCCGCCTCAGACGCTATGTCCAAAGCGGCCACGGACCTTCGAGTCTTCCTCGAGGCTCAATGGGCTAAACCCTTAACCGTCCGGTTGGAGACGCCTGAAACTGACAAGCTCGAGGCACAGATCCAGGATCTAAGCCTCAAAGTCGCATCCCTGGAAGAGAGGCTTAAACCCCTCTTAGGCGAACCGGTTAAAACCATAAAAAAACAGGTGAAGCGGTGAAATGTTGAAGACGGAAGAGATCAAGCTGCCGGCCATAACGATTAAGCGTGGCGCCCTAGGCACCATCGAGATCCTAGGCCACGCGGTCGAGATCCCCGCGGAAGACGTCACCATCCAGCCCGAAGTCAGCCTCGGGAGCAAAACCGTAACCGTGGACATGGCCTCGTTTTACAACGCCTTAAAAGCTCACGAGCTCGCAGCAGGCCCAAAACCGCCCGCAACCCCGTCCTTCAGCTTCCCAGCAGGGTCAAAAAAGAAAGGAGTGAAGAGCCCTGGCCCGACGTAAGAAGTCCATTGAGGTTTCACCAGTCCTAGTTACTAATGTTGGACAGGCAGCAAGTGGAATTGTATCATCCATACTTCTGGTGGCGACCGGTAAATCTCTTGACTCGTTAAAGCCACAGCTTAAAGGTTATATGGGACAAAAAATGAACGTGGCTGCCGGACTACGTGCCGGTGCCATCAGCGATGTTCCTACAACAATCGACAATGAACTTGACGTCGACTACAAGTTTATGATTGACGCACTTAAGGCTGGTCTTGGACAGGGAGTCGGCGGACTGCACAGTAGTCTTTATGGAATGTTAGTAGGTGCAGATTCACTTCTCGGCGGTTATAACGGACTGGTTCAGCATGTCGGAATTGACCCTTACATTAGCAGGTGGGTGAATTCGGAGATCAGACCCTCAATCCCGGATCCTGAGACCGCGTGGCTCCTCTGGCGAACAGAACAGCTCACAGAAGACGAGTGGAAGGAATATGCAGCCCAGGACGGTTGGAGCGACACCCTCATAAACAGCCTTCCAAGAGCCTTCTACCGGTCCCCAGACCTGCAAACCCTCATGGACCTGCTCCGCAGAGGCCTCATGTCCGAAGATTTCTTTAAGACTTATTTAAGGATGATGCGCCTGCCAGACTGGCACATAAACGCCATCACAGCCCTGCGCGACCGCCTTCCAGACGAGAGCGTACTTAATCGCGTGCGAATGTTAGACTTGCTTCCGGTAGCTGATTATAAAAATTGGATGGGCTGGCTAGGATGGACGGAAACATTAGCAGAGTGGAATTATACCTCATCCTTAAAAGTCATCGATGTAGACCGAGCCATAGAACTTTACTGGCGAGGCATCTATAAGCAGTCGGACCTAGAGGCGATCATCCGTTGGAACGGCATTCACCCAGCTTACACGAATAGCTTTATCGAGCTATCCAAACTGATCCCGCCAGCGCCGGACCTGATCCGCATGGTGGTCCGAGAGGCTTTTCTCCCCGAATTTGTCATCCCAGCCCCAGACGTCTTCAAAGAATACATGACTAAGAAGGGCTACTCAGCCGAGTGGAGCGACCGGTACTGGACCGCACATTTTGAACCCATAGAGCTGAGGCAGGCGTACGAGAACCTGTGGCGAGGCCTCTGGACTAAAGACGAGTTCATGTATGCGCTTCACATCAAAGACATTCACCCCAAGTGGAGAGAAGACATCTTCAACGTCGCCTTCGGACCGCCAGGCGTGAGAGAAATGGGCTACGGATACGATACTGGCCTGTACACGGTTGAGGACATAACTAAATACCGCCGATGGGGCGGCCTCAGCCCAGAAGACGCAAGTAAAGCCGCTCAGGCCATGGTTGCGTACCGGACGGAAGCCGAGCGCGAGGCACTCCGCAGAGAAGCCATCGCTGACTACATAGCCGGCTTAGACGATGAGCCACGCCTCAGAGAAAAGCTCTCAGCGATCGGCGGCAGGCCTGAGATCATAGACCTGTGGGTTTCAAGAGCTAAATACCGGGAGAGCCGCGACGTCAAAGTCGACCTGGTAAAAATTGTTAAGGACCAGTTTGTAAAGGGCCTCATGACAGAGGCTGAGCTCCGCAGCGACCTCACAACAATAGGCGTAGTCTCAGCCAGGATCGATGTGCACGTGGCCGAGGCGCAGACTCGCAAGGCAGGCTACGTCAAAGAAGCGACGGCCGAGAAGAAAAAACTCTTAACAGAGGCGAAAGTGGCGCAGGCCTACGATCTCGGGCTTATAGGCGACAGCCAGTACGTCTCAAGGGTTGAGGAGCTGGGATATCTACCGGAAGACGCCCAACTCCTTTTAGACATCCAAAGAACTCCGAGGCCCGTCACGCCGGAAGAGGTTGAACGCCGCCAAAAAGTCGTAACCGCCAGGATCAACCGCATAGCAAGGACCTACGAAACGCTCATCATGCGCTTAGACGTCAGAGCCGGAGTCACTAGCAGCGAGCTCGAGTCTCTTAATATAGAGATGAAGGAGTCGCTTGACGTGATTGACTTTGAGGTCCTCAGCATACAAGAGGACCTACGAGCAATAACCCCGGAAGTCCTCACTAAACCCATAGTCGCGGCCAGGGCCAGAGTTCTCAGACGGTACGAGCTGGCCATAGCACGTGTGGATCGCTCAGACGCAGCCTTAAAAGAGGAGCTCACTTCAACGCAGAAGATATATGCTGAAACCCTCGACGTCATAGACGTGGATATCGCTTTTCTGATCCAGGAGTTCCCGCAAGACGCGCTCGAGGCAGCCTACAAAGCCGGCTACATGTTCCCAGCAACCTTCATAGCCGAGTTGATCCGCAGAGGCTGGAGCCGAGTCGACGCGGAAGCAGCTTCCAGGAGCCTGAGGAAATAAATGGCTGTTCCAACAGAAACCCGCATAAGAGCTCTAACGGCGAGGCTGGCCAAACTCAAAGAACAGCGAGAGCTCATCGTGGCCCGCTACCAGGCACGACTCAAAAAACTCCAGGACGAGCTCTTAGCCATAGCCGACGAGAAAGCCCTTCTCATTAAACAGAGGGATGAGGAAATTGGAGAGCTCGAGGCTGAACTTAGAGCTCTAGGGGGCGCAGCGAGTTGAGTAAGGAAAAGCCTAAGGAAAAGCCCTCGGACCCTTACGAAGTCTATAAACGCTTGTTGAAGCCTGAAAAGACGAAAGAGGCTCAGAAAACAAAGGCTTAGTTCGCTCGGTCGTAAACATGCCCTTTCCCATCAAAAAGCGATATCTAAATCGGGGCTTCATGAAAATTCCCATGGTTTTGAGAGGGTTCGACCTCTCGATCGACCTTTTTCAACATAGGCTCGATGTTATCATTATATAGGGTGCCGACTTCAACTGTCAGTTACAACTTACCACGGTGTAGCACGTGCTACACCCCTCTGTTTCCACTCGAGAATTTCAACGAATGCGCTAACAAAGCTTTTATGTGCTTCGAGTATGCCTAGTGATGGGGTGACTAGGTGCCTAGTTCGGAGTCTTCGCGTGTTAAGGTTCTGTATGTTTGTAGTGTTTGTGGGGATGGTTTTTCTAGTCGTCAGGGTTTGGCTGGTCACATGAATAAGCATCCTGATGTTGAGTTTGTGCGGTTGAGTGTGAGGTTGCCGAGGGAGAAGGTTGAGAAGTTTAAGGAGTTTTGTAGGCGTCATAAGACGACTACGTGTGCTTTGGTTAATGCGTTGTTGACTGCGGTTGAGAAGGGTGACGAGCTTGGAGTTGTGGATTTGGCTGCTTCTAATCCGGTGATTGTGCAGCTTCAGGAGTTTTATGCTTCTAGGCCTAGGGGGCATGGGAAATATGATGTGTCACATAACGTTGCAGAGTATGGTGTTACGCCTCAGGTTTATTGTGTGTTCTGTGGGGGTTTCAGCGGGTCTCTTGTGTTTTGTCAGCGTTATGGTTCTAATTGGCTGCCGAGTGCTCGGTGTGTGGAGTGTCCTTCTAACTGGTTTAAGAAAAAGGGGGAAGTTTAGGGATCCTCTTCAACGTCTTCTTCGACTGTCAGCACGATGGCTACTGAATCTATGCTACTTGGTTCTGGTACTGCTATGACGTTGAGGATTTTTACGGCTTTGATGTGTAGGTCGTCTTGTAGGTCATGGAGCGTAATTTCATAGGTGACCACTTTTCTCGTTGTTTTCACCATAATATTCTCACCTCGGCACCCATACTTCTTTGCCGTCTGGCATCCTGTGATGTCTAACCTTCTTTGGGACGCATTTTGTTATGAGCGGGCCGCCGCAGTAGGAGCAGTTTTGGGCGGTTAAGGTTATGGGGAGCTCTCTCCCACATTTCACGCAGACTTTGACCTCGGCCAGGGTTTTCATGGTGTAGGCTCGTCCATACCATTTCTCGTAGATCTGGCTTTTGCGTCGTCTAGGCTGGCTCGTTTTCCTCATGGTTTTATGCCTCTTTCAGAGGAGCTGCCCAGCCGAATGAGGTCACTACTGAAGGAAAACTGTGCAGTTGGGTAGCCCCTTTTCTGAAGGCGCGCGCTCATGGTTTTAGGCTCCTCTCTTTTTGCGTCCGACTGTGGCGCCGTTTGGGTAGGTCCAATAGAAGTATCCTTCCCGGGTGATCCGGCCCTGGTGGGCTGCCAGGTCTTTGAGCATGGCTTTGAATTCGGGGTTGTTGATGTCATCGCTTACCTCGAAGGGTCCTCTGGTTCCCTGCGCCTGGGTCCACTTGATTTTGGCGGGATCCCATCCCGCTTTTTCTGGGCCATAGAGCTTGGCTATTTGCATCTTCATTTTTACGCATGAAGCCTCTAGGGCGTTGAGGAAGTCTAGGAGATCCTCGGCTAGGATCTTCAAGTCTTCGTCACTCATGCCGCAGTACGCTCCGGAGCGGGCTTCTCCGCATACTCTATCACTTTGGCCGCGGCAGTCGCAAGCGCCAGGACCGCTTCCGGCGGTTTGAGTCCATACTTCGCTCCATACGTGCCTACAACCTCGAGGACCTTAAGGGTGAGTTCTTCTACCTTATCGCCGTCAACTATGACAACTTTCTTTATAGGGCCTGCCGGCATTTCTCCACGCTCCCATCACTCATGATCTTCAACCTCTGCGCATAATGGACACTCTATTAGGGCTGCGTCCAAGGTGTTTTTCATGGGGCTTCTGAGGCGCCATCGGCTTGAGCATCCTTCACAAGTAATGAGGTGTGTTTTCTTTTCTGGCGTGGGCTTAGTTTCAGTTTCACTCATCTCTCTCAGGCTCCACGTCCGCTTTTTTAACGGTGACGTCTATGAGTAGTTTTACCTCAGTTTTGAAGCCGACTTTTTCAAGGTCTTTTCTAAACGCCTCTGTCGCATCTAGCCACATCTTTAG
>Ga0315280_10010649_pt1 | contig 11483 bp, 8 predicted proteins | sample YL17G06_40_MG_FD_203697 | JGI IMG/M metagenome (GOLD analysis project Ga0315280, IMG submission 203697) | Sediment microbial communities from Yellowstone Lake, YNP, Wyoming, USA - YL17G06_40 | ecosystem: Environmental > Aquatic > Freshwater > Lake > Sediment | place: USA: Wyoming | collected... | reverse complement strand
TCTCATAAAGCTTTCGGCTATCCTGTGGTCCCTGGTCTCTACATTTTGATTGCCGTGGCCTTTGTTATTTTTATCCTCCAGGGAGACCCTCTCAATTCGTTCAAAGGGCTTGCCTTGATTGTCCTGGGCATACCTGTTTATTATTGGTTCCGCTTCAGAAGGGAAAAAAGTGGGGCATAGGCTTTTTCAGTTTTCTTTCCTCTTGTGTCGGTGAAAGAGGCGGAAAGGTGATGAGCGATCTTGGAGGGAAAAAATGCCCTCAAGACATCGGCGTTGCCGTTGGGACTCAAGATGAAAATCGGTTCGGGGCAAGGCTCTGGAAATCTGGCGGAAGCAAATAGAAATCTCAGGAAAAATGGAAAAGGAGAATCGAATTGTCGCTCATAGCGCTGATCTTTCATAAGAGCATGATCGTCCTCCCTTTTTTCTTCATTCCCCGGATGGGCTTGGGCGAGGCTCTCTTTTTCCTTTATCGATCGCGCCGAATTTGCTATCATACCGGTTCATGAAAAGAAGAAAGGATTTCGGGTTCGGATTTTTAGGCCTGTTCCTTCTTCTCTTTTTCCTCAACACTGTTTCCCACGACATCTTTTGCCACGAAGAGCTCCACACCGTCTGCGGTCCCCTGCACACGTGTTTTATATCCTCCGAAACCGCCGCGGCTGGAACCGTTTCCTTCCTTCCGCCCGCCCTATCCCAGCTTGCTTGGAAGCAGGACCATATCACCCGGCCTGATTTCATCAAGAATATTTTTCACCCGCCTGACTGATTTTTCCTCGCCACACCATCCGTCCTTTTGAGTCTTTTCTTGGATTGGAGGTTCAGCATGAGAGACCCGCTGATTATCGCCATTCTATTAATGATTATTTTGCCGGGAAGCCTCGCGCTCGCAGCCGACGACTTGACTCTTGAGCAGGCTGTTGACCTGGCTCTTGAGAAAAACCCCGACATTCTGGCTGCCCAGAAGCAAATCCTTGTTTCCCAAGGCCAACGCCTGCAGATGGAAGCCATTCCCGAGCCTGAAATTGTTTTTAGCGATGAAGGAATTCCCTTCAGCTCGGGCAGTAGTAACGGAGGAGAAAAAGAGGTCAGCTTCGGGATTCAGCAGGCCTTAGAATTTCCAGGGAAAATATCGCTTCGGGGGAAAATCGGCCAATTCGGCGAAAAAATCTCAGGCTATGAGCTCGCCCGAATCCAACTCTTGATCAAAGCAAGGGTCAAAGCGGCCTATTATAAAGCGGTTCTCAGCAAAAAGACGATTTTGGCCTTGGAACAAACGGCCAAGCTTCTTGACGAATTTATCGCCAGCGCAACAGTTAGATATCAGGCCGGCGGAACGATTTATCTCGATGTCCTCCGGGCTCAAGTTGAAAAGACAAGGATCCAGAATCAACTCATCGAAGCCAAGAAGGATTTTTCTTTGGACAAGGCTCATTTGAACCTTCTCTTGGGAAGAAAAGGGGATGAGCCGGTGGAGCTCACGACAGAGCTTTCCTTCGCTCCGCTTGCCAAAGACCTCCCCGCCATCGAGGATGAGGCCGCCAGGACAAGGCCTTCCATCCAAATTGCCTCGATCAAACGCGAGCAGGCTCAGGCCGGCCTGAAACTTGCGGAGATGAGCCGGCTTCCGGATTTCTCGGTCGGGCTCTTTTCCCCAAGTCTCAGAACAGGGTCTTGGGGCTTCGCCATCGGTGTTTCCGTTCCCCTTTACTGGTGGAAGAAACAAAAGGGAGAAGTCCTGGAGTCCGAAGCCAAAAAAGAGATCGAGGAGATTTCGGCAGAAGCCGTCCAGAGAAAAGTGATAGCCCAAATTGAAAATGCATATTCGGCCGTTAAAGCCGCCGAGGAACAGGTTAAAATCTTCGAGCAAAAACTCCTGGCCGAGGTCGAAGACCAGCTCCGCATGAGCATCACCAATTATCAATACGGAAAGACCGATGCTCTGAATCTCCTTGATATCTACCGGACTTACCTCACGACAAAACTGGAGTACTTGAAGTCGCTCTATCTTTATCTTGTTTCCGTATCTGACCTCGAACAGGCGGGAGAGGAATATGAATAATCGGGGAGAATGACGATGAAAAGACGAATAGGCCTGAGCGCGTTTTTGGTAATGGCTCTTTTTTTCTGTGTCTCAGGATGCAGAGCCAAAAAGACAGAAGAGGTTGAACCCGGAGCTCAAAACGACGAGACCCCTTCGGCCATCACCCTTTCTGAAAGCGCTTTGAAAATTGCGGGGATCGAGGTCGAAAAAGCCGGGCTCAGAAAAGTCTCGCTGAAGATCTGTTGCGCGGCTGAAATGGCCTTCAACCAAAAAAGGTTGATGAACCTGACCTCTCGTGCGGCGGGCAGGGTGGAGGAGATTTCGGCTTTCGTGGGCGACCGTGTGAAAGAGGGACAGCCCCTCCTTGCTCTCTACAGTCCTGACTTCCTGACCTCGCAGGCCGAATTCCTCCAGCTTGAGGAAAGGCTCAAGAGGGTGACCAAAGACAATCTCCAGGACGAAATTCTGACGGCTAAATCTTTGCTGGATTCAGCCAGAAGGAAGCTCATCCTGTTGGGTCTGAATGACGCCGAGCTCAAAGAGTTAGAGGAGACACGTCAGGTCAAACCCGTCCTTCCGGTTCGAGCTCCGTTCTCTGGAAATATCATCGAAAGCCCGATTGTCCGGGGAGACCAAATCCCCGAGGGCGCAACTGTATTTAGGATCGCCGACTTGTCGCTGCTCTGGGTGAAGGTTCATATTTTTGAGAAAGACCTTTCCCGAATTCAGCTGGGAATGCCGGCCTTGGTCAGAGTTCAAGCATATCCTGACCAAGCCTTCCAGGGAACCTTGACCCTCTTGAATGACGTCGTCGATGAAAAGACGCGCACGGTCATTGGGCGAGTAGAAGTCCTGAACTCACGCAGCCTCCTGAAGCCGGGGATGTACGCCGAGGTGGAGTTGATCCTGCCTTCGAGCGCCGCGGCCCTCCTCGTCCCGGAAGCCGCCGTTCAGGATCTGGAAGGCAAGAAGGTCGTTTTTATGCCCGCTTCCGGTCGTTCTTTTCGCTTCCAGGAAGTTGAAGTCGGGCAGAAGCTCAACGGCTGGGTCGAGGTCGTGAAAGGGCTTTCCGCCGGAGATGCTTATGTCCGGGATGGCTTTCTTCTCAAGTCAGAGGTTTTAAAGAAGAACTTAGAGGTTGACTGACATGATCGAGAAACTCCTCGCTTTTTCGTTGCGACAAAAGCTCCTCATCGCGGTCTGCGTTATTCTGCTTGTCGGGGCAGGGATCTATTCTTTTCTGAGGCTTCCTATCGACGCTTTCCCGGACGTGACCAATATCCAGGTCGAAATCATCAGTTCCTCTCCGGGCCGCTCACCCTTAGAGGTCGAAAAGTTCATTACCTTTCCTGTTGAAACAGGACTCCGCGGGCTGCCGGGCTTGGTCCAGCTCCGCTCGATTTCTAAATTCGGGTTGTCCGTGATCACGGCCGTGTTTGAAGACGGCGTGGACATCTATTTTGCCCGACAGCTTGTGCTTGAGCGGCTGATCGAAGCAAAAGAAAGAGTCCCGGAAGGCGTGGAAATCACCATGGGTCCTGTAGCCACGGCCATGGGCGAGATTTACCAGTACACTCTGGAGGGGAATGAGCCGGCAGAGGGAGAAGGCGAGGTCCGCTATCTTACGGAGCTTCGCACGATTCAGGATTGGGTCATCAGCCCCCTCCTGAAAACGGTGCCGGGCGTCAATGAAGTGAACTCATTTGGAGGCTACATTAAGCAATATCATGTCTTGGTCGACCCGGATAAGCTGCGAAAATTCAACCTCGCGCTGGCCCATGTTGTTGAATCCATGAAGAGGAACAACCAGAATGTCGGAGGGAATGTCCTCGAAAGAAATTCCCAGCAGTTTCTCGTCCGCGGGTTAGGCCTCCTTCAACGCGCCGATGACATTAACAATATCGTTTTAAAAGCCGAAGAAGGAACTCCCGTTTTCATCCGGGATGTGGCCGAAGTTGAAATCGGCACAGCCGTGCGTCAGGGAGCCTCCATCAAAAACGGAGAGAAGGAAGTCGTAGGCGGGATTGTCATGATGCTCCGGGGCGCCAACAGCCGGGAAGTTGTCCGCCTGGTCGAAAAAAAGGTCGAAGAGATCAACCGAAGCCGCGTCCTCCCCGAAGGGTTGAGAATCGTTCCGTTTTATGAGAGGTCCGACATCGTTAAGCAAAGTATCCATACCGTGTCGGAATCGCTCCTTATCGGTGCTATCTTAGTCATCTTTGTGCTCTATCTTTTTTTAAGAAGCTTCCGCGGCTCCTTTATCGTCGTGTTGGCCCTGCCGTTAGCAGCTCTCTTGACTTTCATCATTATGAAACGGGCGGGACTGACGGCCAACCTGATGTCCTTGGGGGGCCTGGCCATCTCTGTGGGAATGATCATCGATGCCACGATCATCCAGGTGGAGAATGTTCAGAAACACCTAGCGGAGGCGGGGGTTTCCAAACATAAACTCTCCACTGTCCTCAAATCTGTTATAGAAGTCAGAAAACCGAGCATTTTTGGTGAGTTGATCATTGCCCTGACTTTCATTCCGATCATAACTCTCCAGGGCATTGAGGGAAAAATGTTTTCTCCGCTTGCCATCACTGTCTCGATCGCGCTCCTTTCGTCCCTCATCCTTTCTGTCTTTGTTATTCCTGCAGTCTGCCTTGTTGTGCTCAAGCCCGCGCCGGAAAAGAAAAGCTTCCTCATCCAGGGGGCGAAAAAAGTTTACCTTCCCGTTTTGCGCTGGGGATTAGAGCACCGGCTCATCATCCTGGTCGCTTCATTATTCCTGCTTATTGCCAGCATTACTCTTGTGCCACAGCTGGGGACTGAATTCATCCCCATCATGGATGAGGGCGCTTTCGATATGGATATCCAGCTCCTGCCTGGGATCTCCTTAGGCAAGTCTCTCGAGATCAGTCGTGAGGTCGAAAAAGAGCTCAAAAAATTTCCTGAGCTCGAAACCGTCGTCTCAAGAACGGGACAGACCGGGATTGCTCTTGAGGCGCGGGGAGTGGAAAAAACAGGCTATGTGGGGACGCTCAAGCCGCGCTCCCAATGGACCTCGGCCAAAACACGGGAGGGATTGACCGACAAGATGCGCGAGGCTATGACTTCTTTTCCCGGCATGGCCTTCTCCTTCAGCCAGCCCATTGCTTGCCGCATCGACGAGCTTGTGGCCGGAACCCGGGCTCAAATCATCATCAAGATTTTTGGCGAACATTTGGATGTCCTGAAGGATAAAGCGGATGAGATCGCCAGAGTCATCTCCCGGATTCAAGGCGTTAAAGATCTTGTCCTCGAAAGAGTCTCCGGCCAGCCCTATATTTCGATCGAAATCGACCGGAATAATATTTCGCGTTACGGAATGAGCGTTGATGACATCCAGATGATTATCGAGACGGCCATCGGCGGGAAGCCCGTCACCCAGGTCTATGAAGGGGAAAAACATTTTGATACGCTCGTCAGGTTTCCTGAAGAGCGGCGGGATTCGATCCAGAGCCTTGAAAATGTCCTTGTCGATTCGCCGTTAGGCTACAAGATTCCTTTGAGCAGCCTGGCAGCGGTCCGCGTCGTCGAAGGTCCTGTCCAGATCAGCCGGGAATACGGCCAGCGCCGGATCGGGATTGAATGCAACATCTCGGGCCGGGACATTGGAGGTTTCGTCGGCGAGGCGAAACGCAAAATTCAAGCTCAAGTGAAGCTTCCGTCGGGCTACTACATCACCTGGGGCGGCCAGTTTGAAAACCAACAACGGGCTATGAATAGGCTGATGGTCATTATCCCCATGACGATCGGGATCATCTTTTTCCTCTTGTTTGTCACTTTCAATTCCATGAAACTGGCCACTCTCGTCCTGCTCAATTTGCCCTTTGCCCTGATAGGTGGGGTCTTTTCACTGTATCTGGCCGGGCTTTATCTTTCTGTCCCGGCCTCGGTCGGGTTCATCGCCTTATTCGGCATCGCCGTCTTGAACGGAGTTGTGCTCGTCTCTTATATCCACCAGCTTTTCCAGGAGGGGATGCCTCTCCGGGAGGCCATTCTCAAGGGCTGTGAGCGCCGGCTCAGGCCTGTCCTGATGACCGCCTCCATTACCGTCTTCAGTCTCGTGCCTCTTCTTTTTGCTCGGGGTCCCGGCTCAGAGATCCAACAGCCTCTGGCAGCAGTTGTCGTGGGCGGACTAGTTACCTCGACGTTTTTGACGCTCTTGGTCCTCCCGGCCTTGTATAGCTGGTTTGAGACAAAGAAAAGAGTGGGGTCAAACCTACACAATTGACAAGAATATCTTATGATGGACACCTGTCAATTGTGTAGGTTTGACCCCACATTTGCCCTACAAGAATATCTTATGATGGACACCTGTCAATTGTGTAGGTTTGACCCCACATTTGCCCTATAATGCTCTTCAGCGTAAAAAGCAGATCGGCATGACCGGAGGAACAGAAATCAGGGAAAAAACAAGCAGTTACCGCTGGACAGTCTGCGCTCTTCTCTTTTTCGCCACGACCATCAACTACATCGACCGCCAGGTCCTGGGCATCCTTGCGCCCCAGCTTCAAAGGATCATCGGCTGGAGCGAGATTGAATACGGCTATATTGTGACAGCTTTCCAAACGGCTTATGCCCTCGGGCTGCTTCTTTTCGGACGGTTCATCGATCGATTCGGAACCCGCCTAGGCTACTCGGTTGCCATCCTGGTTTGGAGCTTTGCGGCTATGGCGCATGCGGCGGCCAGGACGGCGTTCGGGTTCGGCGCGGCCCGTTTCACTCTCGGTCTCGGCGAAGCCGGAAATTTTCCCTCGGCCATAAAGGTAGTAGCGGAATGGTTCCCGAAGAAGGAGAGGGCTTTGGCGACCGGCATCTTCAATGCCGGCTGCAATGTGGGTGCGGTGATCGCGCCCGCTGTCGTGCCGTGGATGACCGTGAAATTCGGCTGGCCGGCAGCATTTATCTTGACCGGATCTATCGGGTTTATCTGGGTTATTTTTTGGATTTTGCTTTATGAGGTGCCCGAAAAGAAAAAGTCTCTTTCGCCCAAAGAACTGGCCCATATTCTGAGCGACCCGGCTGAGCCGGCGCCGGAGAAGATCGACTGGCTAAGCCTGCTGAAATACAGGCAAACCTGGGCCATCGTCATCGGCAAGTTTTTGACCGACCCCATCTGGTGGTTCTATCTCTACTGGTTGCCCAAATTCCTTAACGCCCAGTTTGGCTTGACGCTCGTTAAATTGGGACTGCCGCTCATTGTTGTTTATGCGATAACCGATGTCGGAAGCGTTGGCGGCGGGTGGATGTCCTCGGTGCTCATCAAGAGAGGGTGGACGGTCAACAGGAGCCGGAAGACCGTCATGCTGATCTGCGCTCTTTGTGTTCTGCCGATCATGACTGCCTCTCAAGCTTCGCAATTATGGGGCGCGGTTCTCCTCATCGGACTGGCAGCAGCGGCTCATCAGGCCTGGTCGGCTAATATTTTCACCTTCGCTTCCGACATTTTCCCCAAAAAGGCCGTTGGGTCAGTCACAGGGCTGGGCGGAATGGCAGGGGCTATCGGTGGGATGCTATTCTCGACTTCAGCCGGCTACCTGCTTGAATGGACGGGGAGCTACGTCATCCTTTTCATCATTTCCGGGTCTGCGTATTTGCTGGCGTTGGGACTTATTCAGCTATTGGCGCCGCGTTTACAGCCCGTGCAGCTCTGAGGCAGATCAGTAGAGCGCGCTCTTTATCGAAGAGGCAATAAACGCCGCATCCTCTGCGACACCGATAAGCAGGCCGGATTTCCTGGCCTGGAGCCAGTGAAGTCCGAGAAAGTGAAGCTCGGGATAGGCTGTGACCCCACGGTTTGATCAAACCAGCCTATTTTATCAACCTACCAAGTGATATCTTTGCCCCTGTAACGGCGGGGAACCCGGCCTGCGCTGCCCACGCACAGAAAAACCGTCCGGCCGCAGGGATAAAAGATCCGGGCCAAGCGGCAGAAAAGATAGCACGGATCTCCCCGGGCGGGGACGCCCGCAATTTATTTTATGATCGGCACGTGGTGGTCCCAGTAAATATTAAACGCGTATCGCGCATCCTCGCCCTCGACATATTTTAGGTGGAGGCCGGGAGCAGAAAAATATTTTTTCAGCCCGTTGATCGTCGTCGCCATGCCGATTGTGCCGATGAAGTCGTCCTCGTTCGTGAACAGGCCACCGAGCCAATCGAAGAAATCTTCCAGAAAGGACATGACGATCTCCGCGGCTATATAACCTATCTCGCTCGCGAGCCATTGCTTGAAGGCGAACTCGCCCAGCTCGACGAGGGATCCCCAGATCTTCCCCCAGGTGCCGTCATCGTACTCGAAAACGTTCACCAGGGCGAAAACTTCGGTGTCGTCCCTGCGCTCATTGAAGCGGCTGAGCTGAATATTCAAAAGTTTCGTCTGACCTTTACCGATTTCCCACCACGTGTCGCCTGCAGGAATCCGTGTGACTGTGAATGGGCCGAGCCCTCCTGTGACAACGCCCAGATAGATTTCGTCCGTGGGCGTGTCGTCGTCGTTCATGCGGTCGACGCGAATGCTTTCCAGACGCAGAACAGTCCGCATCGGGCTCAAGAATTTCTTTTCAGAAGACTCCATGGGACTATCTGCACCATAAGAATACGTCTCCAGGGGCGACCCTTGAGTGATGACCGGCGGCCGGATCGGGCGGAAGCGCTTTTTCATAACCTGTAAGAGCGTCGGAATCTTTCCCAGCCGTGTTTTGGGCGTAGGTGCATAATATGGACCAAAAAAAGATTTCTTTGTTTGGTCGTCTTTGGCGGCAAAAGCACGGGCAGCGCGCATCAGGGCGTCCTGCGTCTGGTTCGGGAGCATTTTCAGGCGAGTGACGAATTGCCGGAGCGACTCCGGAGCTCCCGCCTCAAGGGGAACGGCGCTGTTTTCAAGATGAATAACCAGGGTTCTCAGGAGATTCTCCGCAATCTCCTTCTGTTCTGATGAAGGAATAAGATCCCTGAACTTGGGCGGGTTCGGTGCAAGTGGTCGCTGGAGCGGTCTTTCCCCCCAGACAAAGACTGCCGCTGCGAATATCATGAACATCGCAACTCGGCAGCTTCTCTTTAAAGGCCCAAAATCTCTGCTGACAACCATACAAAAAGTTTACGCCGCGGGAAAAGGGATGTCAAATCAGGTCGCCTTGACATCTTTTTGGGGCATGATTTACAATTCCTGAAAATAGTTGGAGGGAACTATCGCGACAATAAGACCCTCTCGGTCAGGCCGCCTGGGGAAACTTTTGTCAACCCCGGCTCGACTTACTGCCTTTTTTCGAAGAGTGATGGAGGCATTTGCCACGCTGACGTATGAGTATGAATCCAAACATAGGCTCTTTGGCCTTCCTCTTCTTTCTATCAATGTGGGATTTGATGATCCTGGCGGTCAAATGCGGCATGCCATTGGGGTCATTGCCATTGGAACGAAGGCCACTGGGATTGTTGCCATAGGCGTTCTTCTCTCGCGAGGGATCTTTGCGTTTGGAGCGGTAGCCGTGGGATTGGGTGTGGTAAGCATTGCCGGCGTCGGGATCGTGTCCGTGAGTGTATTCGGTGTAGGTTTTGTCTCTGTGTCGGCATTTGCCTTCGGCTATCTTGCTGTTGGCGTCGTGGCTGTAGGGTATAAGAGCCTTGGTATAATCGCGATCGGTCGAGAGGTTGTGGGGATTGTAGGGGTAGGACAACACCTTAACGTCCTCTTTCCTTTTTTCTAAAGATAGCTAATCGTAATTATAAAGCAATCATCAAAGGGCTATATCTCTAACAGTAGCCATAATCGGCAAGGGAGTCGCCTCCTGCATCTACCGGGTTATGCGGAACGTTGCGCCGGAAGGGAGCGGATGGACTATCTGGCGTTTATCGCCAGGGTGACTTCTCACATTCCTGACAAAGGCCAGGTCATGATTCGCTACTTCGGCTTATGCAAAGCTCAGCATAATACGGTCTTTACGCCAGCTCCGAATATTCATCATGAACCTCTTCTTTCCTATCAAAGTCTCTCATTTTGACCTCTAATTCTTCTTGTGTTATAAAAAGGTTCACGCTGCAAGAAAAAGCAGGAAAAAGATGAATCCTCCGCGGTTTGCCGCCCGATTTCTAATTTACGTTTTTTCTGTTTTTGTTGCCCTGACTATTGCTTCTTGCTGGAGAAGGGGAGCGCAGAAAGAATTGACCGTGGCCGGCTCGACGAGCATCCAGCCTTTTGCCGACCGCTGGGCCGAGGTTTACATGGCGAAATACCCGGGAAAAGTTGTCAATGTCCAGGGAGGAGGGTCGAGCGCCGGCATTCAAGCGGCCCGCTCCGGAGCAGCGGACATCGGGACTTCTTCGAGGGAACTGAAGCCAGAAGAAAAAGACCTCATTGAAATCGTCGTGGCGAGAGACGGCCTGGCCGTCATCGTCCATCCCAGCAATCCCGTTTTGGATTTGACCATCGCCCAGGTGAAGCAAATTTTTGCCGGGAAAATCAGAAACTGGTCGGAGCTTAGCGGCCGCGACAAACTCATCACGGTTGTCACCCGGGAGGAAGGCTCCGGAACGCGCGGAGCTTTTCAGGAAATGGTCATGGGAAAAATCCGGATCTTCAAAGGGGCGATTGTCGAGGATTCAAACGGCACTGTCCGGGAGATTGTGGCCGGCGACCCGGATTCGATCGGCTACATTTCGTTGGGGCTGGTGAATGAAGCTGTCAAAGCCCTCAAACTTGATGGAATCATACCCTCCGATGAGAATATTCTCGAGAAACGCTACCGACTGGTCCGGCCTTTTCTGTTTGTCACAAATGGACCGGCCAGCGGCGAAGCCAAGAATTTTATTGATTTTGTCCTTTCCGAAGAGGGGCAGGATTTAATCAAGAAAGAAGGGTTGATCCCCGCCCAATGAAAAAGCATCGCCTTGAAAGAAACGAGAAGCTCACCCGGCTTGTCCTTCTGCTCGTTGCGTTTTCGGCTGTCTCGGTTCTGGCCGTCATCACTATTTTTATCTTTGCCGAAGGCACGCCGATCATGTTCCGCTACGGGGTCAAGAAATTTTTATTCGGCCTGGATTGGTACCCGACCGAAAAAAGCTTCGGCCTTTTGCCCATGATCACCGGCTCCATGATGGTGACCTTAGGCGCCCTCGTGCTTGGCGTGCCGTTTGGGCTGGCCTGTGCCATCTTTTTGACTGAATTTTCTTCTAAACGACTCAGGCGCGTGATCAAGCCGGTCATCGAGCTTCTGGCCGGTATTCCCTCGGTTGTCTATGGTTTCATGGGCGTTGTCCTCCTTGTTCCCTTTATCCGGGAGACTCTCGGCGGGCCCGGCCTTTCGGTCTTGGCAGCCTCGATCATCCTGGGCATCATGATTCTTCCGACCATCATCAGTATTTCCATTGACTCTTTGCTGGCTGTGCCGTCCACTTACCGTGATGGGTCAAT
>Ga0315280_10010647_pt1 | contig 11483 bp, 6 predicted proteins | sample YL17G06_40_MG_FD_203697 | JGI IMG/M metagenome (GOLD analysis project Ga0315280, IMG submission 203697) | Sediment microbial communities from Yellowstone Lake, YNP, Wyoming, USA - YL17G06_40 | ecosystem: Environmental > Aquatic > Freshwater > Lake > Sediment | place: USA: Wyoming | collected... | reverse complement strand
GCCGCGGCTGCGCGTGATCGTCGAAACCGACGCGGGCGGCGACCCGGACGACGAGCAATCGCTTGTGCGTTTCCTGGTTTACGCGAACGAGTGGGACATCGAGGGCATCATCGCCAATCGGCCGCGAGCCCGCGACGGCGAGAACAAGAATCGCGAGCGTACCGGCCTGGGAATCGTCCGCGCAATGGTGAACGCCTAGGGGCAGTGCCACGCCAACCTGGTGCGACACGACCCGCGGTACCCGAAGCCGGAATCGCTCCTGGCTCGCACGGTCGCCGGCTACGATGACGCCCCCGATGGCGTAGATCTCATCATTCGAGCCGTGGACGGGCCCGACCCGCGCCCGGTTTGGTTCTGCAACTGGGGAACCGACCACGGCAGTGCGGAGAGCTGTTTGAAGCGAGCGCTGGATCGGGTGTTGCTCGAGCGCGGGCCGGCCGGCTACGCGAAGTTCAAGAGCCGGCTGAGGCTTAGTTCCGCCGACAAGTTCGCAGACCACACCCGAGCCATTGATCCGCCCTTTCCGCTGCGGGTGGACACGTTCCGGCCGGCGCTCGACAAGCGTCGCTGGTATCATCGTTTTTCCGTGTTGACCGCGCAGGCGGGGGGCTTTGACCTCCAGCGCGACGTGCTTACCGGTCACGGCCCGCTCGGCGCTCTGTATCCGACCAATACCGGCCTGCCGCAGAAGGAAGGCGACACGATGACGTTTCTGTATCTGGTGCCGACCGGAATGAGCGACCCGAACGGGCCGACGTGGGGAAGTTGGGCCGGCCGTTACGGTCCGAACGAGGAATTCCCCGGCAAAGCATACTATTGGGCCAACCAGTGCGACGCGTGGAAGGGTACGACGAGCCGCGACAACACGCTGGCGCGCTGGGCGGTGGCGCTGCAGAACGACTTCCGCGCCCGCATGGACTGGTGCGCTACCGCCGATTTCCGGAAGGCCAACCACCCGCCGCTGGCTGTTCTCAACGGCGACAAGACGAAAACGGTCCTCCGCTTCCAGGCGAAGTCCGGCGACACCGTGAGGCTCTCCTCGCAAGGTTCAACCGATCCGGACGGTCATGCCGTGGGCACGACATGGTTTGTCTATCATGAAGCCGGCACGCTGCCCGCCGGGCTGAAGCTGACCGATGCCGCTGGCGAGACAACGGGGTTCGTCGCGCCCCGGGTCGAGAGGCCGGCAACCGTCCACGTCATCCTTCAACTCGAAGATAGCGGCGAGCCGCACCTCTTTGCGTATCGCCGGGCCGTCGTCACGCTTCAACCATGAACTGGCGATGGACTGCACACCACGCCCCCAACGACTGAATCACCGCACCCATGCATTCTACCATCCCTCGAGAGCACACCGTGAAGATCGTCCTTGTTGGTGTTCTGCTGACGTCGCTCGCCACCGGCGCGGGCGGAGCGGAACCCGCGACAACGCCCAAGCGGCTTCACGTCGGGGTCGTGCAGATGGCGTTGGGCCAGACGATCGCCGACAACCGCGACCGCATCGTGTCGTGGATTGCCAAGGCCGCCGCGCGCCGCGTGCGGGTCGTGGTCTTCCCCGAAGGCGCCCTGCGCGGCAGAGAGGGCGACAACGCGGCGATTGTCGACGAAGCGGTGGCGGCTATCCGGCGGGCGGCCCGGGAACACCGCATGTATGTGCTCTGCGGCGGGGCCACCTACTCGCCGCGGGCAAAACGAGACGTGAACTGGATGTTCGTTGCCGGGCCGGACGGGCGCGAGGTCTTCCGCTACGAAAAGCTCTATGACAGGCACGACGCAACGATGCCGGGCGTGTTCCACATTGACGGCGTCCCGTGCGGCACGATGATTTGCGCCGACCGCTGGCTCCGCGGCGTCGAGGAAATCCCGATCCAACAGGGGGCGCAGGTGAGCTTCGAGCTGTCGTGCAACTTCGCAAGCGAATGGGTCGCGCCGTTCCAATGGTACTGGTACGTCCCGCGCGCAATCCGCAATAACGTCTGGGTGGTTTTCGCCAACGCGAGCAACCAGGTGTCCGGCGTCTCGGACACGTCCGATCCCCGCGAGCTGCGCCACGGGCACTGCGCGATCATCGCGCCCGAGGGGCGGATCGCGGCGGCGGCGAGGGACGACGTGGAGACCATCGTGGTGGCGGACCTCGACGTCGCCCAGGCAACGCGTGCCGAGGCCTTGGCCCGCGCGGCGCACCCGGCGCTGCGGCCGTTCTGGGAGGCAGGGGTGAAGCTGCAAAGCGGGCTGCCGGTCGAGACGCCGGCGCTCCGGCAACTGAAGTCCGCGGAGACGGAAGTCACGCTGGCGGCTGCACAAGTGACCGACAACCTCTCCACCATGGAGGCGATGATCGGTAAGGCCCGCGCGAAGGGAGCCGACGTGATTGCGTTCCCGGAGCGGGCAATCTCGGAGACGGCATTAGAGCGATTGCAGGCTGCAGCGAGCGAGCATCGCATCATCGTCGTGGTCGGCATGGAACATCGCGGGCAGGGCGGACTCCGCAATTCCGCCTTCGTCATCGGCTCCGACGGATCGGCGCTTACGCGCTACGATCAGCTTTCGGCCACGCGTCCGTACCAGCCCGGTGTCAACCCGGCCGCGATGTGGTTTCGGGTGAAAGGAGTTCCGGCGGCGGTGACCATTGGCCGGGATGGGCTCTGGACCGAACTGGCCGAGTTGGCCGCCGTGGCCGGCGCCCAGATCCACGTCCATCTCGACCATGACCAGGCCAGCAGCCCGGAGGCAGACCTCCGGCGTCTTCAAGTGTGGTCGAACCTGGCCTCCTTCCAGACCTTCACGGTGACGGCCAGCGTGACCAGCAGCGCGATCTGGGACGATCTGCGCGACATGGACGAGCGGCGGGCCGAAGTTCGCGGTTTGCCCCGGCCGACCAGCGGCCCGGTCGAAGTATACTCGCCGTTTTCCGCCAACCTGGTCGTCCGCGCCGGCGTCGGGCCGCAGCTCATCACCGCCACTCGCCATGTTGGCCCGAGAAACCAATATCACCCGCGACGCACTTCGCAATTCAATCCGCAGATGGATGCCTGGTATCGGCTGGGCGCGGCCATCACTGGCCCCGGAAAGGTGAACGAGCCATGAGAAACACTCTGATGATGGCATGTGTTGGGTCCGTCCTCTTGCAGCTCGCGGCGGAGCCGCTGCTTTTCGCTGAGGGTCGACCGTACGTGAAAGGCCGGTTCCAGGGCCGCATCGCTTACAGTTGCGACGGCAATCACAACGACCCGGACGACTGGATTGCCTCGCCGATGACCCTGGCGATCCTCGCGGAATCGGGACTGAAAGACCGGCTGGTCCACTTTGACTACAACAGCATCCTGCCGCTGACGAATCCAGAGTGGGAAAAGACCCACGCCGAGAGCGTGCTGGGCGCGGCGCAGCGCTACGGCTTCGACAAGTCGCTGCTGTTCGACTGCCGCAAGGCTCTGGACCTCGCCGTCGCCAGCATCGCCCGGGCCGTCAACGAGTCGTCGGCGGAAGATCCGCTCTATTTCGTGATCGCCGGTCCCGTGGAGGTGCCCTATTTGGGTATCCAGAAGTCGGAGCCGGCGAAGCGGAAGTACGTGTATTGCATCTCGCACGGCCGGTGGAACGACGGCTTCGCGTCACAGTACCGCTTCACGTACACGAAGCGGGGCGTGATCGAGCAAGACGTCCACTGGGTGCAGATCGGAGACCAGAACCGGCTCCTGAGTTTCGGGCGCTACGGCCAGCCTGCGGCGCTCCAGGAGTTTAAGCCGTACTTCTGGATGCGGGATTCTCGCAACGCGAACGTCCGCTGGCTCTGGGAACGGATGCTGGTCTCCACGCGACCGGATCCCTCGGATGCCGGGATGACTTGGTTTCTCGTGACCGGCGATGAGGAGTGTACCCCCGCCAAGCTCGAACGACTCCTGGAAGACCGCCAACCAGCCGCGCCGATCGTCGCGCGGAAGCAGGTGCGTATCGAGGCGGAGAACTTCCGTCACCTCGAGGGCTTCGCGGTCGAAGACCGCAACGATCGAAATGCGTCGCATCGCCTCAGCGTCCGGCTGACCAGCGGCACGGCGGGCTGTATCCGCGCGCAATTCGACGAGCCGTTTACGGCAGAAGCCGGCGACTACGACGTGCAGGTCCGCTACCTCGACGATTCGCGCGGACAAAGCCGTTTCCGTTTTCTCGTAAGCGGCGCGGTCGCCGGCCGGGCACCATCCGCGACCACCCTTCAGGTGGTGCGCGGGTCGTGGCAGCCGTCGCAGGCCGGCGGCCGGTGGGCCACGCACGTGATCGCAGGCGTGGCCATCCGGCGCGGCGACACTCTGGCCGTGGAGCTCGAAAGCGGCGGCCAAGGCGGCGCCAGGATCGATTTCGTACAACTCGATTCCCGCCCCTCGGCCACCGCGTCCGCGCCACGTGCCGCCGCGCGTTCCGGCACAAACCAACCGTTGGACGACCCGCAGGCGCTGCCCGGCCAGATCATAGTTGCCGGGCCCAAGCCGGGTCATTTGAAATACAACGGCGGCGGGCCGGCCTTCCTGTCGGGGCCTGACAATCCCGAAGAGTTCCTCTACCTCGGCACGCTGAACGACGACGGCACGCGCTCCGGCGGCCCACAGAGCGAGATCATCCGACGCATGGCCGCGTCCGGCGTGAACGCCTTCCACTGCCTGATGTTCCGCATGCGCCGCTGCAACATCAAGGACGAGGGCGACGACACGCACTGCCCGTTCCTCGGCCACGATCCCTCGAAGCCGCTCAACCAGCGCGTGCTCGACCAATGGGAGGGATGGCTCGGCGAACTCGAAAAGGCAGGCATCCTCGTCGACTTCGAGTTCTACAACGACGCCACCGACGTCGAGCGGATGGGCTGGACGCTGGACTCCCGCGGCGAACTGCACCCCGATGAGAAACGCTGGCTGGCGGGCATCGTGGCCAGGTTCATACACCACAAGAACATCCTTTGGAGCATCGAAGAAAGCTGCAACAAGCTGCCGCCGAGCCGCGCGGCGCATTTCAAGAAGATCGCGGAACTGATCGCCCGCACCGACAATCACCACCATCCGATCATCCTGAGCTCCGTCGTGCCGAACGATCCGGAAGGCGATTTTCCCCCGAACGGGCTCACGCCCGACGCCTACGTCGGCGATCCCCACGTCCGCGTCGTCACGTGGCTCCACGTGATGCCGCACGGCGATGACCTCGAGAAGCAACACCGCCAGTACCTCCAGTATTTCCAGCACGACAGCCCCAACTTCGTGGTGATGAAGAACGAGACCTACCATCATCCCCGCAGCGGCCCGTTGAGCCGCCGTTACATGTGGTCCTGCGCCATGGCGGGCATGCACACGATCGAGGCCTATCATTCCGCAGACAAGACCGCCGAAAGCACCCTGCGCGATGACGGCCGAATCAAGACGTTTATGGAGGCCACGGACTTCTATCGGATGAAGCCCCGCGACGACCTCGCCGCCGGCTCGACCAGGTGGGTGCTGGCCAGTCCGGGCGCATCTTACATCGCCTACACCTACGATTGCTCCGGTCCGATGGGGATCAAGGACCTGCCGGCGGGCGCCTACGACCTCAAGTGGTTCGACACGGCCACCGGCAACAGTGTGACGCAGGAAAGCGTCCAGGTTTCCGCCGGCGATGTCACGTGGCGCAAGCCCGAGTCGCTGGGCAAGGAAATCGCACTTTACGTCAAACGCCGCTGAGCCTCGGCCAAACCAACCATGGATCTTTGGCCGCAAGGGAACATCATAAGGAGACAAGTCATGGGCTGGTGTCATCTGATGATCCTACTGGCGACCGCCGCAGGCGCAGCGGCCGATCGCGCGGATTGGGGCGCGGAGGTGCTGGTCCTGACGCCAACCGAGGCGGCGATCGCGTGGGGCGCGCCGCAGGACGGCGGCACGCCCCGCGACCCGTCGCGCGTCGAGGTGCTCAGGCCAAGCGAGTTCAGGATCCGCACTCGCGCCGAAGAAGGACGCAGCCCGCTTACCCACGCGGTCTCTCGCGCAGACCTGGTTTGCCATAACGGCGGCACGCGGCCGCAAGAGGTCACGCTGCACCTGGACCTCTCAGGCGACGGGAGCCGCGAAAACGCCGACCGCAGTCACTTCGGCGGGATGCCGCGTCGCGACTTCATCTTCATTCAGCCGCCCGGGCAAGACTGGCGGCAGGTGGACGGCAAGACGGCCGGCTGGGTCTGCACGGTGCGGTTCACGGCGCCGCCGGGCGACACCAAGGTGGGCCTAAGTCCCTGGTACACGTACGGCGACTACCTGCGTTTCGTGCGGTCTCTGCCGGAGCATCCGCATTTCAAGAAAGATCGCGTAGCCACGAGCGACGGCGGCCGCGAACACTGGGAGCTGACCGTCACGGACGCCGCCGTGCCGGCGGCCGCCAAGAAGCGCATTTTTTGGCACGCCCGCGAGCATGCCTACGAGACCTTCTCTTCGTTCGCCATGGAAGGGCTGCTGGCCTATCTGCTGTCGGAGGAGGCCGCCGGAGCACGTCGCCGGTTCGTCTTCACCATCCATCCGATGAGCAACGTGGACGGCGTGGCCGACGGATGCGAATACCGCGGACGTTATGATTATCCCAACGTTCGCGGCACCGCGAGCGCGCGACTGGTTTTCGACACGCTGGACCGCTTGCGTCCCGACTACATCGTCACTTGGCACAACTGGATCGCCCCGCGCGACGTGGACTGCCTCTTCTATACCGATGCGCAAGACGGCCGGCCGGCCCGCCGGGCATGGGACCTCTTCACACAGCGTTTTCCCTCGCCGCGGACGGTGGGCCACCGGTGGGATGAGGAGGGGCGGCCGGAGCGGAAGAACTGGTTGGGCCGCCAGCTATCCGAGGACAACACGCACCAGTATGCCATGAAGCGGTACGGCAGCGCGGTTTGGGGCTGGGAGATGCCGTGGTGGCGGCGGACCGTGGCCGACGCGCGGCGGGCGGGCGCGGAGTTTGCCAAGACATTCCTGGAGACCGTGCCGTTCCTCGATCCGAAGTCAAAGCCGGCCGCGCCGGAGGCCCCGGCCCTCGACGTGCCCCGCTGGGAGCTGCACGAATTTGTCTTGCACGGTCGCTCTCGCCAAGGCAATCCATTCCGCAACGCGGCGCTCGTAGGCGAGTTCACCGCGCCATCGGGCAAGGTGCAGACCGTCGAGGGGTTTTACGGTGGTGGGGACACCTGGCGGCTGCGCTTCGCGCCGGACGAAGAAGGCCAGTGGCGGTATCTGCTGCGGGGCGAGGGCGTGGAGTTGTCTCAGCGCGGCCGGCTGCGGTGCACGGCGCCCCGCGGGCACGGGTTCATCCGCATCCATCCGGAAAACCCGTATGCATTCGCCTTTTCGGACGGCACGCCCTTCTTCCCGATGGGCGACACCTGTTACGGCCTCTACAACGACAGCCCGATCACTCCGCAACTGCGCACCGAGTATCTGGAAGCCCGCCGGAGGCAGCGGTTCAACTTCGTCCGCATGGGCGTCCAGCACAGCCCTAAGCATTGGGAAACGGACAACCGCTTCTGGCCCTGGGGCGGCACGCCGCGATCGCCCGACCTCGACCGCTTCAATCCCGCGTTCTTTCAAGGGCTGGACTCCGTCCTGCGGCAGATGAACGAGCGGGGCATAAACGCCGAGCTCATCGTGCTGAACTATTACAGTCCTCCGATGAACGATCCCCGCGTGTGGACCCCGAGCCGGGAGCAAGCCTGGGTACGTTATGTGATGGCGCGCTATGCGGCCTTCCCCAATCTGTTTCTCTGGACCGTGTGCAACGAACATGAAGTCCATCCCAACGGCCAGTATCGGCTGGACGTGCCGGGCGAAGGCGACGGCCCGGTTCATCAAGGCCCACGATCCCTACCGGCACCCGGTGACCGTCCGTCCCGTGATTTCCGCCAGTGCGCGTGGCACGACAACACACGATGCGATTGATCCACCGTGGCGGATCGGTGAACTGTTCGGCGCGGACGACGCCCTGGATGTCCTTTCCCAGCAGACCGGGCAGGCCGGTCAATGGGACGAGGCCCAACAGTGCTGGACCGGCGACGATCCGGACCTCGTCGCCAGCCTCCGCGCGGACCTGCGTTTCGGGAAGCCCGTTCTCAACACGGAGAATGGCTACGAGTACCTCCGCAACTATCCCACCTACCGCAGGCAGGTTCACCATACCGACGACGTGCGGCGCTCCGCGTGGCAAATCGTGTGTGCCGGCGGGTATCTTGCTGCGGGCTTTTCAGGCACGCTCGGCCAGAGCGACTACTGGAACCGAATGGACCGGCCGAACCGATACACGTTCCTTGTCCAGGACCAGGGCGCGGCCGGACAACTTGGCACGCTGTACGACTTCTTCACCGGCCTGCCGTTTTGGAGGCTCCGCCCGTTCCCGGGCGTCAAAGGCGCGGCCGTGGCCCTGGCTGAGCCGGGGAAACGCTATGTGGTTTACCTCCCGCATGGCGGTGCGGTGAAAGTGGACTTGAGCGCCGCTACCGGTTCGCTGACGGTGCGGTGGTTCAATCCTCGCACCGCAAGCTTCAGCCCACCCAGCGTCGCGCGCGATGGGGCACCGCTGGAATTCCGTGCCCCCGACGACAACGACTGGGTCCTTATACTTGTCAAAGACGAGGAATAGCCAGATCCTTGAGATCATCGCCTGCGCGCGGGCCGGAGTGTGCCATCAACGGTTTCGCGACGACTCTTCGCGAGGCAACTCTTCGCGCTGGAGCGTCCAGTTGCCCGGCGGCCCTTCGAACCACGCGGCGCGTAGCTCCTCGGAGACTTGGATTTCCCGAGTGTCCGGGCTTCCTTCGCGACGGGCCTGCCATTTGCCCGGGCTCAGATTGGCCACCAGATAGCGGCCGACCGGCGGCCCGGAAACCGTAAAGGTGACTCGCCGCTGCGATGTCTGGCCGTCCCGAGGGAAGACCACCGCCCAGAAGCGACCAGCGCCCTCGATCAGGCATCCGGTGCGGTCCGGGGCGTCGATGCGGCGGACCGGCAGGCGTCCGCCCGTCTGCCGGTCGGTCACCTGCATGACCGTAAGGAACAGGTCCTCCGCCGCGGCCTTCTTCGGACAGACCTCGATCCGCCAAGCCCCCGGCTCGATGGAGCTGCGGGCAAGCCTCGCGGGGTCCACGTCGTTGGCGAAGTTCTGGGCGAAGACCCAGAACTCCCGTCCGGGCCCGCCGACCTTGCCCAGTTCCAGGTTGTCGGCCGCCGGCAGCAGAACGTCAAGAAGCAGTCGTCCGCGATCGCCGTGCTGCGTGCAATCGACGGTGGCCGACGCCGCCTCGACCTTGGGTTCTTCCAGCGAGTGCAAGAGCCAGTACTTGCGGTGTTTGGCATCGGCGGCTACCACGCGGTCGAAGACCACCAGCGCCGCCGGCACCTTCGGGTCGCGCAGGTTCAGAAAGACGAACGACCGCAACACCTGCCGCGCCTTGCCGCTGTAGGCCGCGGTGATGTCGCCTTCCAGGAGCGTGAAGTCCGGCGTCTGCGTGCTGGGCCCGAAGCCATGGGCGCGGACCGCGCCCGTGCGATATCCGTTCTTCGGCGCTTGCAGGACCTCCAGGTTCCTGGCCTCCGAGCGGCCGTTGGGAAGCCGCTGGCCGCCGTCGTTGCCGTAGCCGCTCTGGCGGCCGAAGACCTCCTTCGCGTCGTAGATCAAGAGCGAATTGTGGGCGATCGTCCGCCAGTAGTAATTCCGGCAGTGCGGGCTGCCGTAAGCGCCGGAGGAGCCGGAATAGAGCCCCGAGTCGATCGCCAGCGGGCCCTTGTAGTAGACCTGGAAGGCCCCGGCGTCGAGATGCTGGTGGTTGACGAAGTTGTACTGGTTGACCTTCATCTCGGCGATGGCCGCGCCGTCGTCCCAGCCCGTCCGCGCGATCATCCAGCCGAAGGGCGCTCCGAAGTAGCGCGCAAGCGGCAAGGCGTCGATGGGAGCCGGTCGCAGGGCCGTGTCGCGCCAGAGGAACTCGAAGAGCAACTCGTTGGCGCCCACGCCGCCCTGCCGGAGATACTGGCCGAGCAGGCAGCCGTCGCCGTAGTAGCTGGCGGTCAGCAGCGTCCCAAAGAACTCTCCCCAGGGCCGCCCGCGCGGCGTGCTGTGGGAGAAAGTGTCGCCGGCCCGGAGCCGCTGGCCGTCGGGCCGCGTGGCGTACACCCATTGGTAGGGCACGTGCCGCTGCTGGGGGTTGTAGACGTTGCCCGCCCCCAGCCGGTCGAAGATCCAGAGTGGAAACGTATCCCAACTGAAGCGGTGCAGGCCGTAGGAATCGCCCTGGTGATAGGCGTGACCGTCGTAGAACCAGTTGCGCACCGGCAGGTGCTCGCGGAAGAACCGCCCGGCGGCCAGCTCGTACATCTGCGGGTACTCGTCATAGATGGCGATCCCGGCGGAGAGCATGTCGCGCATCAACATGGCCTCGGAGCTGTGCCCGGTCACCGATCCTTGGCGCGTGGGCGGATAGCCGCACTCCTGCGTCTTGGCCAGCCGGACCAGTTCGGCGATGAAGGCTTCCTTCTCCTCGCGGATCAACAAGTCGTAGAGCCAGTCGTAGACGATCGCCCCAGTGACCATCATTCGGCCGGTCACGCGGCAGGCGTCCTGCCGGTCGGGCAGTTCGGTCTTTTTCAGGAGTTCCAAGGCCCGCCGGGTCGTGTCGCGTCCCAACGTCCGGTCTTTCTTGGCGAGGTACTGCACTGCATCCCATTCCACCCTGAACTGGGCCGACTTGCGGGCCTGGTCCGTGAGCCTCTGGACAACCGGTTGGAGCACGGGGTCGGTCAGCCGGGCCGGCAGTTGCCCAGCCTGCTCGGCCCGCAGGTACAGCCGCGGATGCTCGGGCGGCGGAACGGGAATCTTCACGTCGCCGGCCGGTTTCCACGGCAGGGTTTTGGCGGATTGCCCAGCCGGGGCGCGCGCGTTCGCAGCGGGTTCCGCGGCCGCCGCCGGGCCGCGAGGGGCGCTTAGCACTACAACGACTGAGAGGAAGAGTGAGATCGTTTTCATCGTGCGTTTTCTCCGTGCCGGATCGCACTGGCGAGCCTGCTGAAGAACCCATCCAGGAGTTGATCGCCTCGGGCGACGTTGCCGCCGGCGATTGGCATGGTCCCCATTCGCACGAGCACAGCGTTCCACTCCGGAATAACGAAGCAGAAGTTGCTGCCCGCACCGTGCGCCGCGTAGGTCCTGGCCGGCGCGGAAGGCCACGGGCGCTTCCCGTTGGCCATGGTTCCGTTGACCCACCAATAGAATCCGTATCTGCCGCGGAAATCGTGGTTGCGGAAACTCCCGCTGACGGGGACCTGGTTGCTGGTGGCGGCGTCGACGAAAGACGCGGAAAGCACCTGCTTGCCGTTCCACTCGCCGCGATTCAAGAAGAGCAGCCCGAACCGCGCCATCTCCCGGGCCGTGGTCTTGACGCCGCCTGCGCCTTGCCCGCCCGGATTCCCCGGCGGATTGTTCAGCTCGATGCCGTCCGC
>Ga0315280_10010646_pt1 | contig 11484 bp, 11 predicted proteins | sample YL17G06_40_MG_FD_203697 | JGI IMG/M metagenome (GOLD analysis project Ga0315280, IMG submission 203697) | Sediment microbial communities from Yellowstone Lake, YNP, Wyoming, USA - YL17G06_40 | ecosystem: Environmental > Aquatic > Freshwater > Lake > Sediment | place: USA: Wyoming | collected... | reverse complement strand
TCGGCGTGCGGCTTGACCTCCCGCAACAGGACGAGTTCGGCGAGCTGGGCGCGTTCTTCAACACCGTCAGCGCGCAGCTGTCCGCGGACCGGAGCGAGCTGGCTGGCCAGAAGGCGAAGCTCGAGTCGGCCGTCGAACACCTGGCCGACGCCGTCGCGATCTTCAGCCCCGAGGGAGAGCTCCTCTTCGCCCACCCGGCGATGCGGGCCACGCGGCCACCCGACACCCTGGCCCGGTCGATCGACGACGTCCTCCCGGCCGATCACCCGTACCCAAGGCTGGTCGAGGAGACGCTGGCAAGCGGGCAATCGCGGGGCCCGGTTCCGGTGGGCGTCGCGGTGACGGGGCCGGGTGGCGGCGCCGACGACCATCAGGGCGGCGAGCGGCTGGTGACGGCGCACGCCATCAACGACGTCGAGAAGCGGGTGATGGGCGTCATGCTTGTCGCGCGCGACATGCAGTACCTCAGCCGCGTCCAGTCGACCATCAACTACTCGCGCAAGCTCGCGGCGCTCGGCCGGCTGTCGGCCGGGGTGGCGCACGAGGTGAAGAACCCGCTCAACGCGATGCTGATCCGTCGATGCTCCGGCAGGCATTCATCAACCTCGCGCTGAACGCCGTGCAGGCGATGCCGGACGGGGGCAGCCTGCGGGTCGTCGCGCGGCCCGCGCCCGCCAAGCGGGTGGAGATCCGCTTCGAGGACACCGGGGTGGGGATCGCGCCCGAGCACCTCGGCCGGATCTTCGATCTCTACTTCACGACCAAGCCGCAGGGGAGTGGGATCGGGTTGTCCATGGTCTATCGCATCGTGCAGCTCCACGACGGCGACGTGGACGTCGAGTCCACGCCGGGCCACGGCACGACGTTCCGCCTGCTGCTGCTGGCCGCGGCTGCGTGTGCGAAGGTGCAGGCGCGCACCGAGCCGGGGCCACCGCCGCTCGATCCGCCCCCCCGCCGCCGCGCGTGATCGCTCCGTTGCCGCCGGACGAGCCGCCCGCCGAGACGGCGCCGCCGGCCGAGCCCGTGCGGCGCGCACCGAGGCGGGCGGCCCCCCGTGCCGAGGCAGGCAAGGCCGCGTCTTCGGTGCCCGCCGAGCGCAAAGCCGAAGCGCCTGAGAAACCCGAAACGGCCGAAGCGCCAAAACGCGCCAGCCAGGAAGCCGCTCCGCCCGGCCTGCTGCAGATGACGCCGCCGGGCAACCAAGCCCAGGTGGATCGGCACATTCGCGATTTGCTCACGCGCGCTGCGTACGACCTCAACCGTATCGACTACGCGGCGCTCAACGGTGACGGCAAGGCCCAGTACGACACCGCGAAGCGCTTCATCCAGCAGGCTGAGCAGGCGCTCAAGGATCGCAACTTCCCGTTTGCGGCCAAGCTCGCCGACAAGGCCGGGGCGCTGGCGGCGATCCTCGTGCGCCGCTGATCGACGTCCCGTGTCCTCGGCTCCTACGCCCCTTTCTGGTGTTCGGTCGCGCCCGCGCCCACGCGAGATGCGTGCTCGTCTGTATGCGGTCGACCGGGCATGTCTCGCGCTGCCGATGCGCCGACCGCGATCGGGAAGCGGGACGGAGACGGAGGAGATACGAAAATCAAGCGAAAGTGGTCAGTTTCGGCCCTTTTGCCCTACCTATTGCGCCTGCCCTAAAACTGGAACACAATATCTGGTGGATCTCCGCTTGACAACCGAAAGCCGTTGGCCGCATAGTGGACGCCCTGAGCGCGAACAGCACGCCTGAGAATCTCCCAGCTTCTCTGGTGTTCGCGACGTTCGGTCTGCGGTGTCCCGCGCGGCTGCTCGTGAGGGTGCATCACACGCGACATCACCGGTGCGTTCCACGTTCCGGGTCGGCGGCGAATTCGGGGCTGATTGACGTGGCATCGACCGAGGGGTGAGGACTTCTTTCAGGCCGGCCGAGAGAGGCCAGCAGTCGGAGGGCGCATGCAGAGAGGGGCTGCTCAGGAGACGCCAGCGGTCAGCCAGCCGGGTCTGGAAGGTGCGGGGCAGGACGCGCGCGGAGGCCGGCAACCGGCCGCCGCGACGGCCGCCGGGCTGCGGGTCTCGCGATTCTTCACCTTCCCGGGCCGGGATCCGTTTGACGAGGTGACCTGGGATCTTCGATCGGCGGTGATCGCCAACGAGAAGGGCGAGCTCGTCTTCGAGCAGCACGACGTGGAGATCCCGTCCTTCTGGTCGCAGCAGGCCACCAACATCGTCGTGTCGAAGTACTTCCGCGGCCAGCTTGGCACCGCCGAGCGCGAGCGCAGCGTGCGGCACCTGATTGGGCGCGTGGTGGACACGATCGCCGGCTGGGCGCGGGCCCAGAAGTACTTTGCCTCCGAGGAGGACGTGCGCACCTTCAGCGACGAGCTGAAGCACCTGCTGCTCTACCAGAAGGCATCGTTCAACAGCCCGGTCTGGTTCAACTGCGGCATCGAGAAGCAGCCGCAGTGCTCGGCGTGCTTCATCAACTCGGTCGAGGACACCCTCGATTCGATCCTGACGCTGGCGAGGACCGAGGGGATGCTTTTCAAGTTCGGCTCCGGCACGGGCACCAACTTCTCGACGCTCCGCTCGTCGCGCGAGGTGCTGGCGGGGGGCGGCACCGCGTCGGGCCCGGTGTCGTTCATGAAGGGGTATGACGCGTTTGCCGGGGTGATCAAGTCGGGTGGCAAGACCCGGCGCGCGGCCAAGATGGTGATCCTCAACGCGGACCACCCGGACATCGTCGACTTCATCACCTGCAAGGTGGAGGAGGAGAAGAAGGCCTGGGCGCTCATCGACGCCGGCTACGACGGCTCGTTCACCGGCCCGGCGTACTCGTCGGTGTTCTTCCAGAACTCGAACAACAGCGTGCGGGTGCCCGACGAGTTCATGCGCGCGGTGCTGGACGACGGCGAGTGGAAAACGCACGCGATCACCGACCGCCGCGTGATGGGCACCTACAAGGCGCGGGACCTGATGCGCATGATTGCCGAGGCGACCTACGTCTGCGGCGACCCCGGCATGCAGTTCGACACGACGGTCAACGAGTGGCACACCTGCCCGAACACGGCGCGGATCAACGCCTCGAACCCGTGCTCCGAGTACATGTTCCTGGACGACTCGGCGTGCAACCTGGCGTCGCTGAACCTGATGAAGTTCGTCGACGAGCAGGGCGAGTTCGACGTCCAGGCGTTCAAGGTGGCGGTGCGGGTGCTGATCACGGCGCAGGAGATCATCGTCGACAACGCGAGCTACCCGACGAAGGCGATCGAGCGGAACAGCCACGAGTACCGCCCGCTCGGCCTGGGCTACGCGAACCTGGGCGCGCTGCTGATGTCGCGCGGGCTGCCGTACGACAGCGACGCCGGCCGGGAGTGCGCGGCGGCGATTACGGCGCTGATGACCGGCGAGGCGTACGCCCAGTCGGCGCGCATCGCGCGCGACCACGGCGGGCCGTTCGGCGGCTACGACAGGAACCGCGACCCGTTCCTCCGGGTGATGCGCAAGCACCGCGAGGCGCTGAAGAGCGTGAACGCGGCCGACGTGCCGGCCGACCTGTACCAGGCAGCGCGCCAGTCGTGGGACGAGGCGATCGCACTCGGCGAGGAGTTCGGCTACCGGAACGCGCAGACGACCGTGCTGGCGCCGACCGGGACGATCGGGTTCATGATGGACTGCGACACCACCGGCATCGAGCCCGACATCGCGCTCGTCAAGTACAAGAAGCTGGTGGGCGGCGGGCTGATGAAGCTGGTCAACCAGACCGTGCCGCTCGCGCTCGCGCGGCTCGGGTACACCGAGGCCCAGACGCGGGCGATCGTCGACTACATCGACTGCAACGAGACCATCGAGGGGGCGCCGGGCCTGCGCGACGCCGATCTCGCCGTCTTCGACTGCGCGTTCAAGCCGGCCCGCGGCGAGCGCTCGATCCATTACCTCGGCCACATCAAGATGATGGGCGCCGCGCAGCCGTTCCTCTCCGGGGCCATCTCGAAGACGGTCAACGTCCCGAAGGAGGCGACCGCGGACGAGATCATGCAGGCGTACATCGAGTCGTGGCGCCTGGGCGTGAAGGCGATCTCCATCTACCGCGACGGCAGCAAGCGGACGCAGCCGCTGAACACGTCCCGCGACAAGGCCGCCGAGGCGAAGGCCGAGGTCGAGGGGGCGGCGCGCCCGCAGCCGGTCCGCCGCAAGCTGCCCGACGAGCGGCGCGCGATCACGCACAAGTTCGACATCGCTGGCCACGAGGGCTACATCACCGTCGGGCTCTACGAGGACGGCCAGCCGGGCGAGATCTTCCTCGTGATGGCGAAAGAAGGGTCGACGATCTCGGGGTTCGCCGACGCCTTCGCGCAGGCGATCTCCTACGCGCTGCAGTACGGGGTGCCGCTCCAGGTCCTGGTGGACAAGTTCAGCCACGTCCGCTTCGAGCCCGCGGGGCTCACCAAGAACCCGCAGATCCGCATCGCCAAGTCGATCGTCGACTACGTGTTCCGGTGGCTGGCGACGAAGTTCCTCTCCGAGGAGGCGCAGTACTGGGCGGGCGTGAACCGCAGCGAGGCCGAGACGGCGCGCCACGACGAGGCGGTGCCGGAGCAGTTGCCGCTGGCGCCGGTCGGGCCGTCGGCCTCCGCACCCTTCGCCACCATCCAGAACCAGGAGGACGCGCCGCCGTGCAACGTCTGCGGCGCGATCATGGTGCGCAGCGGGAGCTGCTACAAGTGCGTCAACTGCGGGAGCACGAGCGGCTGCGCATAGTCAACGGATTACGCGGATCGCGCAATCCACAGATGACGCCGATGACGCAGATTCTTCCTGCTCTCGGCTAGGACGGCGTAGAATACGACGACGTCAGCCCTCGGAAGCACGGCAATGAAGCGCAGGGTTCGCCGTATTCGCTGAGATCTTCGGAGCGGAATCATGGCGCTAGAACCTGTCTATTCGACGCGCCTTGGGCGGGCATACTTGGGCGATGCGCTCGAGATCATGTCCGAGCTCCCTGCCTCGTCCGCCGACCTGATCGTGACTTCTCCACCTTTTCCTTTGACGTTCCGAAAGAAAAAGCCGTACGCGTCTGTGGGAGAAGACCGTTTCGTCGACTGGTTCCTGCCGTACGCCAAGCAGTGCCGGCGGCTGTTGAAGGACGATGGTAGCTTCGTTCTCGACCTGGGCGGCGTCTGGAACAAGGGTACGCCGACTCGGTCGTTGTATCAGCACAAGTTGATCGTCGCCCTCTGCGAATCGGTGGGACTTCACTACGCACAGGACTTCTACTGGTACAACCCAGGCGCGTTACCGGCTCCCGCCGAATGGGTCAACGTCCGTCGCATCCGCGTCAAGGCTGCGGTGAACATGGTGACCTGGCTTGGAAAGACTGAGTGGCCAAGGGCAAACAACAGACAGGTCCTGCGCCCTTACAGCGCCGACATGCTGCGCTTGATCGATCGAGGATACCGAGCGAAGGAGCGCCCATCCGGGCACAACATCACAGACAAGCTCCGCAAGAACCTCGGGGGGGCGATCCCCCCTAACCTGTTGGAACTCGGCAACAACGATTCGAACAGCGCTTATCTCAAGGCCTGCGCGACGGCGGGCCTGCCCGTTCACCCCGCCCGCTTTCCGCGCGGTCTCCCTGAGTTCTTCGTCAAGCTCTGCACGAATCGCGGCGACTTGGTTCTCGATCCGTTCGCTGGCTCGAACGTAACGGGTGAGGCAGCCGAACACCTGGGCCGTAAGTGGATTGCGATTGAACTTGCTGAAGAGTACCTGCAAGGATCCAAGTTCAGGTTCCCGTCGCCCAGCGATCTCCCCTTGTTTCGCGCCCAAGCCCCACGGCGCCGGCAGGCATAGTGAATGATGTAGACCGCTACGTCAGAGTCCTGACGAGCGTGCAACCAAGCACCGGGACCGGACCGCGCCTCTTGGCACGCGCCCGGGCGGTCCAACGTTTCCTCGCCGGACAATCGATTGATGTGATCGCGCAAGAGTCGCGTATCGGGCGTCGGTATATTGAGTTGTGGTCTGACGCCATTCAGCAGGCCGGCCTGTACGTTGGACTAGATCCATCCGACTGTTTCGCGCTCGCCACTTACAAGAACGAGGCCGAGTGCGGCGCCGACCAGTGCCACGAGGCCGATCGCGTATCGAATCTGGAACAGCCACCCGGCCCAGAAGAACGCCGAGGCGAGAAGGCGCGGAAGGATCCGGCCCTCTGACTGCCCCGTCAGGAAGCCGGCGACATAGGTGCCGTATCCGAGATAGACCGCCACCGGCAGCAGGCTCAGGAGCAGGAACACGAGCGACTGCCGGCTGAGAACCGACCGGATCGGCTCTTTCCCGCTCGCCGCCAGCCCGACATACGCCCCCGTGGTGAAGAAGAGGCTGACTGGCTTGACGAAGGCCGCCAGGCCCGCTGCGATCCCGGCAATCAACAGGCGGCCGGGCGCCGGGGATTCGTGGTGTCGGACGATCGCGACAGTCGCCCACACGATCGCCATCACCATCAGGGGATCCGGCTGAAAGCTCCGGCTGGCGAAGATGCCGAATGGGACGAACAGGTAGAACGCCACGGCGACTAGGGCGCCCACGGGTGAGCCGGTTCGAACGGCGAGCAGGGAGAGTCTGCGGCGCCGATGACCCAGAAAAGCGACGAGAAGAACCGCGGGATCCAGAGTTGTTCTTCCCTGATCGGGCGGTATTCCCCGCATGCGAGGACCTCCATGATGCGGGGTTCTATCACCGGTCGAGAGGCGCCGTTCGCGATCGCGATCCTGCGCGCCCTGTCGGAGCGGCCCGCCGCTGCCCGGTCGTAGCAGCCTCTGGCGATCACTGCCGAGTGATACTGACGCGTCGGGTGGAAATCGAGCGGTGGGTCCTGCAGGTGATACGCGCGGATTCCGAGGCCCGCTACGAAAAGACAGGCCAACAGGATTTGCGCATGAGCCCGGGCCCGGGTCATCCGACCGCACCTCCGCCTGGAGAATGGGTCAACGTCTCGTGCCGCCGACGCCGCCGGACGCCGACCGCCCTCCGAAGAAGGCGAGCGCCACCAGCAGCAGCGCAACGACACCGCGGGCGAATTGCGGGGCGAGCACGAAGCTGCCGTAGAAGTGCAGCGTATTGTGGATGGCGAGCGTCTGCAGGCCGAGCATCAGGCCGATGGCGAGCGCCAGCCCTCCCGGCAGCTGCACGCGGACGAAGGCGGCGGCGACCACCAGCAGGGCGCCGAGCGCCATGAGCGCCAGGTCCACGACCAGCTCGAGCTGGTGCGCGCTGACCAGATCCGTGACGCCGACGACGATCGAGTACAGCCCGTACCCGACCATGCCGAGGGAAGCTGCTGTGAGCACGACGTCACCAGATCAAGTCAGCATCCAGGAGCCAGAATCCAGAATCCGGAATGAACCGTGCGCCGGAGCACCCATCACGAGACCGACGAATCACCAGATCGACAGATTCTTTAGACCCCGCTGCCCACCTTTCGGCTCCCAGCGGCCGGTCCGTGCCGGGTCGTGCTGCCTCCGACCCGGTGTCTACTGCCTCCTGCCTACTACTTTCCCGACTAGCTCCCGCCTCCTGTCCCCTTGTATCATGCCACCATCGGCGCCAGTCGAGTCGAATCGGCGGCCCAGAACGCTTCGGACTCGCGTGCCCTCTCCCAAACCCATGCGCAAGCACCTGACGCTCTCCACCCACACCATCAGCTATCTGGCTGGCGGCGGCGACGGGTCGCGCGGCACGGTCCTGCTCCTGCACGCGTTTCCGCTCAATGCGGATATGTGGGCGCCGCAGCTCGAGGCATTGCCGCGCGGCTGGCGCCTGATCGCGCCTGACCTCGGCGGGTTCGGGCCGTCGCGTTCGTCGCCTGGATCCCCGGAAATGCCACCGATGCTGCGCGATCACACCGCGGACGTCCTGGCCCTGCTCGACGATCTGCACGTGGAGCGAGCGGTGATCGGCGGGCTGTCGATGGGCGGCTACGTGACGTTCGCGGTCCTCCGCCGCGCGCCCGAGCGGAGCCGCGGCCTGGTCCTCGCTGACACCCGGCCGCAGGCCGACAGCCCGGAGGCAAGAACGAACCGCACGAGGATGCTCGAGTTGCTCGACGCGTCGGGGCCGGCTGCCGTCGCGCGGGAAATGTTGCCGAGACTCCTCGGCGAAACGACCCGGCGGGAGCGCCCGGCGGTCGGCGACAGGATCACCTCGATGATCACGGCGAACAGCGCCGAGGCGATCCGCGACGCGATTGTGTGGATGATGGCGCGTCCCGACTCGACACCGCTCCTTCGGCAGGTGCGTTGTCCGACGCTGGTGCTCGTGGGCACGGAAGACGGGATCACCCCGGTCGACGATGCCCGGCAGATGGCTGGCCAGATTCCCGGCGCCGAGCTGGAGGTGATCCCGGGGGCCGGGCACCTCTCGAGCTTCGAGTGTCCGGACGCGTTCAACGCGGCGCTCGCCCGATTCCTCTCAACCCGTTTCGAGGAACGATGATGCGTTTCGCTTGCCCGATCCTGGTTCTTGCGCTCGTTGCCGCCGGCCCCAGGGTGTTCGTCGCCACGGGCGCCGCTCAACAGGCCCCCTCGACGGCAGAGCCGCTGCAGCGTCCCTTCGACCAGTTGCTCGATCTCTACGTACGCGACGGCATGGTGTACTACGGCGCGCTGAAGGCCGACCGGGCCAGGCTCGATCGGTATCTCGCGTCGCTCGACGGCCCGGCCGTGGCCGGCTACGCCACCTGGGGCCGCGAGCAGCAGATCGCGCTCTGGCTGAACGCCTACAACGCGTTCGTGCTGCGCACCGTCATCGACTACTACCCGATCCACGCCCGGTCGACGGCCTACCCGAGCCGCAGCATCCGGCAGATCCCCGGCGCCTTCGACCGCATCACCCGGCGCGTGGCCGGACGCGCGGTCACCCTCGACGCCATTGAGAAGACGATTCTGCCTCCGTTTCGCGACCCTCGCCTCTACCTCGCCCTCGGTCGCGGCGCGGTCGGCAGCGGACGCCTGCACAGTGAAGCCTACACGGCCGCGAAGCTGGACGCGCAGCTCACGGAGGTGGCCCGGGAGTTCGTGTCGAGGCCCGAGTTGATCCGGATCGACCGACTGACCAACCGCATCGCGGTGACGCCGATCATCGGGTGGCACGAGGCGGAGTTCATCGCGGCCTATCCTGACGATCCCCAGCAGTTTCTTGGCCGGAGCCCGGTCGAGCGGGCGCTTCTCTCCTTCGTCTCGCCGAACCTTCTGCCCGCAGAGGTCGAGTTCGTCAAGAAGAACGAGTTCACGTTCGTCTACCAGGACTTCGACTGGCACCTGAACGACCTTGCCGGCAGGGGTTGAGAGGCGCGGTGACACGTGTAACGCAAAACGCATGCACAGCCAAGAGGACGTTCCGTGGATCTCGGCCTTGAAGGCAACGTCGCGGTTGTGACCGGCTCGAGCCGGGGGCTTGGCCTCGCGAGCGCGAGGGCGCTCGTGGCCGAGGGCTGCCGGGTGACGCTCTGCGCGCGCGGTGAGGAGCGGCTCCGGCAGGCAGCCGACGAGCTGCGGCCGCTCGCCAGGCAGGCCGACAACGTGCTCGGTGTCCGGGCCGACGTGGCGACGGCGGACGGGATTCAGCAGGTGATCGACCGGACGGTGGCCGAGTTCGATGGGATCGACATCCTCGTCAACAACGTCGGCCTGGCGGGCGGCGGCGGCATTCTCGAGACCGGCGACGACGAGTGGCAGGGGGCGTTGGACCAGACGCTGTTCCCCGCCATCCGCGCCTCGCGGCTGGCCGTGCCGCACATGCGCCGGCGGGGCGGCGGCGTGATCATCATGATCGCGTCGATCTGGGGCCGGGAGTCGGGCGGCCGGATGACTTACAACGCTGTGAAGGCGGCCGAGATCAGCCTGGCGAAATCGCTGGCGCAGCAACTGGCGGCCGACAACATCCGCGTCAACAGCGTCGCGCCGGGATCGATCCTGTTCCCCGGCGGCTCGTGGCACCGGCGGCAGCAGGCGGATCCCGAGGGAATCGCCGCCTTCATCCGGCGTGAGCTGCCGTTCGGACGCTTCGGTCGCCCGGAGGAGGTCGGCGAGGTCGTTGCGTTCCTCGCCTCAGCCCGGGCCAGCTGGATCAGCGGGGCGTGCGTTCCGGTAGACGGGTGTCAGTCGCGCTCGCTGATCTGACCGTACCGTCCGCCGCGCTGTGACGGTGGGAAACCCGTGGGGAGGATGTGTGCCTGCCGGCCGCCGTGCCCCGCGATATCCCGCGGCTCACGCCACGCGCGACCTGACGTTTCAAGGTGGGCCGGACGAATCGGATACGCACGACGAAACCGTCTGCGCTGTCCGCCTCGCCCATCTCGAGGTCGTCTGCTTCACCGGTACTCAGGAAGTAGCCACGACGCCGCACATGCGGCTCGTATGGGTCCATCTACGGGCCCTCCCACTAATAGTTACGGTGGGTCGACTCAGCGCAATTACGAGTTGATGGTAGCAACCACTGTCGCTCGCGTCAACGCAAAAAACTGCACGGGTGTGTAGAGCTGGTCTCTGCGTCCTCCGCGTTCTCCGCGCTGAAAGACAAGAGCCAAGAGCCCAGACCCGAGCATGAAACACACTCCGCTACCATCCTTCGCGACGCTGTTCGGCCGGGCGCCCGAGGTGCCGGCCGAGGCACGCGGCCGGGTGAACCTGATCGGCGAACACACCGACTACAACGGCGGGTTCGTGCTGCCGACGGTGATCCCCCAGCGGACGCGAGTCGAGCTCGCCGCGCGCGACGAAGGTGTCGTCCGCGCCTGGAGCGCGAACGTCACGCCGCGCGCGATCGAGACCTACCGCATCGGCGAGGAGGCGTCGGGCCGGGGATGGCTGGACTACGTGCAGGGGATCACCGACGTGCTCGGCCGTTCCGGTCTGCCGGTCGGCGGCTTCGATCTGCGGATCGAGTCGGAGGTGCCGGTCGGCAGCGGGCTCTCCTCGAGCGCCGCGCTCGAGGTCAGCCTACTGCGCGCGCTGCGCGAACGCTTCGGCCTGGCGCTCGACGACGTGTCGCTCGCGAAGCTCGGGAGGAAAGCGGAGAACGAGTTTGTCGGGGCGCCGGTCGGCATCATGGACCAGATGGCGTGCACGCTGGCGGGCGAGCGCGAGGCCTTGTTCCTCGATGCCCGCAGCCTCGCGTACGAGCTCCTTCCGCTGCCATCCCACCTCGACTTGGTCGTCCTCAACTCCGGCGTGTCACACCGGCATGCCGGGGGCGACTACGTCACCCGGCGGAACGAGTGCGAGCGTGCCGCCGCGCTGCTTGGCGTCTCGCAGTTGCGCGACCTCACGACCGCCGATCTGCCCCGGGCGGCTGCCCTGCCCGAGCCGCTCGGGCGGCGGGTCCGTCACGTGGTGACCGAGGACGAGCGCGTGCTGGCGGCGGTAGAGGCGTTGCGCGACGCTGACCTCTGGCGTCTTGGCGAGCTCTTCGACGCCTCGCATGCATCGATGCGCGACA
>Ga0315280_10010645_pt1 | contig 11484 bp, 4 predicted proteins | sample YL17G06_40_MG_FD_203697 | JGI IMG/M metagenome (GOLD analysis project Ga0315280, IMG submission 203697) | Sediment microbial communities from Yellowstone Lake, YNP, Wyoming, USA - YL17G06_40 | ecosystem: Environmental > Aquatic > Freshwater > Lake > Sediment | place: USA: Wyoming | collected... | reverse complement strand
CGAGAAGCTCGAGCGGATCACGGTGTTGCCTTCACCCAGGATCTTCTTCAGGAAACCATCCCCGAACTTCGGGCTCCAGGCAATCCCCAATGACGGCTGCGGCGTGACGTACCAGCTGTTGTAAGGCTGGGGACGCTCATCGATGGTCGGATTCATGTTGCCCGTGAGGGTTCCGGGCTTGAACAGGTTGCCGATACCGGAGGGACCCCAAATCGACGACAGGTCGGCGTTGTGATACATGCCATTCAGGTCAATGCTGGATGCAGTGAAGTCCCAGCGGAAACCCATGTTGATAGTCAGGTTCGACCGGAAGCGGAATTGGTCCTGGATGAATATTCCGCCCGCCTTGGCGACTTCGTTCAGATCGAAGTGCTGCAACGGCTTCTGAATGTAAGAGTTGGCACTCTTATCGTACTTGTACATCCCCGTGATGTAGGTGATGCGCCCGGTCAGCAGAGCATAGAGACTGCGCGCACTGCCCTGTTGGGTCGTATTCGCATAAGGCAATGGCTGATAGCTGCCGGCGTTGGTCAAGGCATTGTAAGCCGGATCCCCAGCATCCATTCCTATAGAGAGTCGGGCAGGTTCGGGCCCGTTCCAATAATGATCCTGCTCCCGATAGGCTGAGAATCCGAAATTAAGCGTGTGCTTTGCCTTCTGCCAGCTGACCGTGTCCGCGATGGTAAACACGGGGTAAAAGTTGGAGATCGGATAGCTCCAGTTCGGATAGGACATCAAAGGCCAGTTCACGAGCTCGGGGTGACTACCCCAATCTCCTTCGTTCCAAGGATTCCATGACGGCGGATACAGGTAACCGAACCGGAATGCGTTGAGAAGCGTATTGGTTGCCGTCCAGTCAATCCCGAGCGAGGAGGAAATGCGATTGGACTTGGTCCCGTAAACCATCTCGCTGAATGCGTCCCCCGGGTAAGCAGGAGAACCGGAGGTCGGCGACTGCGTCTTGGTCTGGTTTACGGCCAGATTGATGCGCCATTTTGCGGCGGGTGTGTAATCTACGCGGAAGGTCGGGAACCACGAGGTTGTGGGGTTCGGCGAGTTCCAGGTGAGGGTATTGATGTTCGGGTCAGTCGTAGAAGTAATGCTCCCCTGGGTAAGACTCTGGTTGATTTTCGCCAGCATTTGGGCGGTGGGAGCGTTTGCCGTTCCCTGCAATGTTGAGTCGTAAGCTTTCGCCACCGGATACAGATTCACGGTGTGGGACAGACCGTCGGTGCCGGTATAGGTAAAATTCCCCGCCTGCGCGGATGAGGTCAGGACGCTGGCGTTTCGGACCGAGGAGCCCGGCTGTCGAGCGGTGGAGAGACTGAAGAAGAAGAAGAGCTTGTCCTTGAGAACTGGACCGCCGACGCTGCCGCCGAAATCATTCAGTTTGAATTCCGGCAGATAACAATTAGGCCAGGGATGGCAGTTAACACCGCTCCTGTTGTCGGTCCATCTCGCGGCGTTCAGGTTGTCATTGCGGTGGTCCCAGAAGACCTGCCCGTGGTACCGGTTGGTTCCGCGACGCGTAGTATAGTTGTTCTGCATAGCGGCCATGCCGAAGCCCTGGTTCATGTCGAGCTGGTCGGTCTGGATCGTCATCTCCTCGATGTTTTCGAGCCGCACCGAAACGCTCGGGCTGGAGTTGCCGCCGAACTTCATGCGGCTTGTGCTGCTGATGATGCCATCCACATTGTTTCCCTGGGCCATCGTCGGCAGACCATTCCACGTGCCCGTATACCCTGGAACCATGCGTGCAAACTGGCCGATGTCGCGGCCCTGCAACGGCAGGTTGTCGATCTGCTTGATATCGATGGTGGAGCTGATGGCAACCGAGGTCGCCTGCACAACCGGCGTCACAGCCATCACCGTGATGGTCTCAGTCGGCGAACCGATCTGCAAAGTTGTTACGATGTCAGTGGCCTTGGTCGCCGAGACGGTCACCTCGTCGTAGATCGTATTTCGGAAACCCTTATTGGAAACCGTCAGCCTGTACTTCCCTGGTGGCAGGTTGACAAAGGTATAGGTGCCAGCGCTCTGCGTCGCGGCCGTACGCGTTTCGTTGGTCGCCAGATCGACGAGCTCAAGGGTTGCGCCCGGCACGACGGCGTTTTGTGGATCGAGCACGGTGATGTTAATTCGCCCTCGGGTTTCCTGTCCCCACACGGGCGCTGTCATAGCTAACACGATAAGGACAATCGTGATGCACAACAAAGTCCTTTCGAAAAACCAACGCGACATAGAGCCTCCTTTCAGCAGAAACCAGCGTGACGAGTATGGCGGAGTGAACGCCGGGAACCGGGAAAAACTCGTATGATGTACCGATAATGACCGGCAGAGCCGACCGCCACGAAGCCAGGAGTCGCTGATGCAAGCGCTTGCATACAAACATAATCTCCCGCTCAGCCTCTGACAGCGAGCTTACGAGCTGTCGAAAAGGCTGTCAAGACCTTTCTTGCTTTTCTTTATTAAATCTGCAAACCGTCAGCTCGACGCACAAATGCCGGTAAGACCGCTGTTCGCAGAGCCGGTAGTTCTTCCCCGCCGGCGAGCCATCGTCGTAGCGTAATCGACCACCCCAGCATGGCGAACCACCGGAACCTTAGGGGTTGGCGTCGGTATCGGAATCGGGGTCGCTTTCGGTATCGCCATCGGTTCGGAGGAGGTCGCGAACCTGACCCTCGTTAGTTCGGCAGGATTTCGAATCACGACACCGATTGCGACCCCGATTCCGATACCGACCCCGAGAGTTGTCCGACCTTGCTCCCCCAGCGAAACGGCACAGCCTTTCAGGATCGTACGGCCGAAGGTTGTAGTATCAAGCTGGAATGATTTCGTTCCCTTTTTCCCTTGTTTCCTTTGCCCCTCGGCACCTAGAATCAGCGAGCGAAGCGAGCTAACTTTTGAGGCGCTATCAGTGAGCTGTAAGTCCAACATTTCGCGGCAAGGCTGGCTCAGCCTGCTGGTAATTACCTGTGCTGCCACGCTCCTGAGCCGCGCCCTTCCACCCGCTGCGGTGACATTCACCGACATCGCACGCACTGCCGGTATCACCTTCGTGCACGACAACGCCTGGACACCCGAGAAGTATTTGATTGAGAGCATGGGCGCCGGCTGTGCGTGGATCGACTATGACCAGGACGGCTTAATGGACCTCTACCTTGTCAACGGCGCGGCCACCAAGATTTACACCCCGAAACAGCCGCTGAGCAGTGCGCTCTATCGCAATAAGGGAGATGGAACTTTCACGGATGTGACGAAATCCGCCGGCGTCGGGGCAGAAGGTTTATTCGGAATGGGAGTGGCCGTCGGGGACTACGACAATGACGGCTTCCCCGACCTCTTTGTTCTCGGTTACAGCCGCTGCATCCTGTACCGCAACAATGGCCAGGGCGCGTTTACCGACGTCACGGCGCTTGCCCGAGTCGAAAACCGCGGCATGTGGGCCTCGAGCGCAGCCTGGTTCGATTACGACAACGACGGCCGCTTGGATCTGGTGATCGCGAACTATGTCGACTGGACGCCCGAACGCAATTTCTATTGCGGCGATCAAGGCCCCGGCATGCGCAGCTACTGTCATCCCAATGTCTTCCACGGCCAGCCGGCCGCGCTGTACCACAACAACGGCGACGGCACGTTCACTGACGCGAGCCAATCCTCGGGCGTGGGTCCGAAGGCGGCGAACGGACTGGGCGTGGTGACGTTCGACTACAACAACGACGGCTGGCAGGACATATTCATCTCCAATGACGCGCAGCCCAACCACCTTTTTCACAACAAGGGCGACGGCACGTTTCGCGAAGTCGGCTACCTTGCGGGGGCGGCAGTGAGCGGCGACGGCCAGATGGAAGCAGGCATGGGGGTGGATGCGGCTGACACCACCGGGAGTGGCCGGCTGGATCTGTACGTCTGCCATCTTGATATGCAGCTCAACCGCTTCTACCGGAATATGGGCGACGAGAGTTTCACCGATGCCACGTTGTCCTCCAAGGTCGGCTATGACACCTACCAGGTGAGCGGTTTTGGCACCCGCTTCCTTGACTACGACAACGACGGCGCATGCGACCTGTTCGTCGCCAACGGTCACGTGATGGACAACATTCAACTTTACCACCCGGATACGACCTACGCAGAGCCCAAGCAGATGTTTCGTAACATAGGCCGCGGCAGGTTTGAGAATGTCAGCGATCGGCTGGGGGCGGACATGCAGAAGCCGCACGTGAGCCGCGGCGCCGCGGCGGGCGATTTCGATAATGACGGCGACCTGGACATTCTCGTCAGCAGCTGCGGCCAAAGACCGCAGCTCCTGCGCAACGACGGTGGAAACGCAAATCACTGGCTGGAGCTTTTCCTCATCGGAACTAAATCGAACCGCGACGGCGTGGGGGCGCGTGTGAAAGTAACCGCCGGCGATCTCGTAAAGTATGATCAGAGGAAAGGCGGTATGAGTTACCAGTCGGCCCAGGATCCGCGCCTGCACTTCGGGCTGGGAGAGCATGCGCAGGTTGACGCGGTCGAAATCGTTTGGCCCAGCGGCATGGTCTCGAAGCTCGAAAAACTGAAAAGCGACCAGATCATCGCAGTTAAGGAAGGCGTGGGGCTGGTTGACCGTCCGTTCCCTCGCGTTCAGGCAAAGTGATTGCGTTTCTCGGGGTCGGGGTCGGAATCGGTTTCGGGGTCGGCTTTTTAAACTCTCAACTGAAAACCCAAACTCGTTCTTTGTTTCTTTATTGCAGGTAACCCGGCTCTTTTCGACCCCGACCCCGATACCGACCCCGATACCGACCCCGATACCGACCCCGATTCCGACCCCGATTCCGATACCGACCCCGACCCCCGATCGACAGAACACAAGGAAATCAGGAGTCAGGTATGGAAAGTTTTTATTCGTGAGCCAAAAATTAAATTTTCCAGACCTGACCCCTATCGCTCGCCGACATGTTTCCAAGGGCCGGTCTGGAACCATTTCACGCCCGTTTTCCAGGCGAGACGCAGATACTCCTGCGCCGTCGCTCGTTTCGTCAGCCCGTACAATTTGCCGATCCGGTACAAGGCGTCGTAGAGATTGGCGGCGTGGGCGTAATTGTAAGTCCGATAGCTCTCCTTCGACCGGGCCTCGGTCCAGTGACTCCATGGGCTCGACGGCGTCCGCTCCTTCCAGTAGAGCGAAGCGCGGAGGGCGAATGTCTCCTGGTCCTGGAGGTATTTTCTGAGGCAATCGGCAACATAGGTCTCCAGCGCCGCAATTTCCTCACGGTCCGGGTAATAGACGTTTTTTTCGGCAAGATACAACGGCTCGGAAAATCCATACTCGTCGTTGCCGCCGACTTCCCAGACCTCGTCGGCGTCGCGGTAGGTGCTTCCGGAGCGGTAATCGAACGGCAGGAACATGTGATTGCGGTTAAATGGGTCGTTGGGATTCTCATAGAACTGCCGCTCCACGATGAACCTGCTCCGGGCCTTGATGAGGTGCTCGAGATCCTCGATGCAGTAGAAGTGCAGTTTCGTCCATTTGCCGCCGTCGTAGCCCAGCTTCAGCGTCTTCTGGCCGCGTCCCCGGAACGCCAGCGTCAGCAGCATTTTGTCCCCCGTTCTCTTCTTTTCCCGGATCGACATATTGTCGGAAAGGAATTCGAACTCGGGGTTCTGCCGGCCCTGAATTTCGACGTACACGGGCGTGTTCTCCGGCACGACCATCGAGGGTATGACTCGCACCCCGAGATTTCCCTGATTGGCAATTTCCTTCGGGATGGATGCGTAACCGTCGATGAATGCGAACCGCAGGCCATAATGCCTCTTTTCGCCCGGTTTCAGGACCAGCGAGGTGTGACCGTTCACCCAAGGCATTTTCCAGCCGCGGATATTTCTCGTGGCATAGGAATGGATCGCGAGTACGTTAGGGCGGGCGCGCCGCCCGCCGCGGCCGCCGGAATATTCATAACGGTAGACGCATTCGAACGCGGTGTCGCCGGTGGGGTGCACCAGGAGAAACGGCGCGTCCCCGAGCAGTCTCTGAATCAGCGAATACGAACTGTGCCCGCCGGCAAAGTGGTGCCCGGTCACGCGCTCCTCGTGGATGATCTTCTGTTCGCCGACTTTGAGGCGCTCGTCTTCGTAGAGGACTTCGTAATCATCCACTGTATTGGTGTACGGATTCACCGTGCGCACGCCGGAATAGTTGTCATTGAGGGCCATGGGGAAGCCGAGTTCGCCGATTTCGAGCAGGCGCCCGGTGGTGTTCACGATGTCCATTTCCAGGACCAGCGAACGGTCGGCCGCGAGGCGATACGTCAGGGTTAGATCGTAGCTCCTGAGCCCGCCTTCGTTCTTTGACTGCCCGGCGTAGCTGATCCTGACAGCGTTTCCGTCAAAAGACACTCGACGGATATCGCCCGAATGTCCCGTGGATTCCTGGCGCCACTTTCCCGAGGGTCGGAAAGAGAAGGACGGGATGAGCACGATGGGCCGCTCCGGTGTGTCAAGCTCCCAGGTTGTGCTTATGACGTTCCCCGTCCAGGCCGGGTCGTCATAAGCGGCGCCCGGATTGTTGGCCGGATTCCCGAAGTAGTTGGTGCCGAATCGCCCCTTCGTTTCGCGCACGGAATAGAGTGCGCCGGTGCGCCTGTCAATCTCGACGATCATCCGGTCATTGGACAGGCGGATGAGATCTTCCGCCGGTGCTTTGGTTTGGGCGGACAACGCGGGTGCGAAGCAGAGCGCGATAATGATCCCCATCCATCTGTTCATAGGTTGCGTCCTCCAATCCGACCTTATCAGATGCCGGCGGATCGATGCAAACATATAGGGAATTCAGGCTACTCAACTCCCGAATTACACAATTGGTTAGCCCGAAAATCGGAGTCGGAATCGGGGTCGCAATCGGCATCGGGTTCGACTGTCGATAGCGATACCGACCCCGATACCGATCCCGACCCCGACAAAACTCGGATCCTAATCTCGTTACGTCTTTTGGGAAATTGACAAATTAGGGTGAAATGATTCACTCCCGGCGCGGCGGCGGCGGCGGCCCCCCGGCCTTCGCCTTCTCAATCAGCCGGTTGTTTTCCTCGATGTTGTGCGGGAGCGCTTCGGCCCCCCGGGGATAGATCGGACGGGAATACCAGGAGTAGAGCTCGGTGCGCAGGTGAGAAAGCATGTGATGCCCGCGACGGCGGGCGCGCTCTCCGCGCAGGGCATCGATACCACTGGCGCCACAACTATCCTCTCGCCCGGACCGGGTTCGGCCTGGGCGAGAATTCGCCCGTCAAAGTCCACCACCATGCTCCCGCCGGGCCAGCTGAACGGCGGGTAGTTGGCAAGGCGCGCCCCCTGGTTGGCCGCCACCACATAAGCGATGTTCTCGAGCGCCCGGCAGCGATTCACCAGCGTCCACCAGTCGAGGGGAGCCGCTGTTCCCCACGGGTCCATGTAAGCAGAAACCCGGATCAGCACCTCCGCGCCCTTGAGAGCCAGCTGGCGAATGGCCTCGGGGAAAAGCCAGTCATAACAGATCGCTGCCCCCAGCCTCCCCAACTCGGTGTCGACCACCGGAAACGGGTCCTCGCCGTAGCCGGGGATGTCGTGCGGGCTGGCATGAACCTCCCATGGGATCCACGGGTGGGTTTTCCGATATCGGGCCAGAACGCCCCCGGGTCCCACCAGGCATGTCGTGTTGAAGACGACACCCGGGTAATTCTCGTCTTTTTCCAGAAAAGTGCCGGTCTGGATGTAGATCCCATGGTGGCGGGCGTGCAGTGAGTACCGGTGCGTGTGCTCGTTAGGCACGGGAACCGCAAGATGCTCCTCCAGTTCCCGGACCGTGTTGTAGACCGGTGGAGTGTGGGCGAACTCCGGAAAAACCACGAGTCGCACGGGGGGAAAGGGCTCATAGCCGATCACGGCGGAGTCGATCAGCTCAAGCATCCGGTCCACGCGCGCGGGAATTTCCCGTCGCGTAGCAGGGCTCGCAAAATCGGTCTGACAGCAGGCGGCATAATATCGGGTCGCATGGCTCATTAGGATCACAAGAATATCATGAAAAGGCTGCGTTCTTTGATCGACGGCGGTCGGGATCGGCATCGGAATCGGGATCGCAATCAGTTTTTTTGCTGCTTACGGGAGTCAAAGCCGATTGCGATGGCGATCGCGATTACGATCCCGATACCGATACCGACGGTGCTTGGTTTTCACATCCATTTTCGGAGCAGATTGACACGGATGCGTGGTTTGTAAGAAGCTGGGTTGCATGAAAAGGAACCTATTTTCGTTTGCAACTCTGTTGCTTGCGCTGGCGCCTGCGCCGCGGGTCATGCCGCGCACGGGATTGAGCAGCGAGGTGAAGATTTTGCATGGGATGCCTGCCCTGTATGTGAACGGCATCCTGACAAGCCAGACGTTAGCTGCGCCCTACAGGCCGGGACCGTCCGACTTCAACGATTTCCGCCAGGCGGGAATCTCAATTTTCAACATCTATCTCCGCTTCGACTGGACCGCCCCTGAAACATACGATTTTGCAAAGATCGACGAGAAGATGGACGGTTATCTGAAGATCGACCCGAAGGCCCTCTTCTTGCCACGCATCCTGCTTACGCCCGGATCGTGGTGGTGCAAGACCTTCCCGAACGAAATCACCATGCGCGACGACGGCAGTCCTGCCGGCATGTTCGGCCAGGCATGCCATCCTTCATTCGCATCCGAGAAGTATCGCGAACTTTCGCACAAGGCGATGATCGCGTTCCTGAACCATGTGGAGGGAAAGTACGGCGACAACATTGTCGGTTACCAGGTCGGCAACGGCTTCGGCGGCGAGTGGCTGACCTTTAACTCCTTCTGGGAGACGCGGCCGGGCGGAGAACCGCCGGCGAAGTTCGGGGTCGAGGACTATTCCCCGGCGGCGCAAGCTGGATTCAGGGCGTGGCTGAAAAAAAAGTATGGGGCCGAGGATGCGCTGCGCCGTGCGTGGCACGATGCCAAGGTCACGTTCGAGAACGCGACGCCGCCGAACGAAGTCGAGCGCTACTCGTGCCATCATGGCATCTTCTTCGATCCCGGCGTGAGCATGCGCGTTCCCGACTATTTCACGTTTTTTAACGAGATGGTCGCGGGCGTCCTGATCGAGAATGCCCAGTGGGTGAAGGAGATCACCGGGCGCAAGAAGATCGTCGGTGCGTTCTACGGCTATCTCTGGTGTAACTTCCCGAACCTGAGCGCGGTCCACAGCGGGCATCTCGCGTTTGCGAAGGTGCTGCGCTCGCCCGACGTGGATTTCATCGCGAGTTGCTACACGTACGACAACAAACAGATCGGCGGGCCGAACAACTCGCAGTCGCTCCCTGACGAGGCGGCGCTCCATGGCAAGCTCTACTTTAACGAGGTCGACACCGAGACCCACTTGTTCCAGCGCCAGTGGCGCTGGGGCGACTCGCTGCGCAATCCGCAGAACTTCGAGGAAACCAAGGGGCTGCTGACGCGTGATTATGCCTACGCCCTGACGAAGGGCTTCGGCATGTGGTGGACCGACCTGCACGGCGGGACCTACCACGACGACAAGATCATCCAGCTGTTTGGCAAGCTGAAGGAGATCGACGAGAAGGCGCTGGACAGCGACAAGCGGAGCGATCCCGATATCGCCGTCATTGTCGATGAGACGAGCTTCACCTACACGGGAGATGGCGAGCCGCTGTGGAACGCGCTGATGACGGCACAGAAACAGTGGGAGTTCGCATTCATCGGCGCGCCGTGGGACTGCTACCTGCTGTCCGACATCGGCAATCCGAAGCTGCCCGAATACAAGCTGTACGTCTTTTTAAATACGTTCCGGGTGACGCCCGAACAGCGCGCCGCGATTCATGCGCGCTTGAAGAATAACGGGGCGACCGCCCTCTGGGTCTATGCGCCGGGATATATCGGCGACAAGCTGTCGGTTTCGGACATGCAGGCGCTGACCGGGATCCGGTTGGCCGAGAACGCCATTCCCGGCGAACTGCACGTCGACATCACCTCGTATGACCATCCGTATACGAAGTCGCTGGTGCGCGGATCTGCATACGGGACCGACGTGAACGTGGCCAATATCATCCGCTGGTATGATCACCAGGTGTATCTGAAGGATCCGCGTGACCCGTCGCTGCGGCGCGATCTGCCGGGATTCCGCATCAGCCCGCGGTTCTACGGCGACGATCCGGGGGCGCAAACTCTGGGGAAGCTCGCGGGAGTCGATAAACCGGGGCTGGTCGTGAAAAAACAGGCAGGATGGACGTCGATTTACTCGAGCGCGCCGATATTGCCGGCGGCGCTGCTGCGCAACATCGCGCGCGCGGCCGGCTGCCATATTTACAGCGACGCGGGCGACAACGTTTACGCCAGCCGCAGTTTCCTCGGCATTTATGCGCCGGAGGGCGGTGCGCGCATCCTGCGCCTGCCGCACAGGTCGCGCGTCCTCGACCTGCTCGAGGACAAGGTCCTGGCCGACAACGTCACCGAAATGCCCCTGAAGCTGTCTCCCAACCAGACCGTTTTGCTAAAACTTGAAATCCGATAAAATGCAGCGCGAAGATCTTGAAGACCGCAAGGAGATTTCTTTGCGGTAATCCATGGGCTATGGCGCACCCTGCGACGCATGAAAAGACTGGCCTTCATTGCTGTCAATCGTCAGAATCGGAATCGGGGTCGCAGTCGCGGTCGCGATCGCAATCGGTTTTTGCACGTTGACAAGGCCGACTGCGATAGCGATACGGATCCCGACGTTTGTTGCCCGTTGTCTCTGTTTTTGGAACAATCCTCGAGGTCATCGTGGTTCAAAAGGAAGACTTATGAGATTACTGATTGCTCTGATGTTGCTGATGCAGGCGCAGGACAAGGCTGTGTTTCTTTCCTACTATGCGGAGAAGGCGGTGGAACCCACGGCTAATCCGGATTCCGCCTTATGGAAAGGGATCAAAGGCGTGACGATCGAGCGCAGCGTGCTCGGCCCGGTGATGCCCGAATTCCGCGCCGAAGTGCGCTCGCGCTGGACGAAGGACTACGTTTATTTCCTGTGCATTGGCCCGTATCAGAAGCTGACGCTGAACGCCAATCCGAACACGGTCAAGGAGACCTACCGGATGTGGGAGAAGGACTGCTTCGAGGTCTATCTGGGAGCGGATTTCGAAAACACCAACCGGTATCGCGAATTCCAGATGTCTCCGGCGGGCGAGTTCCTCGACCTCGACATCGATTCCAAGAGGGACAAACCGGGTTTTAACGGCGAGCAGAACTGGGATTCAGGGATGAAGGTGAAGGCGCGCATCGATGACAAAAAGAAGATCTGGTACGGCGAAATGCGCATTCCGATCCCGGCCGTCGACAAGCGCGCGGCCCAGGCAGGCAACGAAATGCGCATCAATCTGTATCGCCAGGACGGCGAGCCGCCCAACCGCGATTTCCTCGCCTGGCAGCCGCCGATGGTCTGGAACCCCCCCCACCCCGAAATCTTCGGCACCTTGC
>Ga0315280_10010644_pt1 | contig 11484 bp, 11 predicted proteins | sample YL17G06_40_MG_FD_203697 | JGI IMG/M metagenome (GOLD analysis project Ga0315280, IMG submission 203697) | Sediment microbial communities from Yellowstone Lake, YNP, Wyoming, USA - YL17G06_40 | ecosystem: Environmental > Aquatic > Freshwater > Lake > Sediment | place: USA: Wyoming | collected... | reverse complement strand
AAGTAGCAGGCGTCCAGAAGGAATTCACCGTGCATGCACCGCTTCATCCTCAGCATCCGGAAATGGGCTCGCGGGTCTTGAGTGTAGAACCGCGCAACGCCGTCGCTACTGTCTACCTCGCGGGGTCAGACAGGCAGATTCTGGAGTCTGGAAAGTCTGTTAGGTTGATGGGTCTCTTCAACTTCAGACCGGTGAAGTTTGCTGACGGTGAGCTTACGGGGGAGTTTCTTGGCGATGAAATTGAGGGCGCGGAGAACGCGCCGATCCTTCAATGGGTTCCTTCAGAGGCAAATGTTGCTGTAGATGTTGTCATGCCTGACGCCACTATAAGGAAGGGCTTGGCTGAAACGGGTCTGACATCTGAACCGCTAGGTTCGATCATTCAATTCGTGAGATTCGGTTTCGGCAGGGTGGACAAGATCTCAGCGGACAGCGCAACGGTATACTTTGCGCATCAATGAGAAGCGGTATGTGAAATGTCTCAAGGACGAACAGCACTGCAGAAAGATGAACTATGGGGATTACTAGTGGAGACTGCTCACGCTCTGCCAATGTACAAGCACCACAAACGCTACGTCCAAGATGTCATGCTGAAGGAAAAACCGGATATATCCGCTAGAGAGCTTGCCGTCCAAATCAACATTCCTCTCGGGGAAGCGATCGTGCTACTGGACGAGCTTCAAGCCACAGGCGTTCCTCACAGCGCAGCTGAGTCGCGCGCTAGCGAAGCGAAGTCTGCCAGTCGAACTCTGCTTGATTTTGGCGGCTGACAGCGGTTATCAGGCACAGGCATTACAATTGCAGAGTTCAACTTCCATTCAGCTTTTGAGAAGGCATATTGGCGCGAGAACAGAGCACTGATGATTCAGCATGTTCGCCATGTGAGAATGAGCGGAGACAAGAACAACGACCGAATGGAACGAGTGAACGGAGAAATCCGAGACAGGGAGAAGGCGACTCGAAATCTCAAGAAACCTGACACACCAGTCTTAGCAGGAATGCAAATCTCCCACAATTAGGCTAGATCGCATATGGCACTAGACGGACAAACTCCAGCCGAGAAAGCGGGAATCCAAGTCAAAGGTCAAGACAAGTGGCTCACGCTAATTCAAAACGCTAGCACAAAGGCCTCACGAACGGGGCTTTCCTCGCTAGGATCGTAATAGTAGCGTGATTCTTTGATTTGCATCCCGACATGACGTCCATCTCGGACTGCCAGAAGATCTACGCCTGTGTCGTGGAGGGGAAGAAGATTTCACAATTGACTTTCTTGAGTAGCTCCTCAGCGACTATGCACTCTCCTGCCTTTAGAGCCCACAGGTTGCGAATTGGCACTACTTACCAAGTCCGAGTTTAGACGGAGAGCTGCTCAGCTTTTCTTCGACAGGGCATGTGACATATAATACTTCAAAGCGTTCTCGATCTCGTCGCTTAGTTTACGGGCAGACCTGGTTCTGGTACTACGAACTGAATCCATTCAGTCCAGAGATCTTTCTCTATTGCGACGGAGGTTTCTCTTTGGGCACGGCCACCGCAGCTTTACGGTAAGAATAGCCAAACGTATTACGGTATCCCGTGAAAAACCTCTTTTTGCCTTCTGCATCAAGATTCAGAATCCGCACAAAATGTTAAGTCCCTGCTGTCTCTACCGGTATGTATGTCATCTAGTCAGAGCAGGGACATAGGTAGATTCCTTGAGCCTTATCTCCGAGATCAGGGGATTGTCAGTGCGACTTATCCTTCAATTTCCATAATTCGAACTTCTCCTGAGGGACGGCGCGACTTCATTTGGTCGTTGAGGCAACTCGGTGATTGCTATGCGATGGCGTCTGCTTTCCAGATAGATCTAAATGATGTAACAATCAAGGATGATGGAACTGAGTATGGCGTTGACTATGTTTCCATTGTCTTTGAAAGACGAGGAGATAGTTGGACGGAAGGTAGAGTCTACAGCAATATCGAAGATATTTACCCGGGTTACGACAGAAAAAAACTGGAGGAAAGGTTTGAACGGTTCGCGGATAGAACCAGGAAAGCTATCTTAGCTTTTCTTGGAGGTCCTTAAACGGCGAGGTGTTCAGTATTTTTCTCAGTTTATCGATATTGACCGAATATACGCGAGCTGCCTTGCCCTTCGAACGGGGTTCCTCCAAGATTTCATAGTGTGATTGAAGTAGGTCTGCCGACTCCAAGACCCCCAGATGATAAGCGACTGATGTTCGATCCATCTTCAGTGCATCTGCCAATTCGCTGATGTACTTCGGTTTGTCGAGAAGCGAGTCGAGTATCTCAATTCGCTTCATGTCGGCAAATGCCTTAAGGGGTTGTCCCTCATAACGAGAATCTGGCAATTTTTTTCCCTATTTTTCTCCCTATTTTCGCATTTCAGAGTACCAATGCAGGTAATATGTATGTTTTTCTACCATACAGTAAGAATCTAAACATACTGTCGCCTGGGATCCGCGGGTACGGTTACATGTAAACAGCACACTCATGAGCGAATGATTTAAGTATATGATGAAATAATCATCATATGTTCAGTAACCTGGTGAGAGCTTGAGTGCAGTGCAATTTGATTGGAAGCATTGCCTAGCCGTTGACTTCAAAGTCGTTCGAGAAGACTGGCAGAAGTTCACGCTTTCCGATAGGGCCATCCTTAAGGTCAAACCTGTTCTAACTGGCATTTGGAGAGCAAAAGACCAGGTCAATCCAATTACACAGGAACCACTCTATTCATGGAATACTTTCAAACACGTACGGGTGGTTTCATATCCACAGGAATACAGCGGTGAACAGACGACAGTCCCAATTACGCCAGAACTGCTCGCCCAAAGCATAGAAGAAACGGTCGATTTTGAGTCGGTCGGCAAGGATGATGAATGGTCCGTCTATAACCTGTTCGATGGCACAGTGCTAAGGCTACGTCTCAATATTACAGCAATCTCCCGAACTAAATTCCACGGTCCGACGGGCGAACCCTTATACAGCTTAGCGACTGGCCAAGACAACTACAGAATCAAAGTCGCCATAAATTTGATTCAAAAACCTAGGGCTTTGGATTCAACGCCGAAGGCGGTTAGACCGGTCGTATACGCATAAAGTGAGGTGATTGGGAGGATTGCACGAAGTATACATTGGTAGCGGCGTAATCGTGATCTTAGTTAAGGCAGCCATAGCCTACCTCGGACTGCATATCGTTCTTGCAGCTCTTGCACCGCAGTACTACACCTTGTTAACTCAGGCCGAGTTTCAGGTACTGCAGGACTTCACAAGTGCCATAGGAAAAGCGCTGCACGATCTTCTTGGTTACGTCTTAGGATTCCTCTAGAGAAGGTTGGCCTAAGGCTCGTGCCTGCAATCCAAGATCGATCAAAAAGATAGACTAAGGTTTGTCTTATGGCCCATTCAGAAGAAGACGTGAATTGGGTGTACGACCGAACGCTTCAACGCGGTCGTTGTTTCTATTGTTGCAAGCAGCTTTCTTTCGCGAATTATGGTATTGTCGGAAGTAAGGGCACATGGGAGATTGATCATTTTATCCCGCTTGCCGCAGGCGGTGAAGATACCCGATACAATTGGGTTCCAGCCTGTGTTAACTGCAACACGGAGAAGGCAGATCTACTGCCTTGGGAGTTTATGCCCCAAAGATTCACTAGGGGGGATCTGAACCCGAACCATTACATCTTCGACTGTGACCCGAGCCCACTTATGCGTTGGATTGCAGGATTATTCGGTTGAGTGCATTCGCATTCGATTTTGAACGAAATACTCAACGAATGAGGTCTGTCAGCTTTGCGTCTCTAAGTGTTGACTTGTTTTTCAACGGCATGTCTCTTTTGGCAAGTGCCAATAGGATTCGATTGGTTCTTGTGTCCCGCTTCCGTACCAGACCTATGTCGCTTTCTGCTAGCTTGACCCAATATGCTGGGGCCGTCTCAATTGGGATATTTCCACAGTTGTATATTCCATCCCACCTTCATGACGCCAAGTGACACGATACTTGGTTGCCATTTTCCATCGTAAGTTCAAGGCGTGATTGTCAACTAAGAAGCCAGTAGGTTAGGGCGCAAAATCGGTGATTTTCTACCGGACATTATGGTGACGGATGTTCTACCAAACGACTTTTGACAGCCTAACCAGCCAAACGGCAACTTTACAGAGCCTCGAAGGAGGCTATGGTACCTCTCCGTCTGACGGCTCGTGCTGGTACCGTTCGTCGGACGCGATTGGGATTTTTTCATCAGTGGATGCACTAGGCGCCCGGGGCGGGATTCGAACCCGCAAAGTCGCGAAGACTGCCCGCTCTTAAGGCGGGTGCTGTACCATTGAGCCACCCGGGCGCTCGACTTATTACATACTACAAGCGCTATAACATGCTTGCGAAGACTGCTGTGTCAGAGTCGCACTACTGGGTAACACGGAAAGCTGCAACCAGCGCTGTCACGATCTTGGGGGTTACTCTGGCACAACGCTAAGGCGGGGTAAGGTTTCTACCCCGTCTGAGTTTCTTCACGAGCTAGCGTTCTGAATTATCGCCAGCCACTTGTTTGAGCCTTTGACGACTATCCCCGCTTTCTCGGCTGGGGTTTGATTCTCCAACGCCATGTGTGGCCTAACATAGTTGTGAAAGATTCGATAGCCAGCTACTATTGGGGAATCCTCGTTCTTCAATGACCGCATGACCTTTTCCCTATCTCGAATTTCTCCGTTCAGCCTTTCCATTCTGTTATTATTCTTGTCACCCGACATGCGAATGTGCCGTATGTGCTGAATCATCAGAGCCTTGTTTTCTCTCCAAAATGCCTTACGAAACGCTGAGTCGAAGTTGAAAGCACCATCCGTTAAGATTGTTGTCGGTGCTTTGCCTGCGAAGTCTTTTCCTTGTCGGAACAATGGGGTTATGTCAGCCGTGTATTTTGTGTCCGCAACTTCCTTGGCAATCCAGAACCGTGTCTCATCGTCCATGAGCGCGTAGAGGTATTTCATGTTCCCTCGAACTTTCAGGAATAGTTCGTCGGCTCTCCAAGTGTCCGAGACATTGGGTGCGATCTTGTCCAAGTATTTCTCCATTAGGCAAACGTATTTCTGAATCCATTTCAGAACGGTTTTGTGGCTGACCTGAACGCCGATTAGCCTAAGTGACTTAGCAGTATTCCGTAGAGATTCGCCGGAAAAGTAGAGTTGCATCGCGGTTGTCACGGCTTGCGGATTGTGCTTCATGCGCTCGAAACCAATATTGACCGTGAAATATCGGCCACACAGCTTACAATTCCATTTCTGAATGTCACCATACTGATTGTGTCTTAACCCATCTCGCACGATCTGGTCTGAATGACAGTAGATACACGCGTGAACATTACCAATAGGCTCAATTACCTTTGGCTGGATGGCTTCTCGTAATTTGACGCTGAACTCGACAGCCCAAATGTGCTTACACTTAACCTCTCGATATGTGAAGTCTGGGCAATCACATATCCAGCCGATAGCGAAACTCTTTGTTCGACTGACATTATACATCCCGTTTCCTGATTGAGATGCAACTCTGTAGAATTTTCCTGATAGTCGCATGATTTGGTTTGGTTGTTCCGCTATGGCTCGTCCTCTTAGTTCGCGAGAGTTCAACTTTACCACATTACCATATACGGTATTGTTACACATAAAGATTACCCTAATACCACAACCCCTTTATACCATGAAGGGTAAAGCTGACATGGAGACAGACAGTGAAGAAGAAAACCTCAATCAACATAGACGACAGAGTTTGGAAGGACTGGATGAAATTCGTAATCGAAAAAACAGGCTCAATCAGACGACTAAGCGAACAGATGGAACAAGCCCTTCAAGAATACATGAGCAGACACAAGTGAGCGACGATTCCACGGTTACGATTCGTCTGCCAACAGCACCGGACATTGATTATGTTAGACGTTTTTGGACAAATCGTAATAGCGCCCGTGCTCAATCAATGTCCGATAGTTCTTGAGCGAAATATGGGACTTCATGAACATATTCCACGCTGACGCTAACGCGCTAGATCGGGCGTTCTCAAAACTATTCTCCAAGTTGGGTGAGTTAGAGAGACAGAACCGCCTTTCAGGCTTCTACATAAGCAGAGAGTATTCTAAACAAGCTAATCCTAGTTCCGAGGCTGAAAACCATCTCAGAATCGGCTTCAAGAACCCTTACTCCGAGTCACACGTTACCGAGGCGGTTGGGCAGGTCGAGCGGTCATTGATTATACCAGAGAAATCACCAGAATGGGATGAGATTGAAGATGTGAAATCTCTGGGCACAGGGGCTGTTGGCATCCGAAATGAGCGATTGGGCGAAGTGGGCAAGGCTGCCCATCTCTTTCACCATTTCTTTAACTCGTCTAGTTACCTGAACGGACAGGGGATCAGGGAAGGATCGAATCTTCTAAAGTTGGATGTGAACCGCTACAATGAGGTTTTGGGCTATCTCAAGGATGCGCACAATCTTTTTGCTCAACTGATGTTTGAGTGGGAAACGGGCAGCAGAGTGGTCAAATAGAGCCTTATCCGACGTTCGGTACCAGCAAAACCCATCCGACGACAACGTACCAAAGCCTCGAAGGAAATTTTATATAGAGCCCTTTTTACCTGCGGTAACAAACTGGTGAACTGAATATGTCTCAAATGTCTCAACAGTCTGTACCCGTTATAATTCTGAAAGAGGGAACTCAGCGATCCACCGGCAAAGACGCGCAGCGAAACAACATACTAGCCGCGAAAGTGGTCGCGGAAACAGTCAGGACAACTCTCGGACCCCGAGGAATGGATAAGATGCTTGTGAGTTCCATTGGGGATGTTGTCATCACAAACGACGGCGCGACCATCATGAAGGAACTCGATGTCCAGCACCCTGCTGCAAAGATGCTCGTGGAAGTCGCGAAAACACAAGACAACGAAGTTGGAGACGGAACGACCACCGCAGTGGTCCTAACAGGCGAATTGCTCGAAAAGGCCGAGAAACTGCTCGACAAAGACGTGCACCCGACCGTCATAGTTGAGGGTTACAAGAAGGCCGCCGAAAAAGCAATGGAAATTCTAGACGGGATGGCAGAGAAAATCGATCCCAGCGACGCGGATACACTTCGAAGAATCGCCACTACCGCCATGGGCACCAAAGGAGTCACAGGCGCCAAAGAATACTTGGCAAAGATTGCAGTCGATGCAGCGCTTCAGGTCAAGGAAACCAGAAATGGCAAGAGCAAAGTCGACATCGATCTCGTAAAGGTGCTCAAAAAGCACGGAAAGAGCCTCGAGGAAACAGAACTTGTCCGAGGCATCGTGATAGACAAGGAAATTGCTCATCCACAAATGCCAAAGAGAATCGAAAACGCAAAGATTGCACTGCTCAATGCGAAGCTAGAGATAGAGAAGACTGAGTTCGACGCCAAGGTCAACATCAACAACCCTGAACAGATGAGACTCTTCCTCGACGAGGAGGAACGCATGTTGAAGGAGATGGTGGACAAAGTCGCAGAAAGCAAGGCGAACTTCGTCTTCTGTGAGAAGTCAATCGACGACATCGCACTACACTTTCTCTCCAAGAAGGGAATAGCAGCAGTAAAGAACGCAAGCAGCGGCGACATGGAGAAGCTCGCTAAAGCCACAGGAGGCAAAATCATGGCAAGCGTCAAGGACCTGACCTCAGAGTCGTTGGGTGAGGCGAGGCTAATCGAAGAGAGCAAGATCGGTGACGACAAACTGACCTACATAAGAGATGCCAAGAACCCGATGGCAGTGACAATTGTGGTCCGCGGAGGAGCGGAACACGTGGTCGACGAAGCAGAGCGATCTATACACGACGCCCTCTGCGTAGCGCGAGATGCTATTGAGGACGCGAAGATTGTTGCCGGCGGAGGCGCGCCGGAAGCCGAGACTGCAAAACAACTGCGCGAGTACGCAGTCAAAGTAGGCGGACGTGAGCAACTGGCGATCGAAGCCTTCTCAGACGCTCTGGAAAGCATCCCATTAGCACTGGCAGAGAATGCGGGACTGGATCCGATTGACGTGATGGTTGACCTGCGCGCAAAACACCAAGATCCGAACAACCGATGGTACGGTGTCGACGTCTTCTCAGGTGAAATCAAAGACACGCACAACCTCAACGTACTGGAACCGCTCCGCGTCAAGCTGCAAGTCGTTAAGTCCGCAACCGAGGCCGCCTCAATGATCCTACGCATCGACGACGTAATAGCATCGAAAGGCCTCAAGGGCGCTGAAGGCAAGCCACCTGGCCCACCGGGCGGCGGAATGCCAGGCGGAGAAGAGTACTAGACAGAACTACTGAGCCCAACCCAGCCTACACTTCTCTTTTTTTCTCTTTTTCGCGCGGCCTAATTAGGTCGCGAACTATCCTGATTGCTCAGGTAGGTCAACCGGCATTTGTCGTCGTCAGAGCCAGTTGTATTGGTGGCGTCTGCCGAGTTCATTTTGAAGAGTTCACCGGTCAGGCGTACGCTAGAACAGCGGCTCATGGACGATCTCAAAGTTGGCCTGACGAGAGCAGGTGTTGAGGGCTTCAAGATCGAGAAGGACGCTGGCAGAATCATAATTCGAGGAATGCGAGACGCAGACACTGCGGCGCAGCGTTGCGCTAGGGTTTTTGGCGTCGCGTTCGCGGCCTCAGCAGTAAGCCTACCTGCTTCCATGGAGAGCGTACTGAACGCCGTAGTACAGCTTGCCACAGCAGCTCTTGCGCCAGGTCAGTCATTCGCCATCCGCACCCATCGAGCAACGGCTAGTCCTCTGTCCCGTCGCGAGATAGAGATCAATGGAGGCTCGGAAGTTCTTCGCGTGTTACAACAGAATGGAGTCAAGGTGAACCTCAAGACTCCTGATGTCAAATTCTTTGTGGACCTGGTAGGTGATCGCGCGTACGTGTACCATCAAAGGTTCCGCGGGCCAGGAGGGTTGCCACTATCCTCTCAGTGGCGAATGCTAGCCGTGCTCGATTCCGGGCCACTCTCAGTCTTGGCGGCATATGCCATGATGCGCAGAGGGTGCCTCGTAGAACTGCTCATCCCAATATCTGAAACAATTCCATCCTTCGCCAAAGATCAACAGCTCCGCCTCGCACAGAAACTGCGAGACCTGGTCACCCGGCCAACCTACAGGGCTTTCACACTTGAGCTTGACAGTGCCCGAATCAGCTCTCTACAATATGCGACTGCAAGGCGTCTGGTACGTTTAGCCAGCATCAAATTGGCCACAGAGAGGAGGTTCAGAGGCATAGTATTTCCGGATGTGGCTGGAGAGATAGCCACACTCCAAAGCGGATTCACTGAGGGCAATGAGATCAAACCACCGATCTTCCGGCCGCTCATCGGATTGGAAAACGACGACCTGATCGGAATGTGCAGAGAGATCGACATTCCCGTGGAGGAACTCCTCTCTCAGATGAAACTTGAAAGCCGCGAATCAGAGTCTCTGACGGTCGATTTCTCCAAGTTCTTAGATGAAACAGAATTTGAGCAAATAATGCTCTAGGGACTTCCAGCAAGGCTAGATATTGCTTCGCAAGCCGTCCCTATGGCGTGCATTGATGTTGCTGTTCTCATGATTTCAGTGGAATGACCACGGTATTGCGGGTTCTTCAATACTTCCAGAATCGCGGATTCCAGCGTCTCATGGTTCAATTTGTTCTGATCTATCGTTTGAGCCACTTGGAGTGACCCGGCTCGACGTGCATTGCCATATTGTTCCGTGTGGTCAGGGATCGGGACAAGGATCATCGGCTTTCCGTACATGAGTGACTTCATTATCGTTCCGTGACCAGCCCTGCTGACAATTACGTCGCTTGCCCTGATGAAATCCTCTTGGTTCTCAATCCAATCATATACTATCATGCCGTGAAGCAGACGCGACGTTCTTTGACCGTTCGGGTCGCCTCGGGAAAGCACTATGTCGTACTCTCTGGAAAATCCGCGGAATGACTGGAGCAGCAGGTGAGCGAGGATCTCGCGTTCGACTCTCGGACCGCTAACAGCAGCGTATACCAATGGGCGTGTCCCGTGGAGCCCGAGACGACGCTTGATTTGACTTTCAGTGCCTGTGAATTTGTGGTTGTCGTCTACAATGGGGCCGATGAGCTTAACCTTGCCATTGTAGCGCTTGGGGATCGCCAAGTTTCCCAGTGATATTGTGTATGGGAACGGCAGGTCAGGAATCAGAATGATTTGGCTGCGCACCCAGACAAGCGCTATGGCGGTGCGAATGAAGAGCCACCCGAGGTTAGCTATGAAAAAGAAGAGGTGGTCAAAGAGTGATATTCTCCGTCCTGTGGGGCGTCTGATGATGTCCACGCGAAATTGATTGAGCATCAGAACCACGGGAATCCGCAAAAGTCTGGCCGCGACGAGCGACGAGGCACGAGAGTCGGAGAATACCACATCAGGCCTGAAACTCCTCAAGTACTTGATTTCGTGAGTCACCTGGCGGAGGAAGGTTCTGATGCCTAAAGAGAATCCGCTGGTGGCAGCCGTCAGTTTGAAGTCGATTGTGCCATCGCTAGTCACCTTGAAATTGATGGGAACCGCCTCAAAGGTGGGTAGATGGTTCTGCTTCGCGAAGTCTAGGCCATCAAGGTAAGTTGAGTATACAATCTCAGTTCCTCGGCGTCTGAGCTCCTCCGCTATCGGGACGGATCGTGTTATGTGGCCTAATCCTATTCCGCAGGGTGCCATGTAGACGCGCAACTTCAGGCTTCACCGGTCGGTTTTCTCCTGACCTCGCCTTGCGGTTCAGCTTCCTCGAAGATCTCACCCTCGAAGATCTTCACCTCTATCTCGTCCAATAGCCAAGAATCAGTAGGTAGCCCGGCCTTGAGGCAGCAGTTCATCAAGAACTCCGAGGCATCCCACTTCCACTCCGTTGCCACCTGCGGCAACAGCAGACCTGAGGTGCCTTTACCTTGAACTATGAGCCCGTGACGACCAATCTCGATTAGACTTGGAAGCGTCTTTCGATCGCGTGCCTTGAGACCTCGAGGAGGTGTGAGTACGGTCAGCTCAACAGTCACAGAATCTCTCAATTCCCGCAGTGAGAGGGGTTCGAATCTGGGGTCCTCTGTGGCAGCGTAGACAGCTGCTTTGATGACGGCATCCACGAGCGGTTGGTCTGGGTACGGGAAACCTATGCATCCACGAAGCTCGTGAACGGGCTTAGTTGAATTTAGCGTAACAAACGCTCCTGATCTCCTCAGCAGCACCTCAGAGATCCCTAGCGGCGGTTTGATGAGTTCATGATTCTCAAGGTAGTTAGTGATGGCCTGCCGTGCCAGATGTACTAGCATCCTGCCTTCTTCGAGGCTCAGCTGTTTGCTCTTTGTTCCCTCGGGTTCTGGCACTTCTTTTGTTGTCAAGGATCTTCCTCGCAGTCTCGAGAGTGTACTCTATTTTTTTCCAATGGCTCCCTTGCCAGTAAACCTTACCACATGCAGGATTATTGCAGACCCAGA
>Ga0315280_10010643_pt1 | contig 11485 bp, 9 predicted proteins | sample YL17G06_40_MG_FD_203697 | JGI IMG/M metagenome (GOLD analysis project Ga0315280, IMG submission 203697) | Sediment microbial communities from Yellowstone Lake, YNP, Wyoming, USA - YL17G06_40 | ecosystem: Environmental > Aquatic > Freshwater > Lake > Sediment | place: USA: Wyoming | collected... | reverse complement strand
GGGAACAACGTCGTCGTGCCCTCGCACGCGGCGGGCGTGAAGATCGGCGTGTCGGCCAGGATGAAGCCGCGACCGTTGAAGAAGTCGCGGACCGCATCGATGACCTCGTGCCGAACGCGGAGGACCGCGGTCTGCCGCTCGGAACGGATCCACAGGTGCCGGCGATCGAGCAGGTAATCGACGCCGTGTTCCTTGGGCGTAATCGGGTAGCTCGCCGACGGGCTGGCGACCTGCAGTCCGGAGACGTCGATCTCGTAGCCGCCCGGCGCCCGCTTGTCGGCGCGCACCGTCCCCGTCACGACGATCGAGGTCTCCTGGGTGAGGTGATCAGCTTCCTCGAACGTGGCCTCGTCGACGGCGGACTTCGACATGACCGCCTGGACGAACCCGGTCCCGTCGCGCAAGGTCAGGAACTGGATCCTGCCGCTCGACCGGCGGTTCGCCAGCCAGCCCTTCAGCGTGACCTGCTGGCCCTCGTGCTTGGCGATGTCTTCGATGTACACCATCGATTCGAAGCATTCTGACCAGGGGTCTGATCCGGGGGCCGGAGACCGGGGGGCAGGGTCTGGCGCGTTCGAGGTCTTTCCAGCACCCTGGCCTCTGGTCCCTGACCCCTGGCTAGCGGATCGCCAGCAGCTCAGAGAACCGATCGCACGCCTGACGTCCCATCTCGAGCGCCTGACGCGGCGTGCTCGTGCCGGCCAGTTCCAGCATCAGCGTGCCGTCGTAGCCCACCTTCTGCAGCTCCATCATCACGGCTGCCCAGTCGATCGTGCCCGCGAACGGCGGCAGGTGCTCGTCGGTGCGCCCGCGGTTGTCGTGCACGTGCGTCGTCACCAGGTGCTCGGCCACCGTTTCGATCGCATCGAGCAGGTCGCCCATCATCTGGGCGTGACCGAGGTCGAGGCAGATGCCTGCACCCGGGAGCTCCACCTCTTCTTCGAGCATGTGCACGAGCGAGGTCGGGGCCGAGAGGTCGTTCGGGATCACTTCGGCTGCCACCCCGACACCGAGCGGCGAGGCGGCCTCGTAGATCTGCTCGAGGCTGTGCCGCGCCGCATCGCGGCTGTTGTCACCGGCCTGCGGCTGTTGGCTGGCGGGGACGCCCAGGTGCACGACGATGAACCCGGTCGGGATGCGGTGGGCGACCTCCAGCGCCGCGACCGCCTCGGCCACGGCCCGCTCGCGCGCGGTCCGATCCGCGCTCGCGTTCGAGAACGCGCCGCCCCACCTCCCGTTCACGAGGCTCTCGGCAATGGGCGCGTGGATCGAGTGCAGCCGCAGGCCGATGTCCTTCAGCCAGCCGTCCAGCGCGGCAACGGCGCGCGGGTCGTGATAGTCGAAATGGCTGCGGGTCGCGAACAGCTCGATCGCGTCGAAGCTGTGTGCGGCAATCTCGACCAGGTGGTCGAAGCTCAGCCGTTCGCTGTGATACAGGTGCGTCGAGATGCCGAACTGCACGGTCGCCTACAGCGCTCCCTTTGCTAAAGGTTCAAGCAGGACATTTTACTGCAACTCGAGGAGGGGAGAAGGTTCGTTGCTACCTCAGTTCCTCGACGTAACCGGCCAGCAGTTCCTGCAGCCGCCCGAATCGCCGGTAGCGGACTAGGTTCGCCCGCGCGTGCCGCAGGGTGCGCGGCATGTATTGGCGGTAGACCGGGTTGCCGCGGGTCGTCGTCTGGTAGCCGAAGGTTCCCAGGGCTTTCAGGTTGCGCTGCAGCGACATCAGGTCGAACCGACGCCGGAAGTCCTGCTCGTAGGCGCCCGACGCCGTCTCGTGATTGGCGCCGTGCTTTCCCTTGAGCGCCAGGAAGGAGGCAATCAGCTCGTCCACCGTTTCCTCGGTGAGGTCCACGTAGGAATCGCGCAGGAGCGAGGCGAGATCGTAGGTGTCCGGGCCCATGCGCGCGTCCTGGAAGTCGATGATGTAGAGCTGTCCGCCGCGACGCATCAGGTTGCGGCTGTGGTAGTCACGGTGACACAGCACGCGCGGCTCGGCGGCCAGCTCCTCGACGACGGGTTTCCATTCCGCGCGCAACGCCTCGCGCTCGGCGGGCGGGATCGTCACGCCCCGATACGCCTCGACGAAGTGCTTCACGAAGAACTCGAGCTCCCACGTGAGCTTGTCCACGTCGAAGGCAATCGTGTACGGCAGGTAGGCCGACGAGGCCAGTTCCTGCCCGCGCCGCTGAAGGGCCTCGATGAAGCCGACCGCCTCCCGGTAGACGGCTGCGTGCTCGATCGCCGGGGCAGCGCCCAGATGTGCCTGCACCGTGACGTCCCCTAGGTCCTGCAGGACCAGGAGGCCCAGGTCGCCCGCCTGGTCCACGATCGTCGGGACTGGCAGCGGCACCTCGCGCAACAACCGCGCGACGTTGACGAAGGGCAGGGTCTCGTACTCGAACGGCATGGCGTGGAGGGCCAGGACGAGCGAGGAGCAGCCGTCCTGCTCGATCAGGCGAAAGTATCGGCGGTCCGACGCGTCGCCGGTCAACGGGACGACCGTTGCGGTGGATTCGGTCCGGCCCGTTCGTTCGAGGTATTGCAGGATCCCCTCGGGCACCCTAGCGTCCAGTGAACGCCCTTCACGCTTCATGCGCTGACACCTTATCCCTCCCGCCGGATCCCGTCCAGCGGCGCGATGAGGAGGTTCCCGAGAATAGTCTCGCCGGCTGCCGGCGTCCGGCCGGTCGCTGGGATGATCGCCCGGCGTTCGAAACGACACCCCGCGGGAACGCGCACGCCATCGGCGACGACGCATTCCACCAGCTGGCTGCCGGCCTCGACGACAACGTCGTCCCAGAGCGCCGTGCGCTCGATGTGTGCGCTGCTGTCGATGCTCGTCCGCCGCCCGACCGGCAGCGTCTCGTGTCCCTCGGCGCGGGCGAATGTGAGCGACGTTGCGAGGTAATCGGCCGGCGTGCCGATGTCGTGAAACGCCGCACCGCAGACAAAGGCGCGGACGCTGTCCGGTTCGGCGGCGATCAGGGCCGGGTAGACGCCCGTCACCGTTTGAGCGGGGCGCGTCGGGTCCAGCGCGGCAAACACCGACGCTTCGACCGCCTGGATCCCGATGAAATGGTGCGAAGGGCTGCGCGGGTCCGGCCGGGTGAAGCCGGTGACCCGCCCAGCCTGGTCGACGCCCACGCCGCCGTACCGGCCCGGATCCGGGTTCGGCGTGAGCGCCATCGTCACGCGTGCGCCCGACCCGGCGTGCTGGCGCGCAAGCGCTCCCAGATCGACGTCCGACAACGTGTCGCCGTTGATCAGGAAGAACCGGTCCGCGTCGAGGAGCGGGAGCGCCCTCGCCGGTCCGCCGGCCGATCCGAGAATCGGGTTCTCCCAGGAGTAGCGGACACGGACGCGGAGGTCCCCGCCGTCGCCGACGACCGCCGCGATCGTCTCGGGGCGGTAATGCAGATTGAGGACCACGTTCCGGACGCCGTGCGCGTGCAGCCAGCGGATGATGCGGCGGACCAGCGTCTCGCCGGCGACCGGCACCGCCGGCTTCGCGCGGACGTAGGTGAGGGGGCGCAGCCGGGTGCCAAGGCCCGCGGTCAGGACGAGAGCAGGCCACGGTGGAGTCACGGGTATAGGGCGCTAGGTGCCAAGTGCTACGTGCTGGGTGCGCTGCCAGGTGCGATGCGCCAGGTGCGCGTGCCACGGCGGCGAGGGCGCCTCACGCTTCCTCGAACAACATCTCGGTGCACTTCTGGCCGTGGGCCTCGCGCTCGCGGCAGAAGAGGCTGCGGTACGAGTCGAGCAGGTAATCGGCCGAGGTGCGCCCGAGCGCCTCGGCGAGCTCGGTGATGCCGCGCTCGCTTCCCTCGATCTCGACGAAGGTGCCGATGGGGGTCTCGTCGAGCGCGAGGATTGCGTCCTGGCAGGCGAACTCCTCCCGGTACTTCTGGTAGCGGAACCAGACATGGAAGCCGAGCTCTTCGAACACGCGCAGCAACGCCTCGCCGTCGGCCACCACCGTCTCGACCTCTTCACGCACCTTCATCGGGGACGCCTGCACCGGCCCCTTGAAGGTCAGCAGGCTCCGTCCGGGCTCGATACGCACCCGCAACACGCACCGGCGGCGGTGGAGGATCTCGTCGGCGGTGTCGAGCAGGCAGTCTTCCTGGAGCCGCCTCCCGCGCAGCGGCGTGGCCCCGGTCGAGAGGATCGCTTGGCGCGCATCGGCGGCGTCGCCGAACCTCAGCTTGATCTCCCGCTCGAGCGTCGTGGTCATGATGGTCATCCCTCGGCAGCCAAGGCTGCATGCCGGCCCAGAAACTCCCTATTTAAGTCGATTTGCGGTCGGAATTACAACGCGACCGGCCGCAGGCGCCCATGCCACAGCAACCGGCGCACGGCGACGTACATCGTGAAGCATTCGAGCGCGAACGCGGGGAACCCCAGGTACCCGGGCAGCGGCATCTCGAACAGCTTCAGGCGCTCGAAGATCGGCACGCTGTAGATCCACCTGGTCCGCGCCCAGTAGTTCCAGAACTCCCACAGAATGCCGCAGGCCAGGCCGGCCACAATCAGGTTGGCCGCCCGATCGACACGGCCAAGGCGATAGTCGGCGATGATTGATTCGCCGCCCAGGCGGGCATTGATCGGGTCGAGCAGGAAGATGAAGCCGAGCCAGACAGGGGCCGCCAAGTAGGGCGACGGCCAGACGAGCGGCCAGGCGAGCATCACCGCGCCGACCGCGATCGAGAGTCGGCCCGCGCCGCTGATTGGCTGGGGCGCCCGGTGGCGCGGGTTCAGGTCGGAGGTCGGATCGGGCGTTGCCCCACCCGAGGGCCGGGCGGGGAAGGCGTGCGGACCGGAGGTGGGGCCCCTCAGCACGGCCACGACTTCGGCCATCTCGAAGATCGCGGGCCAGATGGTCGCGAACGACCAGACGTAGCCAAGGTCCCGCCAGAACACGCTCGCCGGCAGGTTGACGTAGTGCCAGTTGCGGATGAACAGGTTGTAGAACTCGAAGATCAGCCACAACGGAAACGAGACGATGCCCAGGAACACGAACTCGGCGGTGCTGTCGCGCAGCCACGAATGGCCGCGCCGTGCCAGGACGAACCCGTCGGCGAACAGGATACAGCCCGTCCACGCGATCGGCGTGTGCCACGACCAGAACGGCTCGACCTTCATGAACATCCCCGCCTGCGATACGGCGATGATCACAAGGCCGATGACGGCATAACCAGGCAACTTCATCGGCACCCCACTGACAGTACCGAGTCACGCGTCACGACTCAGGCACCGGAGGTCGGGGGTCCGAGACCAGGGACATGCCCCCTGGCCCCGGCCTCTGGTCACCATTCGTGACTCTTCGCTCGTGACTCGTTGCTGTCCGTGCTCAGTGTCTCCGTGCCTCGGTGGCGTGCAGAGCCGAGAGCCGAGCTTGTTCTCTGTGTCTCGGTGTCTCTGTGGCTACGTCAGCCGCGCGCCGCGCGGGCACCCGATGAGCGCGGGGCGGCCGACGCCGCGCGCAAAGAGCAGCGCCTTGTGCGTGCTGCCCATCCCGCCAGGCAGCATCATTGTCTTCAGGGCGAGCCGGCGCCTGAGCATTGCGACGGGGTTGGGAGGGGGTTCCGTGGTGCAGACGCCGGAACCCCTTCCCGACCCCTCTGAGTCCAGCCCCGCGGCAACGCCGAGCGATGCGAGAAAGTAGCCCTGGTCGACGACACAGAGCGTTTCCAGGCCCTCTTGTTCGGCGGTTCGCTGCACCATTGTCAGGTCCACGTGACTGGTGATGTCGCACTCGCCCGGGCGCGTCAGCCAGGCCGACGCCCCTGCCTGCGCGGGGCCCGTCTCGGCCGTGTGCCGGTAGAAGGCGGTGAGGGTACCTGCCCGGTGGGTCGCCGAGTACAGCTCCGCGGACGGGTGTCCGTAGTCGATGAGCAGCAGGAATCCTCGTCGCAGGCGACGGGCCGCGTCGCGGATCCAGCCCTCGGCCGCGAGGTTGACCTCGGCGCGCCATCCCGGCTGCAGCCGCGCGCCGGACCGCGCGAAGTACTCGGCAATCTCCGGTGTCGAGGGAACATCCGCGCGCTCGACCAGCCGGCTGCCGTCGGCCTCGACGAATACCTCGCGCAGGCCATCGTCGCGCATCACGACCACGTGGGCCGGCAGCGCATCGAGCAGCTCGTTGGCGAAGATGACACCCTCCACGCCGTCCGGGACGTCGGCGCCTGCACCAGCCAGCTTGTTCGCGTGCGGACCGAGGACGCGCTCCTGTTGGGCACGCGCAGCAGGGCTTCGCTCGACCAGGTGAAGCCGGATGGCGAGGTAGAGCTCGGGGTCTCGTCTGGCCGCGTGGTCGAGGATGTCGCGCGCCAGGCGGCCGCTGCCGGCGCCCGCTTCCACCAGATCGAAGCTAGGCGCTCGGCGCTGGGCGCTCGGCGCTGGGGCTGCGCCGAGCGTTTCATAGTCGGATCCGGGCGCTAGATGCCGGGCGCCCGGCGCCAGGGTTGCGCCGAGCGGACGACTGTCTCCGGTCGACCGCGACTGTTGACTGTCGACGGGTGACTGTTGACTGACTGTCGACTGTCGACTGTCGACTGGTGACTGTCGATTGTCTGCTGGTGACTGTCGATTGTCGACTGGTGACTGTCGATTGTCGACTGGTGACTGTCGACTCAGGATCCGCCACATCTCGGCAAGCTGCACGCCGAGCAGCTCGCCGAACAGCGGCCCGAGATCCACGCTGGTGAAAAAATCGCCCGCGCGGCCGGATCGCACCGGCGCGCGGGCGTAGTAACCGCACTCGGGATGGTAGAGCGCGAGATCCATGAACTCGGCGAAGGTCACGCGCCCGCGCTCCCGGACCCGCTGGAGAATCAGCTCACGGCACTCGTCCGCCATCGTCCGCGCCGGGCCTCGCGCGTGCGTTGCGCGCTGTTCCCCGTTCCCGGGCTTTACCTCCCTGGCTCTTTGGCTATTCCGTCCTTCTCACCGGGAGGAACATCTGCTGCCCGTCGCGCCAGAGCAGTATCAACGCCGTCCCGCCCGGCGGCACCTTCTGCAGCACCTTCGCCGCGTCGGCCGCGCTCGCCACTGGCTGCCGGTTCACCTGCAGAATCACGTCGCCTGGCTGCAGGCCACCGCGCATCGCCGGGCTGGCCGGGTCGATGTCGGCGATGACCGCACCGGTGCTTCCCTGCGGCATCCGGAGCTGTCGCGCCATGTTCGGGGTGAGCGTCTCGAGCCGCATGCCGAAGCCGGTGCCCGCCTCCTCCCCACCCCCGCCGCCGCCGCGCTGTCCGGCCTCGGCCGCGAGGTTCAGCTCTTCGACCGTGACGTTCAGCGTCTTCTCCCCCTTGTTCCTCAGCACCTTGATCGGGACGGTCGTCCCAGGCTTGGTCACCACCACCATGTTGATGAGCGCGTCGCGGTTGGACACCGGCTTGCCGTTGTACTCGATGATGACGTCGCCCGGCTCCATGCCCGCCTTTCCGGCCGGCCCGTTCGCTTCGACGGTCGATACCAGCGCCCCCACGCGCTGCTTCAGGCCGAGTTCCACGATCGCGTCGCGGGGCACCTCGCCGACGGTGACGCCAATCCGGCCGCGCGTCACCTTGCCGGCGCGCAACTGCGGCAGCAGGTCACGCACCACGTTGATCGGGATCGCGAACCCGACGCCGACGTTGCCCTCCGACCTCCCCGCGCTGAGGATCGCGGTGTTGATGCCAATCACCTCGCCGCGCAGGTTCAGCAGCGGTCCGCCCGAGTTGCCGGGATTGATCGCCGCGTCGGTCTGGAGCACGTCCTGCGACCGTCCCTCGGTCACCGGGAACGGGCGCTTGACGGCGCTGATGACGCCGACGGTCACCGTGTGGGCCAGGCCGAACGGGTTGCCGATTGCCATCACCCAGTCGCCCGGCTGCATCTGGCTCGAGTCGCCGAACTTCGCCTCGGGGAGCGCGTGGTCGGGCTTCTCCTGGAGCTGGATGAGCGCGCTGTCGCTCAGCGGATCCCGCCCGACGAGCTTCGCCAGGTACTCCTGGTCGTCGTTGTACAGGGTGACGGTGATCTTGGTCGCGCCTTCGACGACGTGGTTGTTCGTCAGGATGAAGCCGTCCTTGCTGATGGTGAACCCGCTGCCGGCCGCCTCGGTCACCTGCTCGCGGGGACGGCTGCGGCCGCCCTGCCCGCCCTGCGGCGGCACGCCGAAGAAGCGGTGGAACAGGTCGCTGCCGCTGAAGAAGTCGCTCAAGTCCTGCGTGCGCTGGCGCGACTCGGTCCGGATGTTCACCACCATTGGCGTCTGTGCCTCGGCGATCTTCCGGAACGTGGTCGCATCGATGGGGCCGGCGATCGGCGCGCTGTTCATCGGCGGCACCGCCGGTGTCTGCGCGGCTGACTCGGGCGACAGGCCGAAGCGGGATGCGATGACCATCCCGACGGCGAGCGAGGCCATCGCGATCATCAGCGCGTACAACACGGTGATCTTGCGGGTTGACATCAAAATCCTCCAGGATGCGAGCGCGCCTGGTGCGTAGTCGTTCGTGCCTCTTCCTTCTTAAGACGCCTCAACCTCGCCGCTGGACGGCTGGCAGCGTGACCGAGCTCATCGGGCGGTCGCACAAGAACGGGGACTTGGGTGCCGATCGACGGCGCTGAAATGCCCCTCGGCACAGACCCACCCGACCCTGTCAACTGGCCACACCGTAGCACGCCAGCGGGCGGCTCACGATGAAGGCATATGTGAAGAGTATAACCCGGACGCACGGGCTGGATCCGCTGCCTCGGAGTTTCGCCCGGCCCCTGGGACGTTGACAAACACCCATCCGTCCTATAGTTTGGCCCCGCCTTCGGCGCTGAGGCGGCCCCCTCACTGGAGGATGGGAATCATGAACCGATTGATTGTTTCAGGTTTGGCGGGGAAATCGGCCAGGCCGCCTCGCGTGCGACCGGTGGCCCACTTCCTGGTTGTCGGCGTCGTGCTGGGCTGCGGCGCGCTTCTTCTCGCGCAGGGTCGCGGCGAGCGGGAGTACGGACCCGCGCCCGGCGCGAAGCCGACGTATCGGGTCGGTGGCGTGCGCGATGGCGCGTCGTTTTTCATGAGAGTGGACTACCCGGAGCTCAAGCCGTTCGGTGCCGGCGAGGTGGATTTCAAGCACTACCACGCGCTCGAGGAGTCGACGAGCCTGCTCAAGATGTGGGCGCAGAAGTACCCGGACCTCGTCGATCTCTACTCGGTCGGCAAGTCGTTCGAGGGGCGCGACATCTGGCAGGTGACGATCACCAACAAGAAGACCGGCAACGACACCGACAAGCCGGCGTTCTTCATCGAGGGCGGCCGGCACGCGGGCGAGATCAGCGGGATCGAGACGGTGCTCTATCTGATCAACCACGTCCTGACCAACTACGGCGCCGACCCGGTCATCACCAGGCTGGTGGACACCAAGGCGCTCTACTGCAAGCCCCACAACGACCCGGACGGCAACACGCTGTATCACCTGACCGCGCAGACGCTGCGGAGCACCGTGCGGCCGTACGACGATGACGGGGACGGGCTGCTCGACGAGGATCCGGGTGAGGACCTCGACGGCGACGGGTATGTCCGGCAGATGCGCCAGCTCGTCGGCCCGGGCAAGGGGAACGCGATCAAGGACCCCAAGGACCCCAAGGGCCGCGCGATGCGGCGCGTGCGCCAGGGCGAGGGCGACTACCTGCTCTACTCGGAGGGGATCGACAACGACGGCGACGGCCGCTACAACGAGGACGGCATCGGCGGCCTCGACCTGCACCGGAACTACCCGGAGAACTGGCGGCCGATGAGGGAGGCGACCGGGCGCGGCTGGACGCAAGGCGGCGCGGGCGAGTACCCGCTCTCGGAGACCGAGACGCGCGCCGTCGTGATGTTCCTGCTGACGCACCCGAACGTCGCAGCTGCCCAGACGCTCGACACGGCAGTGCCGATGATCCTGCGCGGCCCGTCGACGAGCCGCGAGGACGAGTCGATGTTCCCGGAGGACCGGGCTCTCTATCAGAGGTTCGACAAGAAGGCGCAGGAGTTCACCAGCTATCCGTGGGCGGGTGACGTCTATCACACCTACGCGACCCGCGGCGGCCCGAACCCGATCACCGGCGAACCGCCCCGCGACTCCCCTCTGTTCGGCCACAGCCCGGACTTCGGCTACCTCTACTACGGCGTGCCGTGGTATGGGGACGAGATCTGGAATGGCGGCCGCTTCAAGGACTACGACGGCGACGGGCGGATCGACGAGTGGGAGGTGCTGAAGTGGAACGACGAGAACCGGCCGGGCAGGGGAGACTTCAAGGACTGGACGGCCTACAAGCACCCGCAGCTCGGGGACGTCGAGATTGGCGGCTGGAACCCGAAGTTCTACTCGCAGAACCCGCCGGCGGACATGATTGAGACCTGGGCCTACAACGAGGCGCTGTGGAACCTCTGGATGGCCGAGCAGTTGCCGCAGGTGAAGATCGTGGCGGCCGCGGCCGTGGCGTCGAAGACAGCCTCCGGGGTGTTCGACGTCACGCTGACGGTGACCAACGAGGGCCAGATGCCGACGGCGCTGGAGATGGCCAAGCGCGTGAAGATCGTGAGGCCGGACGCCTGCGTGCTGACGCTGCAGAAGGGGCAGGAGCTGGCGAAGGCGCCGCAGGGCAAGCCCGCGCAGACGGCGGCGATCGAGATCGGGTGGCTGAAACCGGGCGAGACCATTACCGTGAGCTGGCAGGTGCGGGGCGCAGGCCGGGCGACGGTCGCGATCAACTCGACGCGCGGCGGCGTGGACAAGCGGGAAATCTCGATCGGCCCCGCCACGGATCAGTAGCGCGCCGACGCACCCGACTCACGACGAAGGTGCGGCCGAAAGTGCGCACGGTCGTGCACGACCGGGGTAGGTGCACGACGGAGATGTGCAACGAAGGTGCGCAACGCTCGTGCGGCACGCAGGTGCGCGTGCGGCACGAGGGTACGCCACGATGGTGGCGTGGGTGCCGTTCGACTTCTTCGATCACACCGGCGATATCGGGGTCCGCGTCACCGCCGCGACCGCCACCGAGCTTTTCTCGGAGGCGGCCCGCGCGCTCACCGAGACCCTCACCGATCTCTCGCGCGTCGACGCCCGGCTGGCGAGCACCCTGGCCCTCTCGTCGGCCGAGCTCGATCTCCTGCTCGTCGACTGGCTGAACGAGCTCCTCTTCCAGTTCGAGACCCGCGGCCTGCTGGTCCGCCGCGCGGACGTCGATCTGTCCTCCGCTCAAGGGCAGCACCGCCTCGCCGCGCGCCTCGAGGCGGACCGCTTCGATCCGGCGCGCCACCCGATCAAGGTGCTCGTCAAGGCGGTGACGTACCATGCGCTCGAGGTCGTGCAGGTGGGGAAGGAGTGGCGGGCCACGCTGGTGTTCGACATCTAGCGGATGCTCGAAGGAACACAGGACACAGGACACAGGACACAGAACACAGGACACAGAACACAGGACACAGAACACAGGACACAGGACACAGAATGTAGAA
>Ga0315280_10010639_pt1 | contig 11488 bp, 10 predicted proteins | sample YL17G06_40_MG_FD_203697 | JGI IMG/M metagenome (GOLD analysis project Ga0315280, IMG submission 203697) | Sediment microbial communities from Yellowstone Lake, YNP, Wyoming, USA - YL17G06_40 | ecosystem: Environmental > Aquatic > Freshwater > Lake > Sediment | place: USA: Wyoming | collected... | reverse complement strand
ACCCCCAGGGCAAAGGTCAGGCCGAAGATCCGCACCCAGAACCGGGTCATCTGCTGGAACAGCGGGTTCCGGGTCTTGAGGTAGAGGGCCTCCATGAGGACCAGGATGACGCCGAGACCGATGCTGAGCGGCGGGAAGATATAGTGGAAGGAGATGGTCAGGCCGAACTGGATGCGAGACAGCAACACTGGATCCATGGCGGGATCATATCCTCGGGCACGACCATATATCAGAACGCAAGAAAACTCAACGCCTTACAGCGGGCCGGCAAGGTCGCGCGTCCCAGTGCCCTCCGGCCGCCATGGCTCGCTGTCCTCCCTGTCTTCCGCCCCCTCGGCCGGCCCCCCTCGTCCCCGTCGGCGATCCCTCCCTCACCGAGAGCCTTCATGACCGTCAATAGGACGGAGGCGAGCCTCCGGCTCCCGGCGCGACAGCGAGGATTCCCTGGCAACTTGACTATAGTCGGCAGCTCAACTCGACGTCCCCAGTTCCATGGAACGGGACGCTAGACGAGATCGCACGCTTCCGGCGGCATCCAGTGCTCGTCCTGGCCCTCCCACTTGACATTGCAGCCGATGGGATTGGTCAGCGGCACACTCACACGCTTCCCCGCCAGATGCTCCTCCAGTGCCCGGTCAAGATCATTGACGGTCATCTGGGCCGTATTGCGCGGATTATCCACGCCACGGCCCGTGTACACGAGCTTCCGGTCTTGATCGAACACGTAGAAATGCGGCGTTCTGAGCGCCCCATACGCCTTCGCCACTTGCTGGGATTTGTCTCGGGCATAGACCCACGGAAAGTGATGCGCCTTCATCCGCTCCACCATGTGGGCAAAATCGTCGGTCGGATAGGTATTCTCACTGTTGGAGTTGATGCCGATAAAGGCCACACCCTTGCCCCGAAAGCGCTCGACGGTCGCCCGGGTCACTTCATCCGAGCCCTGCACGTACGGACAGTGGTTGCAGGTAAAGAACACCACCAGCACTTTGGCCCCGGCAAAGTCCGCCAAGCTATAGGTTCTTCCATCTGTTGCCGGCAACTTGAAATCCGGAGCCTTATCCCCGATCTGCAATGTGAACGCCATGATCATCCTCCTCTACAGTGTATCCAACGGATCGGCCGCTCAGCCGCGCGGCGTGTCCTCCACAACAACCCCATAAGGTCACCCCTCTTGGCGCCTGCCCTCCTATACTAGAAGGACAAGGCAAGGACGGATAGAATATTTTCGGGGCATAGGGAGGCCGGTGGCCAGCCCGTGACATCGGGACGCCCGCTCGAGTGGCATCCTTCGTCCCGACAGGACCCCCTTCGGCTGCGGCATCGACAAGGAGGATTCCTTGACAAATTGACATACTCGGTAACGTAGTCCCCTCCCATGATTCACCATTATTCCGGTCCCCCGGTTCAGGCGTGCTTTATCCCCCCCGCCATCCTCCTCCCGGTTCCCATCTCACATTTCCCGTTTCACCCTTCACGCCCTCAATCATTCCGCATTCGCTTCGCCGCCCATTGCCCTTGACACCCTTTATCTTGGTGATATCGTCTGTCCGCCCAGTTTGTTCGCCGCGCGGGCCAGCGGATCAGATGGAGGCGCCGTCATGCATAGGAGGGAATTCCTCCGGGCTGTCTCTGCTGGATGCCTGGGGATGACGCTGAGGGCGGGTTCCGCCTCGGCACAGGCCCCGCCCGGAGCTGCAGCCGATGACGATCCGCTCAAAGGCGTGATGCTCATCGATGCCCACGCGCATCCGGATCAGCTCGCCGGCGGCCGCCGGGTGGATTTGAGTTCAACGCTCAAGAGCATCAAGGCGGTGGGGATGAGCGCCAGCAGTTTCTCCGCCGTCGGCGACTCGGAAAGAAGCGGGGTGTGGAGCTCGCGCACGCTGAACGACGTCTTGCTGGAGCTCGATCGGGTGAAGCGACTCGCGGAATACGGGCAGGTCAAGCTCGTGCTGACGAGCCAGGACATTCCCGGCCCCGGCGCTGCGGGCAATCGCCCTGGCGCCATCCTCTGCATCGAAGGGGGGAGCCCGCTCCGGGGGGATCCCTCCAAGGTCGATGAATGCCGAGACTACGGCGTCCGGCTGATCACACTGCTGCACTACAGCGTGAATGAACTCGGGGATTGCATGACCGCCCGGCCCCATCACAATGGCCTCACGCCTGCCGGCCGGAAGGTCGTCCAGCGGATGGAGAAACTCGGCCTAGTGGTTGATGCCGCCCACGCCCATTCCAACACCCTGCGGTCCATCGTGGAAATCGCCGAAAAACCCTTGATCGATTCCCACACCAGCCCATGTCCCCAGCAGGACTCCTCCAGATGCGGCCGACTGCGCGCCTGGGAAGACATGGAATTGATCGCAAAGACAGGCGGCGTGATCTGCCTGTGGCCTCTGGCCTATCAGGGGAGTCACTCCCGGCGCGAGACCTTGCGTGATTGGGCCCTAGATGTTCTCGAGATGAAGAAGCGGCTGGGCATCGAACACGTCGGCCTCGGAACGGACGGAGGCGGACAGCTCCCCGGCCTGGTCAAGGGATACCATGATGTGACCGACCTCCGCAGCCTCGGCGCCAGCCTGCGGGACGCGGGCCTGAGCCGCGATGATATTGCCGCCTTCTTGGGAGGAAACTTCTACCGCGTCTTCAAACAGTGCACGGGCTAGCCCCCGCCTTCGAGACCGTCCGCCCCGCAGCACGCGCCAGCGGCCATTGCGGAGGCGGGCCCGTGGGTCGGCCAACGACACCGGGACCCTCCTCCTCGATTCACATCCTTCGTCCCGACACGAACCCCTCCGGTCGCGGGGCCGTGACTGGACGGCACTGCACGGGCAATCACCCGCCTCTCAGGCTGCTGTTTTGTCTTGATCCGCGCCGTACACCGCTTTCTCCGCCTTCCACATCGGGCAGTAGTCTGCATGCAGCCTGTGGTGGAGTACCTTGCCAAGAATGGATTCCGGGTTTGCCCTCCCATAACGGCAGAGGGGGCAATGGTGGCACATGACGGCCAGTGCTTTCCTGACAGGACCCACGTTCTCTTCGCTCATGTCGGTTCCCCGGCTGGTCCTACAGCCGTCTCAGATAGCGTCGCATCCTAGGTAAACTCCCACCGGCCAGTCAAGATCATTCTCCCCGATAGATGCATCCTAGTACCCTTGATCCGCTTGTGAGCCTCGACAACTCACGGCCCGTTCGCACCGATTGACGACCCTGCCGGAGGTGAGCCTCATGGTGCCTCGCGTCCAGCCCCGGGAACAATGCTTGACAAGGCGCCCCCCTTCGCGGTAGTTAATTATGGAACATTGTCCCGCATTACGGAACGCCCCGGAATCCTCACCAAGGGGGACGGTGGCACGGGAATCGGTCCAGTCCCTCGAGCGTGCCCTGGCACTCCTGGAGCAGCTCTGCCGCGGCGAACAGCCGACCGGAGTGACAGAGTTCGCCCGCAAGCTGCGTCTCGCCAAGAGCACGGTCCACCGCCTTCTCGCGACGCTCGAGCGAGCCAGCTTCGTGGCCCGGACACCGGATGCGCGATATCATCTGGGCTTGAAGCTCTGGGAGCTTGGTTGCGCCGCCGTCAGGCGACTGAGCGTCCGGGATGCCGCCCGTCCCGTCATGGAAATGCTCGCAAGCCGGACCGGCGAGACGGTCCATCTCTCGATTTGGGACCGGGGCGAAGCCATCTACATCGACCGGGTCGATGGGACCAATCCCATCCGGCTGCATTCCACGATCGGTGGTCGGGCTCCAGCCCACGCCACCGCATCCGGCCTGACCCTCCTTGCCTTTCAAGAGGCGGCGACGCAATCACGCGTCTTGCGAGGACCCCGAAGGAGATTCACCCAGCGCACCATCACGACACCAGGAGAATTGCAGCGCAAGTTGGAGGACATCCGTCGGAAGGGGTGCGCGGTCAGTGTTGGCGGTTGGCACCCCGGGAGCGCCGGAGTCGCTGCCCCCATTCGGTCCCACACGGGCAGCGTGGTGGCAGCCCTGTCGGTCGCCGGCCCCGCCGAGCGGATCGTCGGCCGTGCCCCCGAATTGGGAATGACGGTACGCACTGCTGCGGAAGAGATCTCGCGCGCCTTGGGAGATCCGACGGCCCAGGGGTCCCTTTCCGCATTGACAGTCCGGCGGAGGATCGCACCAGGGATCGGATGAAGGGGCGACGAGTTGACGTGCTTCCGCGTCCGCAGGACGAAGCGCAAGAAATCGGGCGCGCGTGATTTGCAGAGGACAGCTAGTCCAAGGAGGCGAGAATGAGCGAGGTCCAGGGAGCGGGCAAGGGTCGAAGGGGGCGCCCCACAGGGACGACGCGCCCTGATTCTCGATGGGGTCAGGAAGTCTCCTGGGATCTCCTCCTCCGGGGGGCGCACAAATTCCTGGAGCGGGTCTCCCTCGAGCGGGGCGAGACGCTGTTGCTCATCACGGAGCCTCCTTCGGACCGGCGGCTGGCCGACGGTCTCTTCGAAGCCGCCTGGCAGCTTGGTGCTTGCCCTATCCTCGCGATGATCCCGTATCGCGGCGAGCACAACGTGGACCCACCCAAGACACTGGCAGCCGCCATGAAGACTGCGGACGCCGCCATCACCCTCATCCCCTATGAGAGCGCGGACTTCTACACCCGTCCGTTCCTGGAGATGCTCCAAGGGGGAACCCGAATGCTTGGGTTCTTGAGCGGGACCGCCGAGAAGCTCATCCGCTACATCTACGAGCACGACTTCACGGTGACCGACCGCATCTGCGAGGTCCTCGAATCGGTCATGTCCCGGGCAAAAGAGATCCGCATCACCTGCCCGCGCGGGACGGAACTCTCGGCCACCATCGGCGGGCGCCCCGTTCAGTTGAACCCGGGCAAGGTCTCCAAGCCCGGTGATGAGGGGTACCTTCCCCCGGGTGTCGTCGGACAGGCTCCTCTCGAGGAAAGCTGGAATGGAACGGTGATCTTCGATGCCTTTGCCTACCCGGTGGGCGTGTTGCGAGAACCGATCCGGGTCGAGATCCGGGAAGGCCGCCTCCAGCAGATCTCCGGCGGACGCCAGGCGGACCAGTGGCGCGAATGGTTCGTGAGCCGGAACGATCCCAACATCTACTGGGTGGCCCACTACGGGTTCGGCATCAACCCCACGTTCCGGAAGCTCACGGGGCTCAAATTCCTCGATGAGCGGATGTACGGCCTCTTCGATGTCGGCTTCGGGACCAACGACCTCCCGTGCTTCATGGGAAAGGTGCGAGCCAACGGCCACACGGATGGGCTCCTGACCAAGGCCTCGGTGTTCTTCGATGGGACCTGTGTGTTCCGGGACGGCTCCTTCGTCCTTCCGGAAATCCAGGCCGTGATCACGCCGGGGGGCGGATCTCGATGAGCACCCGGGCGGAATCGAGCGCCATCATCACCGGGGCAACCGGCAAGGTCGGAACCTACATCGCCCTTTTCCTTGCTCGCCTCGGAGTGGCCGATGTCCTCTACCTGGGCTCGCGGGACCAGGGGAAGCTCGGCACCGTCCTGCACAACGCAAGGGTGTGCAGCCTCCTGCGGGAATCCAAGACCCAGGTGGAGCCGCTCCCCCTGGACCTCTTGGACCCCGAGCAGACCGCAGAGACGCTCCACCGCCTGCGGCCGACCCTGATCATCAACAGCGCCGCCCTGCTGTCGCTCTACCCCTTTTTCCCCTCGCTCCGGAAGCGGCAGGCTCGGATGGGCCTCGTGGCCGGCTTTGGTCACACGCTGCCGAAAGACATCGCCATCCTCTGGCCCCTCATGCGCGCCGTCCGCGAAGGATCCCCTGATACCAAGGTGGTGAACCTGGCTGCTCCGGATACGGCCCACGCCATGCTGGACCGGCTGGCTCTTTGCCCGACGGTCGGCGCCGGCACGATCGATTCCACGGCCCAGGGAATCCGCCTGGGGGCCGCCAGGACCCTTCAACTCAACCCACAACGGCTCGAGGTACGGTTGGTGTGTCACCACGCGATCCGACGCCTTCCCGTGGGCACGGTTCCCTTCTTCCTCCGCGCGTACGTTGACGGACGAGAAGTCAGCGCGTCCCTGGATCCGGAGGCGCTGATCGGCGAGGCGGTGGACGTGACCGGCGTGGAGACCATGACCACCCCGGTCCAGTCGAACGCGGCCATCACCGCCGCCTCCGCTGTCGAGGCGGCGCATGCCATCCTGCTGGATACCCACCGCATCCGGCACGGAGCGGGAGCCCGCGGATGGCCCGGCGGCACGCCGGTGCGCCTCGGACGCGAGGGGGCGGAGATCGTCCTGCCCGACGGACTTTCGGCCGAGAAGGCGAAGGAAATCAACCAGGAGGGCGTGCGGGCGACCGGCGTCGAGTCTATCCGGTCAGATGGGAGTATCGCCTTCACCGAGCGGGAGCAGTTCTGGCTTCGCGAAGGGCTTGGGCTCTCGTGGAAAGAGATGCGTCTGGAAGATGCTTTGCCGATGTCGGCCGAGCTAGAGGCGGCGTACCGGCGGATGGACGCTGAAGAGAGGGGTTGACTCGGTGGCAGCGCTCAAGGGGGGCTACCCGGTGTACGGCCAGGACGTGGGGATCATCATGCTGGACTGTGCCTTTCCCCGACCTCCAGGAGACATCGGGAATGCCCATTCGTTCCCCTTCCCCGTTCGCTACGAGGTTCTCGAGGGGATCCCGGCCGCCCACCTCATCAAACAGGAGGAGCCAGCCGCAGTGGCTGCGCTCATCAATGCCGCGAAGCGCCTGGAGCGATCCGGCGCCCGGGTCATTCTGACCTCCTGCGGCCTGTTCCTGCGCTACCAGGAACGGCTCGCCGCCGCAGTCCAGGTTCCTGTGGCCACGTCGAGCGTCCTGCTCCTTCCCTTCCTCTCGGCCCTCATGTCCCCCGGACGCAAGGTCGGAGTATTGACCGCGGACGCACGCTCCCTGTCCCCGGTTCTGACAAGGACGGGCTGGAACGACCCCGAGCGCGTACGTATCGCAGGGATGGAAGAATGCCCGGTCTTTCGCCGGGCGATCCTGGAACCGGCGCCGCCATTTGAGCTGGACCGTCTGGCCCTCCAGGAAGAGGTCATTCGGGTGGTGGAACAGCTCGTGAAGAGGGAGCCCAAGGTCGGAGCCCTGCTGGTGGAGTGCACCAATCTGTCCCCATACAGCCGGGCACTGCGGGAGGCCATGGAACTCCCGGTGTTCGATGTGATTGATCTGGCCCGCCTGCTCCATGGCGCGGCCTGTGGATAGGAATCCAACGACAACCTTGAAAGCGCCTTGCCATGCCGGATCGAACTGAATACATCAGCATCAAAGACATCTCCGTCCATTTTTCCACGTCGGAGGAACAGGTAACTGCCTTAGAACACATCTCCCTCGACATCTACAAGGAAGAGTTCTTCTCCATCATCGGACCATCCGGATGCGGAAAGTCCACGTTGCTGAATCTCATCGGCGGCGTGCTCAAGCCTTCTTCGGGCGAGATTCTCTTTCATGGGAATTCCTTAGGCGTCTCCGGCAAACGGGGGAAGGTGAGCTACGTTTTTCAGGAACCGGTGCTCCTTCCCTGGAGAACGTTGTTCGAGAATGTCCTCCTCCCCCTCGAGGTCCTGGGCCTCTCCATCCCCGAGTACCACCAAAGAGCCAGGGATCTGATCCGACTGGTGGGCCTCGAACAGTTCGAAGGTGCGTACCCTAGGGCGCTCTCCGGTGGAATGAAACAACGGGCCTGCATCGCCCGGGCCCTCGTCTTCGACCCCTCCACGCTCCTCATGGATGAGCCCTTCGGCGCCCTCGACGAGATCACCCGCACGACCATGAATCTCGAGCTGCAGAAGATCTGGACGCAAACAAAGAAGACCGTGCTCTTCGTCACACATAGCATCCAGGAGGCGGTCTTTCTGTCGGACCGAATCGGCGTGATGTCCCCGAGGCCGGGCCGTCTCAACACGGTTGTGGAGATCGACCTGCCTCGTCCACGCTCGATCGACACGATCTCCTCGCCCGAGTTCGCCGCCTATATGGCGGCCATTCGGGGTCACTTGCACGGTTCTGCTGAGGTGGAGTGATGAATCGAGCCCTCCAGCAAAAGCGTTCCTCGGAGATGCTCCAGGCGTACGGCCCCCCTGTCCTGATCACCGTTGGATTGCTGGTCTTCTGGGAGATGAGCGTCGATCTCTTCCACATCCCCTCGTTCCTGCTCCCCAAGCCCAGCGCAACCGCCGTCCGGTTCATCGCCCTCTGGAAGATCGTGCTGCCCCATGTATGGATCACCCTCTTCGAAGCCGTGGTCGGGCTGGTTGCCGCGGGGGCCATCTCCATCATTCTGGCCGTGGGCATCGTGCACTTCAAGCTGGTCCAGCGAACCGTCTACCCGTACGCGGTGGCCGCCAAGGTGGTCCCGATCATCGCCGTCGCCCCCCTGCTGACTGTCTGGTTCGGCTTCGGGATCACACCCAAGATCGTCACCGCGGTCCTCGTCTCGTATTTTCCAATCCTGGTCAACACCGTCAAGGGCCTGCAGTCAGCAGACCGCCAGATGGTGAGACTGATGCGGTCGCTCTTCGCCACCAAGGTCCAGATGTTCACCAAGATCAGCGTGAAGTATTCCCTGCCATACGTCTTCGCCGGCTTTAGGATCTCGTCAACGCTCGCCGTCATCGGCGCCATCGTGGGCGAGTTCGTGGGCGCCGATCGTGGGTTGGGGTTTTTCCTCGTCATTGCGCAATCCGAGCTGGACGTGCAGAAGATGTTCGTCGGAGTTGCCCTGTGCGCCCTCTTGGGTCTCTCGTTGTTTCTCCTCGTCGTCGCCCTGGAGAGATATTTTCTCTTTTGGCATGAATCGTCCGAATCCTCGGAGGAGGTGATCTGACCCTGACCCGGAAAAACTCTTTAACCGCCATGCCGCCAAGGCCGCCAAGGATGGGATGTTCGGATCCTTCCAATTCAGAACACGAGAGCCGGTTCTTGGGGCCCTCAGCTGTTTCGTTCGTTTCCCTCAATGAACCATTCCGGTCTTGGCGTTCCGGGTACCCAGCGCCGACGCTGGGTGACCTTGGCGGTTCAAGAATTTCGGATTGAGCCTGATCTTCGATTCAGGGGGCGGGTCCACAGCGACAGTCAACGCTGCCACCCAACCGAGAGGAGGGAAGTTCCATGAAGGCACTGCGCGTTGGCATTTCAATTCTCATGCTCCTGTGTCTCTCTTCCATTGCATCCGCCGAGGATGTGGCCTTCCGACTGAACTTCAAGCCTGCCGCCCCCCATGTCGTGTACTACCTCGGCAAAGACAAGGGCTGGTTTCAAGAGGCAGGCATCAATCTCCAGATCGCCCCGGGGACCGGCAGCACGGACTCCGTCAAGCTGAGCGCCGCCGGGCAGTTTGACCTGGCCGAAGCCGCCGCCTCAAGCTTGATCGTCGGCCGGGCTCAAGACATACCCGTCAGGGCGGCTGCAATGATCTACCAGCAGAGTCCCACGATGCTGATGACGCTGGAGAGTTCGGGGATAAAGACACTGAAGGATCTCATCGGGAAACAGATAGGCGTTCGATACCAGGGCGCCGTGTACCCGGAGTATGTGGCCCTCCTCAAAAAGAACGGCATCGACAGGTCCCAGTTGAAAGAAATACAGATCGGGATCGGGGAGACCCCGCTGTTCGTGGGTCAGGTCGACGCGCTCTCGAACTACGTGCAGGAAGCGCCCCGGTTCGAAAAGCAATTCGGGAAGAAATTGAACATCATTCGTTTTACGGACTACGGAGTCAACTTCTACGCAACGGCGATCATTACGGCAGAATCCACACTCCAAAAGAAGCCGGAGCTGATCAAGAAATTCGTCAGCACCGTGGCCAAGACGTGGAAATATATCGAAACGCACCAGCAGGAAGCCGTGGATGCCTTGGTGAAAGCCATCCCGGAGCTCACTGACAAAGAGGCATTGCTCACGGAGTTGAAGATATTCATGCCGTTGATGAGGAATGAGGTGACGGACAAGAACGGTTGGGGTTACATGGTGAAGGATCGGTGGCAGACCGATATCAACTATTTCTTCGACCAAGAGGTCATTAAGAAGAAAGTCGATGCCGACTCCTGCTTTACCAATGCGTTCATCAGCAAGTAATACGCCTCTGAGCTGATGAGAGGCCGATCGTCGGGGCATATCTGGTGATGTCTCGGGGCGGACTCATCCCGCCCCGAGCATCCGCCCGACGCCACGTCGTGGCGATGATCGCGAAACCGGCACCGAGGTGTTGAAGAGGCTCTCCATGTCCCCTGTGCTACTGGATGGCGAACGATTGACGCTGAACGATGTAGAGCGCGCGGCCAGGCACGGCGAGGCCGTGGCCCTGGATCCCGTGGCCCGCCCCAAGGTCGAGGCGGCCCGTCGCGTGATCGAGGCAGCACTAGCCGCGGAACGGCCCATCTACGGGGTCAGCACCGGCTTCGGCCCCCTGAGCGACGTCTTCGTCGGCGCGGCCGACCGCGAGGCCTTGCAGCGGAACCTCCTTCGCAGCCACGCCATCGGCATCGGCGATCCCATCGGCGAGGCGGAGACGCGGGCCACCATCCTCCTGCGGGCCAACGTCCTCGCCAAGGGATACTCGGGCGTCCGGCCGGAAATCATTGATCTGCTCTGCGAGCTGCTGAACCGCGGGGTGCACCCGATCATCCCCGAGCGGGGCTCCGTCGGGGCGAGTGGGGACCTCGCCCCGCTGGCGCACCTGGCGCTGGTCCTGATCGGCGAGGGAGAGGCCCGGCATCACGGGGAGCGGTTGGCGGGGGCCGAGGCGCTGCGCCGCGCCGGTCTCACCCCGATCACCCTCAAGGCCAAGGAGGGGCTGGCGCTGATCAACGGCACGTGCGGCATGACCGGGATCGGCGCCCTGGCGTTCATCCGGGCCGAACGCCTGGCCAAGCTCGCCGACGTGGCAGGGGCCATGACGCTGGAGGCCCTGCGCGGCTCCCAGGTTCCCTTCGACGAACGCCTCCAGGCGGTGCGCCCCCATCCGGGCCAGGTGGCCTCGGCGCGGAACCTCCGCCTCCTGCTCCAGGACTCCGAGGTGATGGTCTCCCACAAGGACTGCGGAAAGATCCAGGACAGCTATACCCTCCGCTGCATGCCTCAGGTTCACGGCGGGGTCCGCGATGCAATGGCGTTTGCCCGGGAGACACTTTCCCGCGAGGTGAACGCGGCCACCGACAATCCCCTGATCTTCGCCGACTCGGGAGACATCCTGTCCGGCGGCAATTTCCACGGGCATCCCGTATCCCTGGCCCTCGATTTTCTGGCGGTGGCGCTCGCCGGTCTCTGCGGAATCTCGGAGCGGCGGATCGAGCGGCTGGTGAATCCCCAGTTGAGCGAACTGCCTCCGTTCCTCGTCAAGGCCAGCGGCCTCCACTCGGGATTCATGGTGACGCAGATCTCCGCCGCCTCCCTCGTCTCAGAGGTGAAGATCCTCGCCTCCCCGGCCTCCGTGGATTCGATCCCCACCTCCGGCAGCAAGGAAGACTTCG
>Ga0315280_10010638_pt1 | contig 11488 bp, 10 predicted proteins | sample YL17G06_40_MG_FD_203697 | JGI IMG/M metagenome (GOLD analysis project Ga0315280, IMG submission 203697) | Sediment microbial communities from Yellowstone Lake, YNP, Wyoming, USA - YL17G06_40 | ecosystem: Environmental > Aquatic > Freshwater > Lake > Sediment | place: USA: Wyoming | collected... | reverse complement strand
CCCATTGGAATCAGCATGCGCATCCGTTCAACTGGTCAGCGAAGTCCGCGGCCAAGGTGATGGCCAAGTGCCAGGTTAACCTGGCCGCATGATTTTCCGCCCCTATCTTCTGGGGCGAGGTACTTAGACTTATGACGTTGGGCGATGGACTCTGGACATTTCGTGGAGACCCGTCATGGCCCTGGGCACGGTGAAGATCGGCAAGGTGACCGTCTCGAAGATGCTCGTCGGCGGGAACCCCTTCAGTGGCTTTTCGCACCAGACGCCCGCGAAGGATAGCGTCATGAGGCACTGGCACACAACGGCCCGCATCAAGGAGACGCTGGCGCGGGCCGAGCGGGCCGGCATCAACACCCACATGGCCCGGGGCGACCACCACGTCATGCGGTACCTGATGGAGTACTGGGACGAGGGCGGCCGCATCCAGTGGTTCGCCCAGACGTGCCCGGAGTTGGGGCCGATCAGCCGCGGCATCGACAACGCCCTGGCGGGTGGCGCGGCGGCGTGCTACGTCCACGGCGGCGTCATGGACAAACTCCTGGCGACCGGCAAACTCGACGACGTGCCCCCGGCCCTGGAGCGCATCCGCCAGGCGGGCCTGCCCTGCGGCATCGCCGGGCACAACCCCGAGGTCTTCGCGTGGGCCGAGAAGAACCTCGACGTTGATTTCTACATGTGCTCCTACTATAACTCCGCCCACCGCGACGAGCGCGCCGAGCACGTCTCGGGCATGGCCGAGTGGTTCCTGCCGGCCGACCGCGAGGCCATGGTCAAGACCATCCGGGGTCTCTCGAAGCCCGCCATCCACTACAAGGTGATGGCCGCGGGGCGCAATAGCCCGCGGGAGGCCCTCTCTTTCGTCGCCCGGCACCTCCGGCCACAGGACGCCGTGTGCGTCGGCTTCTTCCTCAAGGATTTCCCGAACTCGATCGAGGAAAACGTGCGCCTGCTGGCGGAGGCCCTGGCGCACGCGTAGGCTGGGCGCTCCGCACCCGCGCGCTCTTCTATACCGCCTGCTTCACGACCGACCGCTGGCAGATGCCCGCTCCCGCGATGACCAGGGCGCAGCCGGCCCACAGGTTCCAGCCGGGCGCGACGCCCAGGTACGCCACGCTGATGGCCGTCGAAAGGAGCGGCGTCAGGTAGGAAATGGCCGCCACCAGGATGACGTTGCCCCGCCGCATGGCGGCGTCCCAGAAGGCGTAGGCCAGGAGGGTCGGCAGGACCGCCATGTAGAGGACCTCGGCGGCGGCGCAGGCGGTCCACGCGGCGGGCTCCGGAAACGCGAGGTGCACGCCCGCCATGGCCGCGCCCGTCGCCAGGACAAACAGGGGCACCGCCCCGCCCTGCCCCCGCCCGCCCCAGCGGCGGCTAAGGTTGGAGTACAGCGCCCAGGTCACGGCGGCCACCAGGGCCAAGCCGTATGGCAGCGGATTGGCCCGCAGGCTCTCGACGAGGGCGTCCGGCGAATACTCGCCGCACCGCAAAGGCGCGATGGCCGCACCCGCCAGCGCCAGGACGACTCCCGCCCCAAAGGCCGCCCGCACCCTCGTCCCGAGAATCGGCACCGCCAGCGCCAGCGTCAGCCCCGGCCAGAGATAGTTGATGATCCCCACCTCGATCGCCTGCTGGCGGCTCCACGACATCGCGATCGCCAGGTACAGGCTGACCGTGTAGACCACGAACAGGAGGCCGCAGCCCGCCAGGTACGGCGCCGGCAGGCGGAACATCCCGACCAACCGGCGCCGCACCAGGGCCTCGTACAGGCAGCCCAGCACGCCGCCCAAAAGGTATATGCACGCGCCGGCCCTGATCGCCCCGACCTCTTCGGACAGCGACCGCGAGAAGGCGATAGTGGTGCTCCATAGGAGGATGGCCAGGACGCCGGCCGCCGTGTAGGTCGAACGCGGACGTTCAGAAGAGGTGTGGTCCATGGGCCTTCTTCATGTGCCGTCACCGGGGCAAAATATCGTCACACGGCCGAGCGACCTACAACCTCGCCGCCAGGTCGCACGACTTGCGGGCCATGTCGGACAACTTGATCTCGTGCAGGCCGTGGATGCCCGTCTGGAGCGTGTCGCGGATCGGGCCGGTCCACTTCTTCGGCATCCGCTTCGCCCCGAGCACCAGGCCCACGATGGAGCCGACGGTGGCGCCGTTACAGTCGGTGTCGAACGCGCAGGTGACCGCGCGGCAGACGCTCTTCTCGAAGTCGAGGTCGCCCCACAGGAGGCCCGTGGCCACGATGGCGGCGTTCGAGATCGTGTGGCACCAGTCGTGGCGAGACGATTCATCCCAATCCGTGTGGATGCGGTCGATGGCCTGGTCGAAGGTCCAGCCGTCCTTCTTCCAGCCGATGACCTTCTCGATCTCGGCGGCCAGGCGCGACCGGGCGGGAATCTCGCCGAGGCCAGCCCTGATGATCCTCACAAGGTCGTCGGTGGTCCACGCGGCGGCCAGCATCGCCGCCACCCACATTTCGCCATATATACCGTTCTTGACGTGGCTGATGCAGGCGTCGCGCCAGGCCCACCCGGCGGCGCGCTCGGGGTTGCCGGGGGCGGCGTAGCCGAAGAAGTCGGCCCGGATCTGGGCCCCGATCCACTCGCGGTAGGGGTTGACGAAGGTGGCGCTCGAGAACTCGCCGTCGACCTTGCCGTCGGGCCCGGGCGGCGGCAGCGTCATCACAAGGTTGCGGTACGCCACCCGCTCGGCCGTGCACACGTGGTAGAACGGAATATTGCCGAGCCAGAAGCCCGCGACGTCGGCGGGCGCAAAGTCCGCCCCGTGCCGCGCCAGGATCGCGTAACCGGTGGCGGTGTAATTCGTGTCGTCGTCCTCGACCATGCACCGGATGCCCTCGATGACCGTGCCGGGGGGCGGCGCGCCCTGATCCTTGAACCAGTTCTCCTCGGCGGCCACCTTCGGGTCGACCTTCATCGACCAGTAGTGCGAGAGGGGCCAGCGGCCCTGGACCTTCAGGATGCGTTCCATGGAGCGGCGGCGACGGCCCTCGACGGGTTTGCCGGCCATGCATCCGCAGCAGCGGCCGAGCCACGCGCCGTACATCTTGTCGAAGAACCCGGCCCGGCCGAGGCGAGGGCGCCGGATGGCGGGCCGCCCCGACGGCCGCGCATTCCGGATGCCCGCGATGTCGCTCGGCTCCCTGAACTTGTACCCTCTGCGCATCGGCAGGCGATGGACCTTGGCGAAAAGCGCCTGGGCCTTCGGCCACAGCGCAAGGTCGTTGTCGAGGTCCAGGGCGGCGAGGCGCTTGAAGCCGCGCGCCATGCTCGCAAGGTCCTTTCCTTCCTCCTCGGCCTGGCGGCGCTCGATCTCCAGGTCCCCTCGTTTCACCGTCAGCCACGGCTGGGTTGTCCAGGGTCTCGGCATGGTATTCCTCGCTTGTTGCTGGGGCTTTGGTTCGTCGCCATGTCGCAGGCAACGGAAGAATTCGCCCTGCAAGCAGGGCGGCCGAACGGGCCGCGTCGGCGCCTGACGCGCTCGCCGTACCTTTGGCCGCTGCGTACGTGCCTTTGTCCCTACTTCCCTTTTTCCTCTTTGTCGATGTCTTCGACGGCCGCGCCGGGCGGGACGCGGTAATCGAAGAGCGCCGCCTTCGGCATCTTTTCCAGGCTGACCGCGCCGAGTTGCAGGACCAGGTCAACCTCTTTGTCGCTGTAGAACCTCGCCCGGTAGACCATGCACACGGAGGTCTGGCCGACGGCCTCGTACTTCATGAGTTCGGCCATCAAGAGGCACCTGCCGGCCTCGTCATACAGGTCGACGCGGGCCGGGCGCAGCGTCGTGCGGTCAAACCAGACTCGCCGCGACGGCACTCGGACGGCGCCGACCTGGCGCTGCTCCGAAAGCAGGTAGTGCCGCTCGCCGACCGTAAAGACGGCATGCGCGTCGGGCTTGAGGTCGATCCGGAAGATGCCGACGGCCGACATCAGGTCCTCGGGCAATATCACGAAGCGGCGCTCGCCCGGCCCGCCGCGCGCGCCTACCCAGACGGTGTTCACCCTGGGCCGGACCCAGAGCCAGTACTTCTCGGCGTTCATGCCGACGGCGAAAACCTCCTGGCCCAGGACCTGCCCGTGCAGGAACAACTGGTCTGGCTTGATGAGAAAGAGGTGCCCGTCCAGGTCCTGCTGCATGCGATCGGCCTGGGTGTTGCTTGCCGGTAAATTCAGCATGATGGCGGCCCGCGACCAGATGTGCTGGATGGAATCGGCCCAGGCGTTGTGCGCCGCCAGGACCTCCTGGGGCGGCAGGACCGCCGCCGGGGGCGGACCGCGCGTCGGGCCGCAACCGGCCGCCAGGAGCAAACCCACAAGAAGGATCGCGATGGCGCTACGCATCGGGGTCGCCTTCGGGGGGCGTGTCGGAGTGCGTTTCGCTCGCGGCGCTGGCGTCGGTGGCGCGGGGGGCATCTCCCGCCGCTTCCGCGGCGGGCTCGCAACTACCGGCGGGCTGGGAGCCACCGGCGGACTCGGGGCCGGCGGCCGGGCCGGCGCCCTCGGCCGCGCCGGCGGCGGCATCGATCTCGCCTGCCTGCAACTGGTCCCACTTGTCGGGCATGTCGAGGATCTCGCGCAGTCGGTCGGCCACGGAGCGGATCTCATCGTCGGAGATTCCGGGGCACGAGACCTCGTGCCGGCGTTCGGAACCCGTCTCGCGCAGCACGAGCGCCTCGCCGCGGCCGCCGGCGATGCGGCGAGACTCGACGATCTTCAGGCGCCGCTTCCGCATCAGCACCAGCGCCAGGACGTACCGGAACCGCTGGGCCTGCTCGTCCTGCGAGTCGGCCAGGTGTTCGAACAATTGCAGGAGCCGCCCGAGGTCCACCAGGCGCGGGCCGCGCTGGGCCGGCTGTTCGGGCTGGGGCACGCGGGCCTTCCAGAAACTGAAGTACGCGGCCTCGCCCGGCTTCCAGCACTGCGGGCAGAAGTCGTGCCGCGCCAGGTGGTCTTCCTGGGCGGTCTCGACCACCGCGGAGTAGTACTCGTCGCCGACGGCAAAGCCCCGCTCGCACGTATGGCATTGGCGAGATGGCACGCCGATCTTGTACTCGCGATCCAAAGGCATGACAACCTTTCCGTCACTTCGCGAGGGACTTGATCACCCTGTCGCGCGTCTCCTTGGCCAGGCGTTCGGCCCGGGCGAGGGCGTCGTCGGACCTTTGTCTGACGGCGGCGGCATCGGCGGCATCGCTGTATCCGCTCAGGTTGACCGCCACGTTGATCCGTGCCGCGCGGGCCGCGCCGAGCGCCAATTCCGCCGCCACGCCGACGTCGCTGACCAGGTTAGGGTTGGCGATGTCGGCCAGGCGCCGGCTGACGGCGATGATATCGACGGCCGCGCCCAAGACTCGCTCCACGAGGCCGATCGACGCCCTGGTCGCTTTGAGGATGGCCGCGGAGCGGGCGGCCTTCTCGGCGTCGGTGGCCTTGGGCAACCTGTAGGCGGCCATGATGCACTCGTAGGCCGCCATGTCTTCGTGGGCCATGTCGAGGAGGAGCCGGCGCAAGTCGCCAAGGCGCCGGAGGGCGTCCTGGATTTCGGGCTCGACGGCCTTGAACTTCTCCTTGCCTGCGGTGAATCCGGCGGCCATCGAGGCCATGGTCGAGGCGAGTGCGGCGGCCATGGCGGCCACGCTGCCGCCGCCCGGCGTCGGCCGCGCCGCCGCAGCATCCTCCAGGTACCGCGCGAGCGGTTCGGTCAGGTAATCCACGCATTCTCCTTTGCCCGAATGTCCCCCGCCGCTGCCGAGGCGGGCTCGGATCGTCGATGAGCGGGCAGCATAGACGGACGGGCCGGGCGGGTCAAGGAATATGGAAAACGCGTTACTTAGGGACGGCCTGGGCGGCGGCCGGATCGCTTGTCACGATCACGATGACCGGCTTCTTAAGGTACTCGCGGGCGACGCGCGACACCTCCTCGGGCCGCACCTGGCGTATGAGGTCGATCTCCTCTAGCGGGAAGCCGTATCCCAGGCCGAGGACCTCGTCGACCGCCGCCTCGAAGGCCCACCCGGCGACCGTTTCGCGCCCGAGTTGCTTGGCGGTGATGACCGTGGCGCGGGCGGGGGCGAGCACCCCCTCGGAGAACGCCTCGGCGACGGCCCGCTTCATGGCCGCCTCGATGATGGCGACGACCTCGGCGACCTTGGCGGGCTGGCACACCGCCATGGCCGTGAAGTACCCCGGCCGCAGGCCTTCCATCGAGAAGGCGTGGACCTCGTAAACCAGGCCCTTGCCGCGCAGTTCCTCGTGGAGCCAGCCGCCCGGCATCTGGTAGCCCGAGACGATCGTGTCGAGGATGTCCATCGGGAAGCGGTCGCGCCTGTTATAAATATCCATCCCTGGATAGGCCACGTACACGATGGCGGCGCCCTTCTCCGACGGCTTGACGTAGACCTCGCGGGCGGCGACCGCGCGCGGCGGCACGTCGGCCGGGAACGCCAGTTCCTTGTTCGGCGCCAGCCCCCCGACGGCCGCGGCCACGCGGCGGGCGGCCGTCGCCAGGTCGATGCCGCCGAAGACGGCCACCACGAGGTTGTTGGCCGCCACGTACTTCCTGTGCCAGGAGGCCAGGGCGTCGCGCGAGACAGACTTGACCACCTCGGGCGTCCCCTGGACCGGGAACTTGTAGGGCGAGTCGCGGAAGAAGACGCGGTCGAAGTACAGGGCGGCCTCTCCGTGGGGCGAGTCGGCCATCTGGGCGAGTTCAGCCAGGATCAGTTCGCGCGTGCGCTCAACCTCGTCGGGCGGGAACGCCGGCTCCAGCAGGCACTCGGCGGCCAGGTCGAACGTCTTGTCGAAGTCCGGCGCCAGGCACCGGGCGGAAACGTAGACGGTGTTGCGTCCGGCCGCAGCGGCCATCTCGGCCCCCATGGCGTCGAGGGCCTGGGCGATGTCGGCGGCCTTGTGCCTGGCGGTCCCCTTCAGCATCAGGTTGGCCATGAAGTACGAGATGCCGGCGTTCGTGTCGGATTCCACCGAGAGCCCGCCGCGCATGAACATCTGGATGCTGACGGTCGGTTCGCCCGGCACCGGGCAGAACAGGAGCCGCACGCCGTTCGGCAGGGTGTGCGGGATGATCTGTGGCCGCGTGGCGGCGGGGGCGGCCGGGGGCGTTTGGGGCGTCGCCACCGCTACGGCATCCCCGCGCTTCGGCATCACCGTGACGACCGTCACCGTCTCGGGCTTCAGATACGCGGCGGCCACGCGCTGCACGTCCTCGGCGGCGACGCGTTGAATGTTGCGGGTGTAGCGGTCGGAGAAATCGGGGTCGCCCAGGAGGAGGGCGTTGGTGCCGAGGTCGTCGGCGATCTCCTCGCTTCCCTGGAGGCCGAAGACGCGGTCGGCGATCTTCTGGCGCTTCGCGCGGGCCAGTTCCTCGTCGGTCGGTTTCTCGCGGATGACCCGGGCGAGGTGCTCCGACACGGCCTTGCGGGCGGCCTCGGTTTTGGCGGGTTCCGTCTGCATGACGATGACGAAAGAGCCGCCGTCGTACCCCGCCGGGGTGAAACTGCCCACGCTGACGGACTCGACCAGGCCGCGCTTATCCCGCAGGTCCGAGACCAGGCGCGACGCCCGCCCCTCGCCCAGGATGAACGCGAGGATGTCGAGCGGATAAAGATCGGGGTGCGTCAGTTGGACCGTCGGAAACTCGATGACGGTGCGGACCGCGGCGACGTCCATCTCGGCCTCGGCGTGCCGCGCAGCCACCTGAGGCTCGCGCGGCGGCAGGACGGTCGTCTCGGCCGGCAGGCGCGCCCAGGAGCCCATCGCCTTGCGGATCTTCTCGTAGACGGCGTCCGAGTCGAAGTCGCCCACGGCCACCACCACGGCGTTCTCGGGCACCGCCACGCGCTTGTAGTACCGCACCAGGTCCTCGTGCCTCAGTCTCCTCAGGGCGGCCAGGTATCCGATGACCGGGTAGCGGGCCGGATGGCTGAGGAAGAACGTCTCGTCGGCGAGGGTCCACAGGATGTGGTCCGGGTCGGCCTCGGCCCGCTCGAGTTCGCGCTGGACGACCTCGAACTCGCGGTCGAACGCCTTCTGCTCGATGCGGGCGTTTATGACGAAATCGGCAAGGATGTCGATAAGCGGGTCGATGTGCTCGGCGCTCACCTGGCCGTGGTAACAAACGAACTGCTTGCTGGTGTGGGCGTTGGTGTCGGCGCCGATGGCCTCCAGGGCGTCGCGGGCCTGGTCCTCGGAGCGCGTGAGCGTGGCGCCGCCGGCCACGACGTGTTCCAGGAGGTGCGATATGCCCGAGCCGGCGTACTGGCCCTCGTTGAGGCTCCCCGCCCTCAGGTAGATGCGCAGCGCCGCCACGCCGCCGATGCGTTTCTCTCGCACGACCACGCGAAGGCCGTTCGGCAGCGTGCCGACTCGCTGGACGACCGGGGCCGCCGGGGTGGCGGTCGCCACGCCCTTCGGCGCCGGCGCGGTCGCCTTGGCTTCCTCGCCGGTCGAGACGCCCGGCCAGCGCCACCCGGACCAAGAGCAGCCGCAGACCACGGCGGCGGCCACAACGGCGCCGGCCAGACCCGTCAGCAGGAGCAACCTGCGGTTCCTCATGTCTTACCGCCCTCCACTTCAAAGACGGCGGCATGGCCGGCCAAGACCGGCCGCCGCCGGACCCCGATCCTCTTAGAGCCTATCCGCAAAACCGTGGGTCAGGCATATATGCCACCAAAGCCCGCCGTTGGGCTTTGGTTGGCATATTCGTGCAGCCCGGCGGTTACAGTAGGGTAAGAACCTTCTTGAAGCAAACGCAAAGGCGCGTTTGCTTCAATAAATATGCCTGACCCACGGTTTTTCGGATAGGCTCTTAGCGGGCGGCCAACCGCCATCTACGGCTTGCCCTTTAGCAGGTCGATGACGACCCGCGTCATGACTTCGGCAAAGCGGGCGAGTTCCGCCAGGTCGATGTACTCGCCGGCCCGGTGGTCGGCACCATCGGGCCCGCACGAGAAGCCTACGGTCGGGATGCCGCGCAGGATGAGGAACTTGGCGACGGTCGCGCCCGACTCTCCCTTCGCGACCGGCCGCACGCCCGTGACTTCCTCGGCCCGGCGGGCCAGTTCAGCCGCGAGGGGATGGTCCTGCGGCACCAGGGTCGGCGGCTGATGCGACAGGATTTCGAGTTCCATGCGTACGCCCGGCGCGCCGCCCTCGACCTCGCGCATCGCGCGGCGCAGGTGCTCGATGACGGCCTCGCCATCGGTGCCCGGAAGGTAGCGGATATCGAGCATGGCCTCGCACTGGCCGGGGACCATGTTCGGCACGGAGCCGGCGTGAATCGCCCCGAGGTTCAGGGTGGGCGGCGAGAACAGGTCGCTGGGGGCCGCAGCAGGGCGCCAGGCCCGGATACGGTTCAGGAAATCGATGACCGGCCAGGCGGCATTGACGCCGCGCTCGGGCGTCGAGCCGTGGGCCTGCCGGCCGATCGCCTTGACCCTGAAATGCAGAAGCCCCTTCTCGCCGACGTCGATGATCCGCATGCCGTAGCCGGCGTCGGGGATGATCGCAAGGTCCGCCTCAAGGCCGCAGTCGGTAAGGAGGTACTTCATGCCGAGTTCGCTTCCGGCCTCCTCGTCGGCGGCGGCGACCAGGATGAATTCGCCCGGCAGGGCGGCCGCGTGCTCCCTGAGGTACCGGGCCGCGAGCATCATGGCGGCCAGGGGGCCCTTATTGTCCTTGGCGCCGCGGCCGACCAGGCGGCCGGCGATCTCGACCGGCTCGAACGGGTCGGTCTCCCAGCCGTCGCCCGCGGGGACCGTATCGAGGTGGCATGCCACGAGGACGCGCGGCCGCCCGCCGCCGAGGCGCATAACCACGTTCGTCCGGCCGGGGGCCTTCTCGTAGGTCTTCCAGGGGATGCCCGAGCGGTCGCAGAAATCCGTGACGACCTTGGCGGCCCGGTACTCGTCGCCGGGCGGGTTGGCGGTGCGGGCCCGGATGAGGTCAACCAGGCACTGGCGCAGGTCGGCTTGGCGGGCGTCGATGAAGGATCGCAGGTCCGTGGTTGGCATGGCTTGTTTCGGCCCAAGAGGGCGGCCGCTTCCGCCGCACGCGCGACTGGCGCGGCCTTTCGTCAGTCTTCCTCTTCCCCGCCGGGGGCCTGGTCGACCTCCTCGAGGTACGACAGGGTCCGCTCGAGTTCGTTCTGAAGGTGCCGCACGCGAAGGAGGCTGCGGACCCGGGTCAGGAGTTCCCAGCGGTTGATGGGCTTCGAGAGGAAGTCGTCCGTCCCGGCGTCGACGGCCCGCTCGATGTCGCCGTCCTCGTTCAGGGCCGTCACCATGCAGATGGGGATGCCCGCCGTGGCCGGGTCGCCTTTCAACTTGCGGCATATCTCGAAACCGGAGACCTTGGGCATCATGATATCGAGCAGGATGAGGTCGGGCTTGGCCTCGGCCACGCGCTCGAGGGTCTCCTGGCCGTCGTAGGCGGTGACGATGCGGCAGCCCAGTTCGTCGAGGTACGCCTGAAGGAGTTCGACGTTCTGCGGAGTGTCGTCGGCGATGAGGATGGTCGAGTTGCGGACTTCCTGGTCGAAGTCGGTCGCCATGCGGTGTCCTCCTCTAAGAGCCTATCCGGAAAACCGTGGGTCAGGCATATATGCCACCAAAGCCCGCCGTTGGGCTTTGGTTGGCATATTCGTGCAGCCCGGCGGTTACAGTAGGGTAAGAACCTTATTGAAGCAAACGCAAAGGCGCGTTTGCTTCAATAAATATGCCTGACCCACGGTTTTTCGGATAGGCTCTAAGCCAGCCGAAGGCGCTGAAGCAGCATCTGGGTCCGCTTGGGCAGCCCGTCGTCGCCGGCCACGGCCAGCGCCCTGAGGTGGCTCGCCAAGAGGTCCAGGCCGGGCCGGTCGGCCACGTCGTACCATGGCGGCACCAGGCCCAGGATGAGGCCGAAGGCCTCCGTGCGGTCCACGAGAGCGTCGAAGACCCCGTCGCCGCCGAAATCCACCCCCAGGAACAGTTCCGGCCGCTCAAGGCTCAGGCCCACCAGGTAGATGCCGCCCGACGTCGTCGGACCCAGGACGACGTCATGGATGAGCAGCCGGTCGAACGCCTCGATGACGAAGGCGTCCGGAACAGTCGGGCAGTCGGTCACCATGACAACGGCCCGCTGATAACCGAGCCGAAACGCGTACTCAAAAAGGCCGGCCAGGACCAGGCCCTGACTGGCCCCCTGCTGCTGCACGAGCCGCCAGTGCGACGAGGCCAGAAGGCTGACCGTCCTTCGGGCCCCCCGCGGGGCATAAGCCAGGACCCGGTTCTGGACGGAAAGGTGCGCGAAGCGCTCGCACAAGTCCATGATGAAACTACGGTACAGTTTGGCCGCCGCCGGCGACCCAACGGCCGCCGCCAGCCCGGGCTTGACTTTCCCGGGCTCGGGGTCCCGCGCCAGCAGTCCGAACAAGGTGGACATGGTCTCCACCCGACCTCCGACGGCCA